>Ga0187779_10000030_pt1 | contig 101009 bp, 93 predicted proteins | sample 1015_Q2_SP10_10__FD_132435 | JGI IMG/M metagenome (GOLD analysis project Ga0187779, IMG submission 132435) | Tropical peat soil microbial communities from peatlands in Department of Meta, Colombia - 1015_Q2_SP10_10_MG | ecosystem: Environmental > Terrestrial > Soil > Wetlands > Peat | place...
CGCGAACAACGCGTACAACAACGTGAAATTCTTGCGTCGCAAGGGTGTTGAAGCCGACGTATTGTGTCATGACTATCGACACGTGATGGCTCAGCCGGAATGGGAAGATGCGACCTTTTCTGGAGTGGTCGACGAGTATGAGCCGGATTGGACGTCGATGGATCTGGGTAATTTTCGTCGACCCGCATGGTTCAAACAGGAAACGCTATGCAGAGGAGGGATTCTTCGGAAACAACTCTTCAAAGGGCAATTTAGGATGGAGCGCTTGGCCTTTCAATTGCCTACCTTGTGGTTTTGGCTCATGACCAAACATCTGGAATGCAAAAGGACAGGAAGTTCTCCGACCCCCCGCATGCTGGACCTCTGGAGCCATGCCTGCCACAGAAAGCGATTCGAAGAATGGTTTAAAGGGTACGATTTGATTCAGGCGTATTCGACGGATCCTATCGATGCGTGGATGTTTGCCGATGGCCGGCCTTATGTGGCGTTCGAGCACGGGACGATGCGGGAGATTCCCTTTGAGCACAGTGCGCGGGGTCGATTGTTGACCCTCGCCTACCGGCAGGCCGGCAAGGTGGTGATCACGAATCCCGACGTCGTCGCTGCAGCCCAACGCCTCGGCTTGAAAAATTTCCTGTTTATTCCGCACCCCGTCGATGAAACGAAGTATCGCCCGCTGCACACATCGTTGCGCGAGTCGCTGGTCGATCGTTACCAAGCTGATCTGATTCTTTTCGCTCCCTCGAGGCATAACTGGGCTTTGAAGGGAAATGATGTGGTGCTCAAGGCGTTCGCCCGGTGCATAAAGTCTTTCCCGGGACGATTAATCTTGATTTTGAACGAGTGGGGCCAAGAGGTGGAAGAATCGAAGGCCTTAATCGAGACACTCGGAATCGGCAGCCGCGTCGTCTGGACTCCGCCGCTGAACAAGATGATGCTGATCGAGTACTACAACGCGGTTGACGTGGTTTTGGATCAATTCACCATCGGGACATTCGGCACCGTGACACCTGAGGCTATGGCGTGCGGGAAGCCGGTCATGCTGCACTTTTCCCGCGAAGTCCATGAATGGTGCTATGGCGAGATGCCGCCGGTGGTCTCGGCAAGGACGGAGGACCAGATCTTCGACCGGCTCATGGAATTGCTGAGTAGTCCGGGTCACCGCGCGGCCCTTGGGCAAGCCTCACGGGAGTGGGTAGAAAAGTATCACGGATGGGAATTGGTGGCGGATCGACACATTGAAGTCTATCGCGAGTTGCTACAACGATGAGCAGGACTCAGCAATGGCTCAAGTTGGCCGGAGAGTGTGTGATCCTTCCGTTTTTCGTCGTGATCGTCGTGTGCGTGTGCTGGCCTTGGGTGGCTGTGAAACAAAGAGGGAAAGAAGCCGGGTACAAGCCAAAGATTATTTGGGGGCCGACGCCGATCATCAATATCGCAACGAACGCGGCCGCCGATCGGCTCTACGGGTATCAAAGCGACACGCTCGTCTATCGGCCCTACTATATTACAAATGAATTTACGTTCAATTTGGAGCGGTGGTGGAAACATAAGCTACTTGCTCTTTTTATTCCCTGGGGCGTGTTCATTTGGGCTGTGTTTCGGTACGACATCTTTCAACTGTATTTTGACGGGGGATTTCTGAACCGAACCATCGGGAAGCGGCTGGAGTTTCCGTTGTTGAGACTACTGGGGAAAAAAGTGGTTGTCTCTGCCTATGGAGCGGATGTCCGTACGGAATCCAAGACACGTGCACTGGGAGCGTACAACTGTTGTCTCGATTGCACACAGCGCCTGATCGCCTGCATTTGTGACGACGCGAAGGCCCAGAAGAATCTGGTGCATGTCCATCGCTACGCACATGTTACGTTGTCGATGGGCGATATGACCGAATACACACCGGGAAGCCGCAACGACATGTTTTACTGGGCGATCGACTTGAAAAAGTGGCCGTATGTGGGTGTTTCCCTCTCGAGCCGACCAGTCCGCATCGTGCACGCGCCGAATCATCCCCAATTTAAGGGATCGCGGTTTCTGTTTGAGTGTGTCAGGGAGCTCAAGGCGGAAGGGTATCCCGTAGAACTTGATGTGGTGACAGGCATGAGTCATGCCGAGGCGATGGAAATCTATAAGAGAGCCGATATCGTCGCTGATCAGTTTCTCATCGGGTGGCATGGGAATTTTGCGGTTGAGGGAATGGCGCTGGGAAAGCCCGTCGTTGCGTACATTCGGAAACCCGAGTTGTACCTTCCCAAGGGTCTAGGATGTCCGATCGTCAGTGCGAACCCCGATTCTCTGAAACAGACATTGGTGTCGCTCATCGAGGATCCGGAGCGGCGTCGGGAACTGGGAGTCCAAGGCCGTCAGTATATCGAGCAGGTATTTTCGCTTGAGCGCGTTGGAGAACGAATGACCCGTCTCTATGATCAACTGGGATTTGCAAGACCAATGATGGAGGGAGTGCGATGAAGATTGTGGTGACCGGTGCGACAGGTTTTGTCGGCGGGCAGGTTGTGAGACGCCTCATGTCGGATCATGAACTGTATTGCGTGACACGCAAGGGAGGCGCATTGCCGGTCCATCCACAGGTTCACCGGGTGGAGCAAGATCTCGTGACGATCGATGCGGGGGCGCTTCCGAAGTCTGTCGATGCCATCTTGCATTTGGCCCAGTCACGACAGTTTCGGAAATTTCCCGATCAGGCGAGGGATATTTTCAAGGTGAATACCGACTCCACCCTGCAGCTACTGGAATATGGCCGCCAAGCGAAGTGCAGGGTCTTTGTATACGCATCGTCAGGGGGGGTCTGCGGGTATCTGCCACGGCCGATTGTCGAAACTGATCCGCCTCAAATCATCAATTTTTATCTGGCCTCAAAGTACGCCGCAGAATGCCTGGTGAATTCGTATGGAGACTTCTTTGCACCCATCAATCTCCGATACTTCTTCGTGTATGGAGAAGGGCAGAGAGATATGTTCATGCCCGGATTGGTGACCAGAGTGCTGGAAGGTTCGCCCGTCACCACAGCGGGCAAAACCGGTGTTTCCATGAATCCCGTTCACGTGTCCGATGCGGTCGAAGCGACGGTACGAGCTATGGATCTCGCGCGCGGGGAGACCATAAACGTAGCGGGAGGGGAGACAACCACCGTCTATGATTTGGCTGAACTGATCGGGCAGGTGACCGGCCATGAACCGCAGTACCAGTATGAACCGGACAAGGGGTCCTTGGCTATGGTCGGCAGTATCGAGAACATGAAGCAAAAACTCGGGGTGACACCGAAAATCACGCTCAAGGAAGGCATTGAACGCCTTGCCAAAGATGTCATGGACGAGAGATCGGCAAAATCTCGATGAGAGTGTTGCATTGCCCGACAGACACGGGAGGAAACGCGTGGGGGTTGTCACGGGCCGAACGGAAGCTCGGCATCCAAAGCGACGTCATGGTGCGTCGTGCGGACGCTCGGCAGTACCCTCACGATATCGACCTTCGGCTTCGGTCGGGGTGGTGGCCGTCAAGGTTCTATCGATTGACCAGGTTTCTCATGCGTGCCGCTCGCGACTACGACGTGTTTCACTTCAACTGGGGTATGACCATTATTGACCATTGGCTCTGGAATGTGAATTGTCTCGAGCTGCCTCTGCTCAAACGGTTGGGTAAGCGTGTCGTCGTGACCTTTCAGGGTTGCGATGCCCGCATGAAAATATGGAGTCGAGAGCACCTCGCCACATCGGCGTGTCGGGAATGCGACGTGGCTTGGTGTACAGAGCAAGTGGATCAGATTCGACAACAACGAATCAAAAAAATATTCTCCTATGCGGACCAAGTTTTCGCTCTCAACCCCGATCTGCTGCATTTTCTTCCGGGAGCGGAGTTCTTGCCGTATGCCAGCGTTGATGCCAGAGAATGGGTGCCGTCACAGAGAAGCTTTGACGGGAACGGCCGAACACAACCCCTCAGAATTCTTCATCTCCCTACTAATCGGAGCATAAAGGGCACGCGGTATGTCGAGGCGGCTTGTGAACGGTTGCGACGAGAGGGTATCGCGATCGAATTGAATGTGGTGGAAGACGCTCCGCACGCCGGCATGAAAGAACTCATTGAGGCAGCTGATGTGGTCGTCGATCAACTTCTCATCGGATGGTACGGAGCGGTGGCGGTGGAAGCCATGGCACTGGAGAAACCGGTGTTCTGTTATCTCCGCGAGGAAGACTTAAAACGGTTCGTTCCATTCCACGAGCAGATCCCGATTATGCGCACCACGAAAGAAACGCTTGCTGACGACCTGCGCACGTTTCTTCTGAGACGAGCGGAAGGGCATGACATCGGAGCAGCGGGGCGTGCGTTTGTGTGCCGGTACCACGATCCGCTACAGATTGCACGCCGAACGATCCTCGCCTATGAGAAACACGTTTCTCGAGGCTGATCATGCGAAGCAACGATCCCGGCTCGTAACCCCTCAAGGAAAGTGTCTCCTCACATGACCACCATGAAAGCAACTGGTGTTTCAGCGCGACGTAAAATCATGCTGCTGACGGTCGGGCTGGAAATCGGAGGGACAGAAGGGCAGGTGATGGAACTCGCCTGCCGCCTGGACCCGACACGTTTCGCGATTGTGGTCTGCGGCTTAAAGGGAGAGGGGACGATTTCGCAGGAAATGCGACGGCGCGGCATCCGTGTCATTACGCTCGGCGGAAGAGGAAAACTGGACGTCCGCGTGTTCTGGAGGCTCGGCCGAGTCCTGATGCAAGAACGCCCCGATGTTATTCATGCGTTCTTGTCCCCGGCGAATTTTGCCTGCTGTGTCATGGGGTCTTTGCTGAGGATTCCGGTACTGATCCTGTCCTATCGGGATCTAGAAGTGTGGAAACGATGGCCTGCCATCCTCATTGACCGTATGATGGTCCGAAGGGCTCATGCCACCACCTGTTGCTCGGAGGCGGTTAGGCAGTTTGCGCTCGCGAACTTCCACGTACAGGAGGATCGTATCATCACGATCCACAACGGGATCGATGTGGAGCGTTTTACTCGCCCACGCGTCACGAGCAGGGCAAAAATGAAGTTGCGCGACGACACTGTAGTCATCGGCACTGTATGTCGCATCGAGGAGCCGAAGAAAGGCTTGTCGGTTCTCCTGGAAGCCATGAACCATCTGCTCAACTCCACTCCGCCGACCGACTGTCAACTCGTCATCGTCGGAGAGGGGCCGGCGTTGCCGCGGTTGCAGCGGCGGTGTGTCGAATTGGGGATCTCGTCCAGCGTGGTATTTGCTGGTGTCCATCGCCATGTCGAGGAGGTCCTTCCGCTCATGGATCTGTTTGTCATGCCTTCGCTGTACGAGGGCTTCGGAATTTCCTTGATTGAGGCGATGGCGGCCCACCGGCCGGTGGTCGCAACGGAAGTGGGGGGAATCCCGGAGGTCATCGTTCACGATCAGAGTGGACTTGTGGTCGCACCTGGGGATCACGTGGCACTTGCGGAGGCTCTCATGCGGCTAATGGGCGATTCGACATTGGCCAAGAAACTGGCGGACGGTGGTCAGGCGAGGGTCCAAGAGCGATTTTCGATTCAGGCTGCAACCAGACGTCATGAACTTCTCTATGAACATCTTCTGGCTCGGCAGGTCCCTTCGAACTTTGAGAACAGTCCCGTGACCAAGAAGACAGATCCTGTCATCGAGATGCGGTAGATACATGCTGCTCCTGATACTCACCGGCATCCTCGCATTCACGATGGCCATCTACGGCGTCCCATTGGCCCGCCGCGCGGCGCTCAAATACGGCATCGTGGATGCGCCCGACGGAAATTTGAAGCACCAGAGAGAACCGGTGCCCTATTTCGGTGGACTGGCGATCTACATCGCCTTTCTGATGAGCCTGGTCTTTACGTTTGAGTTTCGCCATGACGTGCTCGGCATCATCCTGGGTGGAACCATTGTTGTGATGTTGGGGCTCATCGACGATTTTGGAGTCTTGACGCCCGCCACGAAACTAGTTGGACAGCTTCTGGCGGTATTCGTGTTGATCAAAAGCGGGATCAAAATCGAAATCGCCGCCTTACCCGATTGGCTGGATTTGGTTTTGACGATGTTTTGGATGGTTGGTCTGATCAATGCGTTCAACCTCTTGGACATCATGGATGGACTTTCAGCTGGCGTGGGAGCGGTGAGCGCGAGCTGTCTGCTCGTTGTCGCCATCTTGCAAGGAGATCAGACCATCGCGTTCATGCTGGCAGCCTTGATCGGAAGTCTGGTGGGCTTTCTTCGGTATAACTGGCAACCCGCTACCATTTACATGGGCGATACAGGCGCCATGTTCATCGGCCTGTTGCTTGGCGCGATGACGATGATCGAGCAATATCCTAGTTCTCATCCCGTCTCGCTCTTAACTCCCGTGTTTATTTTGGGGATTCCCATTTTCGATACGCTGTTTGTCATGTACATTCGGTACATGCGGGGACTTCCCGTCTTCTGGGGGAGTCCGGATCATATCGCGATCCGTTTACGACACTGGGGCATGTCGGTCCCGCAGATTGTCATGACGAGCTGTGTGGCCACTGCGGTGGTGGGAGGCATCGGCTTATTGATGTTGGTCACGAGCCAGGAGGTCGCGTGGAGTTTATGTTTCGGGACTATAGGAGTGTTGCTTTGCCTCACACTTGTCTTGCGAAAAGTTGATGTGAGGAAGCCACCTCAGCCTGCCGTGGCGATTGGTCAGGGAAACGGGACGAGGGCTGCATGATCGTCATCGTCGGTGCAGGGTTGGCGGGCCTCAGCACAGCCTACCACCTTTCCGGTCTTCCATATCGACTGTTTGAAAGAGAGGAGGAAATCGGCGGGCTGTGCCGTTCGTATCGAAAAGATGGATTTACGTTCGATTACACGGGACATCTGCTCCACTTTCGCCAAGCCGAAATCAAAGCCTTAGTCGAACGCCTACTCGCCGGAAAACTGGCAAAACATGCCAGGCGATCCTTCATCTACTCCCACCGAACCTATACGGAATATCCGTTTCAGGTGAATACGTTCGGGTTGCCGCCTGAGGTAATCCGGGAATGCCTCATGGGATTTATTGCAACATTGACGCGGCCTATGTCGTCCATCTCCCCAGAGGACCGTACGTTCAAACAGTGGATTTTGGAGAACCTTGGCGAAGGCATGGCGAAGCATTTCATGGTGCCGTTCAACGAAAAACTCTGGCAGGTCTCATTGGACGAACTGACCTCCGATTGGGTCTCATGGCTCGTGCCGAAGCCGGAACTCAAGGATGTGATCAACGGCGCCCTGGGTATCAAGGACAAAGCGTTTGGCTACAACCCTTCGTTTCTCTACCCGACAACGGACGGAATCAGAGTCTTGCCGGATTCGTTTTTGCCGGGCATTACTGCAATCCGAAACAGCATGGAACTGGTGGAAATCGACACGAAGCGTCGGTGCGCATCCTTTGACGATCGGCAGCGCGGTAAGAGCATCCAGGAACATTACGAGTCTCTGGTTTCAACGATTCCGATTCCTGAACTGGTTCGTCGCTGTCGTGATTTTCCCGACCATCTGAAGGAAGCCGCACGAGGTCTTCGGTGGGTCTCGGTCTCTAACGTGAATCTCGGCGTGTCGCGGGACCGAGTGTCCGATAAACACTGGATCTATTTCCCCGAATCCGAATATCCCTTCTACCGGGCCGGATTCCCCATGAATTTCTCCGCCTCTTTAGGACGCCCCGGCTGTAGCTCGATCTATGTGGAGATCTCGCACCGGCCGAACGAACGTCAGCCTGCAGAAGAACTGATCAAGCAGGCACGCTCCGGCATGGAACGAACCGGCATCTTGCGGCCGGACGACGAACTCGTTGTGGCCGATGTCAAAGACCTTCATTACGCGTATGTCTACTTCGATCGCCATCGCGCGCGCACGGTGCCTGCCATCCTTGCTGAATTGGAGCGGCGAGGGATCTACTCGATCGGTCGCTATGGCCGCTGGGAGCACACCTCGATGGAGGATGCGATCAGCCAAGGGCAACAGCTCGCCGAGCGCCTCCGCGGCAAGGCCGATCAGCGCGCGTCTGCCTAAGAGAGTAGCGTGCATAAGGTCTGCCACATTATCACCAAGCTGGAGCTCGGCGGGGCGCAGCAAAACACGCTGTACACAGTTTCTCATCTGAACCGGACCAAGTTTCTCCCCGTGCTCATTACCGGCGAACCGGGCATTCTTGACGAGGAAGCCAAAGCCCTGCCGGGTGTGACGTTCCTTCAAGTGCATTCCTTGGTTCGAGAAATCCGTCCTCTTAAAGATTGCCGTGCCCTATTGAAGCTGACGAACATCCTCAGAAAGCTCCGGCCAATGGTCGTCCATACACACAGTTCGAAAGCGGGAATTCTCGGCCGAATGGCGGCTCAGCTGGCCGGCGTTCCCATCGTGATCCACTCGATTCATGGGTATGGGCTGACACCGGTTCAACATCCGCTGGTTCGTCGTATGCTCTTGGGATTGGAGCGTTTGGTCTCAAAGAAGACGACGCGCTTCTTTTCGGTCTCGGAAGCGAATCGCCGACAAGGCATCGCGTGGGGGCTCTTCTCGTCCGATCGCTGTGTCGTGATTCGGAGCGGAGTGGACTTCAAAGCGTTGCGGGGGACCTCGGTCGACAAGCCAAGCAAGAAGCGTGAGCTCGGACTCGATCCGGCTCGACCGGTCGTCGGTGTGGTCGCACCGATGAAGCCTCAGAAAGCACCGCTGGATTTTGTCAGAGTAACGGCACTGGTTCGCCAGACGCATCCCAATGTCCAATTCGTGATGGTCGGTGATGGAGAACTTCGTCCGGCCGTTGAACGGGAATGCACGAAACTCGGATTGAACCAGTCGTTGCATGTGTTGGGCTGGCGGCGGGATGTCGCTGAGATCCTGCAATGTATGGATATATTTGTCTTGACTTCGCTCTGGGAGGGCCTTCCGCGGGTCTACCTTGAAGCCTTGGCTCTGGGAGTCCCTGTCGTAGGGACGTGGGTGGATGGCGCGGATGAAGTCGTCAAAGATGGCGTGAACGGGTTCTTGCTGGAGCCTGGTGATATCGCTGGAATGGCTGCCAAGGTGCAACTGCTTCTCTCCCACCGTGTGTCGCTCTCTCAATTAGACCAGTCATGGCTCGAGAAAGAGTTTGATATCCGTGAAATGGTGCGCCGCCAAGAAGAGGAATATCAGCATCTGATCGAGAGTCTATCGTCAGATTGACCGAAATGCCCATGTCTTTTGAGGCCGCTCTCATCGAGAAAACGGCGTTCCCCCTGTCAACATCTACTCTCTCCACACGTTGTATATTCTGTCGTATAATGAGGCTGTACAACTTGGGGGCTTGACACGGTGCCGATCAATGCTATGCCGAAGGAGGTCATCATGAAGTTCACGATCTGGGAAGCCTTGTTCGTCCTCTCTATCCTGGGAAATACAGTGGCTGCCTTCGGAGGGACTGGTGTGGGCCAGGGGAGTGATCTCTCGCCCCGTGAGATCTACGAACGGACGGCTCCCGCGGTTGTGATGGTCATGGGACATTCTGACGGCGGCACGAGCGGGAGTGGGGGAACCGGGTCGATCATTCAGGCCGACGGAACGATCCTTACGAATGCCCATGTGGTCATCGAGGAACGAACGGGAAAACCCTACCCGCGGCTGTCGGTCTTTTTGAAGCCAGCACGGGTGACAGGCGATTCAAAGGTGGACTTGTCGCGCATGTATCGTGCGAGGGTCGTGGCATATTCTCACCCATTGGATTTGGCGTTGTTGAAACTAGAAGGAGTCACAGAGGCGCTCCCAGTGGTGAGTTTTAGCGATTCGTCACGCACGAGTATCGGAGATCACGTGGTCGCTATCGGACATCCGGAGCAGGGAGGACTCTGGACCTTGACCACCGGCGTCATCAGTGCAGAGGTTGACAACTTCAACGGGGTGAAGGGCAAAAACGTCTTTCAGACAGAGACGGGATTGAATCGCGGCAATTCAGGCGGCCCGCTGCTGGATGGAGAAGGACACATGGTCGGGATCAATACGGCGATCGCCCGCGTGGCGCCCGACGGGCTTCCGATCACAAGCATCAGTTTCTCGCTCAAATCCAGTGTGGCGACCCAGTGGATGCGGGATCAACATGTTGCCATTCAACAAGGGAACGGGACCACGTCCCGGATGGGGCAAACCAGAGTGGCGACAGATGGGTCGACGTCCGCTCCACCGGATCAATCCGCTCCGCAGGCCAAGCCAGCTCCCACACCAAGGGCGGAAGGATTGAATAAACCGCCCGTCAAACCAGATCTCGCCGACGCCGGTCCTGCTCGACCCTATGACCTCGATAAGTTAATCAGCGATCGGAGTAAGGCGGAGGCCGATCTCGACAATATGATCAGTGAGATGCGCGGTAGGATGAAAGGCCGCTAACCGCCGATCTCGCGGCGACATAATGTGACGTTCAGGCCAAGCGCTGCAGTCTTCTCGCGCAGGTCGCGTCTCTAGCTATCGAGTGTCCACCCTCGCTCTGCGCGTTTTCCCTTCTGTCAATCCGTTCAAGGCTGAACATTTGTGCTTCCCAAATCGTACGCCGAAAACCTAGGTGTTTCCCTTGGTCTGTCGGCGAGCCTCAGTGATGTTCTCTCCTCTCTGTACAACTTTGTCTCGTGCGCTGGTGGAAACCAACCAGTGATGAGGCGAATGGACTAGCCACATGGCCCATGTGGCTCTCAAAGAAGTGCACCGAAGAAAATGTGACGGCTGAATTGGTGCGAGAGTGCACCACCATCAGAGCATTTTGGATTAAAGATCGATTAGAGCGAACGGCATGAGCATTGCTGAGAAATATCTAGGTAGAGAAACAGGCTGGTGTCCCTATGATGCTCCTGCAAGCCCATTATCCGGTCGTTGCCGCGATCCTGGCCTTGATCGCCGGGATCTTCGCCGTCGACTGGTGGCTCCCGCAAACTCTCGCGATTACTGTGCTGTATGTGGTTCCTGTTCTGCTGGCGTCGCGGATTCATGTATCCTGGCTCACGTCACAGGTAGCAATCCTGGCCTCTGTCTTGACTCTGACGGAAATGATCCGCACGCCGCTGGCGAACCTCACCTGGGTGGCGGTGTGCAATCGATCCTTCACTCTTCTGGTCATTTGGGTCACGGCGGTGCTCTGTCTCCACCGGCAGCGGGACGAGGCGCGGCTGCGCAAAGTCTGTCAGGCCATCGAACAGCAGGTTGAAGAGCGAACGGCGGATCTGGCCCGGGCCAACAAACTCCTGGACGCTCTGCATGCAGAGGCTGTCTCGCAGCTCGCGGCAATCGTGAAGTCCTCGGATGACGCGATTGTCGGCATGACGCTCAACGGCATTATTAGAAGTTGGAACGCCGGGGCCGAACAGATCTACGGCTATACGGCGGATGAAATGGTCGGACGATCGATCTCACTGCTGTGTCCACCCGATCGACTCGACGAAGTGCCGGCGATGCTGGGCCGAATCGCACGCAGCGAGCACGTCCGCCACGTCGAAACAGTCCAGCGACGGAAACGAGGAACGCCGATCGATGTGTCGTTGACCGTCTCTCCGGTAAAGGACGCAGACGGTATCGTGATCGGTGCTTCGTCGATCGCCCGGGATATCACGGCGCGAAAGCGCACTGAAGCCGCTCTGCGTGAAAGCGAAGCTCGATTCCATATGATGGCGGACACCGCCCCGGTGATGGTGTGGATGGCCGGTCCGGACGGCCGCTGTACCTTCGTGAACAAGCGCTGGCTCGAGTTTACGGGGCGCTCGCTCAACGATGAGATCGGCGACGACTGGATTACCGGACTTCACCCGACTGATGCTGAACGGTGCCAGAACACCTACAAGGGTTCATTCAAAACCGAGCAACCGTTTTCGATGGAATATCGGTTGCAACGGAGCGATGGGAAGTATCGATGGGTTTTGGATACCGGAGTGCCGTTTTTCGAACCAGGCGGCCGGTTCGGAGGCTATATCGGAACCTGTGTAGACATGACCGAGCGCAAGGAAATGGAAGATCGATTGCGCAAGGCACTGAAGGACAAAGAAAGCCTCCTCCGCGAAGTCCATCACCGGGTAAAAAATAACTTGCAGATCATCTCGAGTCTGCTGAACCTTCAGGTCAGTTCGATCAAAGATTCGCAGGTTGCTCAGCTGTTTCGTGAATGCCAGGTGCGCATCACCTCGATCGCCTTGCTCCATGACACGCTGCATCGGTCCGACAACCTGTCCAAGATCGCCATGAGCGAGTATATGCGGACTCTGATCGGCCATCTCTTCCGGTCCTACGGAGTGGATAGCGCCAGAATTCGAGTCAACCTTCAGCTTGATGAGGTTGAATTCGACATCGATACAGGCCTGACGTGCGGCTTGATTCTGGACGAACTCGTATCCAATTGTCTCAAACACGCCTTCAACGGCCACCGCACAGGCTGCATTACGATTTCGCTGCAGGCGCACGCAGACGATACCTACTCGCTCCGGGTCAGCGACGATGGCGTTGGCCTGCCCAAGGACGGAGTCTTGAACAATCCGGACTCTCTGGGTCTGGAATTGGTCGGTCTCATGGCGGAAAAACTGGACGGAGCTGTCACATTGCAAAGCGGGCAAGGGACCGAATGGCAGGTCCGGTTCCGTCCGCTCCAGTACCAAGAAAGGATGTGAACTATGGAACAGGCCACCATTCTCGTTGTCGAAGACGAAACCATTGTGGCGAAGGACATTCAATGTAGCCTTCAGAGGCTAGGGTATCACGTGCCCGGTACGGCCACGTCGGGCGAAGAGGCGATCCGCAAGGCGGGCGAACTCAAGCCGGATCTGGTCATCATGGATATCGTGCTCAAAGGGCGGATGGACGGGGTCGAGACCGCGCAGCAGCTGCAGCATCAGTACGATGTTCCGGTCGTGTACCTGACCGCCTATGCCGATCGTCAGACGTTGGATCGGGCCAAAACAACTACGCCGGCTGGATACATGCTCAAACCCTTCCAGCCCACCGAGTTGCGCACGACCATTGAGCTGGCTCTGCACCGGTCACGGTCCAATCGGCATGTGAAGGAGAGTTTGCGCTGGTTGATGACGACTGTGCGCTGCATTCAAGAGGCCGTGGTCACCACCGACCGAGACGGCCGGGTGACCTATTTGAGCCCGGCTGCGGAAGCGTTGACCGGTTGGACGCTGCAAGAACTGGTGGAACTGGATCTCAGAGTCCTTTTACAGGCCGGCAAGGAGATGCCATGCGTGACAATCGACAATCCGGCTCGGCGTGCGATCGCCGAACGGAATGTCGTTCAACTGGAGGGGCTGTACTTGAAGAAGAAAAACGGGGCCGTCGACGAGATCAGCGGCCGCGTTGCGCCTGTGTCCGACGACGTAGGAACGATCATGGGCGCCGTGGTTGTCTTCCAAGAGATGAAAGGGACCGAGCTGGTGCGGGGAGAACTGGATCACCGTTATGCGAGGCCGGCAGGGATCATTAACCTCTGCGCCTGGTGCAAACGGGTGCCGGATGAATCAGGACATTGGTATGATCTCGCAACCTTCATCAGCGAACATTCGTTGCTCCAATTCAATGGAGGACTCTGTCCGGAATGTATGGCCAGGTGCTTCCCACGTAAGGTCGAGGATCAGGGGCAGTTGTGTGATCTCGAACCCTCACGTGATGAGTAGGGGTTTCTCAAATCCTGCGGGCAGTGTATGATGACACCCTGGCATGTCGCCGAACGGTTCCCTCGGTCGGTATCTTCCAGTCGCGGGCATCGCTTTGTCCGTCCTGTTCATCTGGGCGGCGGACGTACTCGCAAGAACTGATCTCGAGCGATTCGAGTTGCTCGGGCCTGTCAAGACGGTTGTCACGAAGTATCCCCAGTTACGGACCACTCATCAATTCGATCGAAACGGCCTCCTCACGAGCCTGGAGCTCTTCCAAACCGATGGGAAGGACTCAGCCCGCTACGTGTTTGTCCGTGATGCGTCGGGGCGTGTGACCGAGGAACAGACCTTCGAGCCGGATGGCACGATCGCCTATAAGAAGATTGTTCGTTATGGCTTTGACGAGCGGGGTCGGCAAACCGCGCTCGTGGCTGCCACAGACACGGGAGTCTTCACCAATGCGGAGTTTTCGATCTATGACCACCGCGGATTCCTGGTCGAAGAGCTCATTCTCTCCGGCCAAGGATTGATCGAAAAAAGCCTCTTCGATGTTCGGGGCAATCTCGTCTACCATGCGCGCTACTACCAAGGGAAATTGGTGCAAGAAGCGACGCATCACCACAACCCCCTCGGCCGTTTAATGGAAAGCCGGTACTACGGGTTCGATGGAGACTTGATGCGAAAGGACCTTTATCGCTACAACGAGGCGGGTCAGCTCATCGAACAGCAGAGCGAGCTCTTTCACCAGTCTCACCTCAGAAAGACGATCGTGACCTTCGAGTTCGACCACGTCGGCAACTGGAGCAAAGAGACCGTTCAGCAGTGGACGGACAAGGGTGGGAGTCTCACCTTGGCCGATACCGTCGTCAGCCGAGAGCGGCTCTTGACCTACTACGGATCAGAATAACGCGAGGTGCCCGGATGCCTGTGAGGGTGTTGTCCGACATGCATCCAGGGATGAAAGACCGAGTCGAAGATCCGATGTCGGTACCGGAGGATCTGCCTGATGCAGTTCATTCCAAAGGAAATCCTTCACAATCTCCTCATGGGCCTCCGGCCTGTCGCGAAGTTTGCCCAGCGATATCATTCGACGGGAATTAACGCTGACCCTGAGATGGTCAGCCGTGTGTTTGGACTCTATTCACGATTCGTATCCGTACAGGGGAAGGACATTCTGGAAATCGGTCCTGGTCAGACACTGGAAGTCTTGGAACGGGCGAAAGCGGAGGGGGCACGGAGCTGTGCAGCGATCGATGTGACGGAATACCGGTCGCCGGTGCAGGCGAGAGAGCGGGCTATTACATACGTGATATACGGGGGGAGAGAGGTGCCGTTTGAAGCAGACCGCTTTGACCTCATTTGGTCGTATACGACCTTTGAGCATTTGCGCTATCCCGAGCTCACCGTCCGAGAATGTTTTCGGATTCTTCGGCCGGGAGGGTGTCTCGTCTCTGTGATCGACCTCGGAGATCATGCGTTCTATGGACGTGCAGTAGCCGGCCCCGACAAACTGTTCGATTGCCTTCGGTATCCGGAATGGTTATGGAATCTCATGAGATGGAATCGAAGCTCGTATGTGAACCGACTGAGACGATCGGACTGGCTCAGGCTCTTCTCGCAGGCGGGATTTGTGGTGCGGGTGCAGGAGTCGACGGCCAGTGACAATATCGCGCGCTTGCTACCGACGCTGAAGTATCTGCACAAGTACAGTCATGACGACGCCGTCACGAGTATCTTGACGGTCTGCCTGGAAAAGCCGCTGAACGCTCACGCTTTGCAATCAAGCTAACTGGTAATCGCTCCTTCGGATGCGGAGGAGACGTGCCGTGCGTATTTAGCCATCACGCCGGAGGTATAGCGGGGAACAGGCCGTTTCGCCTTCTTCAACCGCGCCGCAATGTCTTTTTGCGAGAGTTCGACGTCCAAGCGCCGTTTCGCGATGTCGAACCGGATCATGTCGCCGTTCTTCACAGCGGCAATCGGCCCACCTTTGATGGCTTCTGGGGCAACGTGGCCAGCCATGAGGCCGTGGGTGGCGCCGGAGAACCGGCCGTCGGTAAGCAGGGCCACCGAGTCTCCCAGCCCCGCTCCGACGATTGCCGCCGTCACTCCCAACATTTCGCGCATGCCCGGGCCACCTGAGGGACCTTCATAGCGGATCACCACGACATCCCCGGCCTTGATCTGCCGTGCTTGGACGGCGACGAAGGCATCTTCCTCCCGGTCAAACACCTTCGCGGGACCGCGGAAGGTCATGATGGAATGGCCGGCCACCTTGACCACGCAACCTTCCGGAGCCAAGTTGCCCTTGAGGATGACCAATCCGCCGGTCGGCTTGATGGGATTCGACAAGGGTCTGAGAACTTGCTGGCCGGCCGTTTCCTTCGCCTCGTTGGCTTCTTCGCCGATCGTCTGCCCAGTCACCGTAGGTTGGCCGGCGTGGAGAATGCCCGCCTCGAGCAGCCGCTTGGCCACCAGCGTGGTTCCTCCAGCAGCATAGAGATCCGCTGCCGTAAACCTGCCTCCCGGCTTGAGGTCGGCGAGCAGCGGCACTTTCCGATTGATCTGATCGAAATCATCGATCGTGAGCTTCACGCCCATTTCTCGAGCGACGGCGAGCAAGTGCAGCACGGCATTGGTCGAGCCACCAGTCGTGGCCACCGCTGCGATCGCGTTCTCCAGCGACTTCCGCGTGATGATCTGGCGTGGTCGCAGATCGTGCTTCAGGAGGTCCATCACCATCCTTCCACATTCGAACGCCACGTCGTCCTTGTGTTGATCCATCGCCGGGACCCCGTTGCGACCCATCGGAGAGATACCGAGAAATTCAAAGGCGATCGCCATCGTATTGGCCGTGAACTGGCCGCCGCAGGCCCCGGGTCCGGGGCAAGCATGGTCTTCCAGGTCTTTCAACTCCGCATTCGTCATCGTGCCAGCCGCATGTTTGCCCACGGCTTCGAAGACATCTTGAATCGTCACGTCGTGACCTTGGAACCGGCCCGGCATGATGGACCCGCCGTAGAGCATCAGCGACGGCGCGTTCAAGCGAGCCAAGGCCATCACGGTCCCGGGGATGGTCTTGTCACAACCTGACAGCGCCACGACGCCGTCAAAGAGGTGCCCGCGTGCCACCAACTCGATCGAATCGGCGATCACTTCTCGGCTGATCAAGGACGCCTTCATCCCCTCGGTCCCCATCGAGATCCCGTCGGACACGGCGATCGTATTGTATTCGATGGGAGTGCCTCCTGCCGCTCGAATGCCGGCTTTCACCCGTTCTGACAGGCGCCGCAGGTGGAAGTTGCAGGGCATGACTTCGATCCAGGTGTTGGCCACGCCGATGAGCGGACGTGACAAGTCTTCATCGGTAAATCCAACGGCTTTCAACATCGCCCGTGCCGGTGCGCGGCCGGGACCGACCAACAGATCGTGGCTCTTGAGCTTCAATTCCTTCGGCATGCCTGCTTACTTGCCTTTCTTCCCTTCGTGCTTCTCGTGTTTCTCTTCTTTCTTCAATTCCGTGTCGATGACCGCACCGGTGGCGGCATCGATGTGGACTTCCGTGACGTTGCCGTCTGCACCGAGCACCTCGACTTCCCAGACGGTCTTGCCGTGCTTCTTTTCGAGTTCCGCCTCGACAACCGTGCCGGGAGCTTTTTCAGATGCAGTCTTGATCGCCTGATCGATCGTGGTCTTCGCCTCTTTGGCGAGATCCTTGACCTTGCCTTCTTTATCGTCGGCCCAGACAGCGGTGCTGAGTGCCAACACGATTCCGACTACCATGGCGGTGATGATTCCGACCGGTCTCATAGGAGGTCTCCTCTATGCTAAATGGTGAGTCATGCTGTGCTCCTCGGGGTCATTGAACTTTCATGTCTGATGGAGGGGCTGGTGTAGCCTTGCCATCACCCTTATGGGGAGTGGGGCCGCCATGCGGGCCTCCGCGGTCTTTTCCCATCTCCCTGTGCTGCTGCATCATCTTCTCATATTCGGCCTTCTCCTTTGCCCGCTGTTCGGGAGTGAGCAGCGCCAGCGCATCCCGCTTGGTCTTGATCACGGCCATGCGAAGGGCAAGTTGGTGGTCCATACTCTGCTTGATCTTCGCCTCGATAGCAGCAAGATCGGACTTTTCGTCCTCGACCAGCGCCGCATGTTCTCGTTCCGCAACGAGGATGTCTGCTTCAGCCTTGATCCTGGTGCGATCCAAATTGAGTTCCATTTCCTTGAGCTTCGAAACCTGTTCGTCGCTGAGACCGATCTCCTTTTGGTGCTTGATGAGATGGCGGAGGAAGTGCCCGGTCCCGCCATGCATCCCTCCCATCATCTTCATCATGCCCATCATCGGCCCGCCTATGCCGTACCCTTCGCCATGTCCCTCTTTTCCGTAGCCGTCGCCATGTTCGGATGGTTTCGGTGGCGGATCGGCCAAGCCGGTGGAAAGGCTCAGGGAAAGCGCAAGAACCACCGCAGTCCCGATCGTGAGAAATCGTGTTGCTATCGTCATCATGTCCTCCTTCGTGGTGAGCCTTCTCAGTGTCCCGTGAGTTGTTTCAGCAATCCTGCTTCTCCCTTGAGCCCATTAAAAATGAATTGGACGGCAAGCGCAGCGAGCAACAATCCCATCAACCGCGTAATGATTTTATCGGCGATGGGACTCAGCCACTTTGCGCCGGTCGCGCCAAGGGCAAAGATGATATAGCTTGCCAGACCGACCAGTGCAAGACAAGCCAGCAACATTCCCCGATGGGCCCACGTCGTCGCCTGAGCTTCGAGCAGGATCACCGTCGAAATAGCGGCCGGTCCGGCCAGCATCGGTATGGCGAGCGGCGTGATCGCGATATCCTCCTTACTGGTTCCCGCCGCGGTTTCTTCCGCAGTTTCCTGGACGGCGGATCGTTGCGCGCGCAACATATCCAGTGCCACTAAGAGCAGGACGAGCGCACCGGCCACCTGGATGGCGGGTAACGTGATGCCCAAGAGGTTCAACAACGACTGACCCACCAGCGCAAAGCCGGTCAGGAGTCCGACCATGACCAGACAAGCCACGCGCGCCATCCGCAGTCGTTGAGCGACAGTGTCGCGCGACGTCATGGCCACAAAGGCTGGAACGGCGGCAACCGGGTCTACGATCACGAACAGGGAGCTAAAGGCGAACAGCGCGTATTCGGCCAGCGTCATCTCAACTCCGCTGTGCCGACGCCAGCAACTCGGCGCGGGGATCCTGCTGTTTCATACGGCTGAGTTGGTCATACAGTTTGCGTTCTTCCTCTGAGACGGAAGGCGGCATCACGATCTGCAGAATGAGAAAGAGATCCCCATGTCCGCCGGAGGCCGAGGGTAACCCCTTTCCTTTTAAGCGAAGCTTGCTGTCAGCGCGGCTGCCGGGAGGAACCTTCACCCGCACCGGCTCGCCCAGCGTCGGCGCCATCACGTCCGCTCCGAGGGCTGCTTCCCAGGGCCAGACCGGAAGAGTCACATGAAGATCACTGCCTTGCAGGCGGAAAATCTTGTTGGGCTTGAGCAGGACTTGCAGATAGAGGTCGCCACGTTTCCCGCCGTTCTGTCCTGCCTGGCCCTTGCCTGCGACGCGAACCCTCGTCCCTTCTTGGACGCCGGCCGGAATTTTGACTTCGATGGTCTTGGGTTCCAGCCGAACACCGTGGCCCAAACAGGTGGGACAGGGACGTCCCCGCAGCCGGCCGCTTCCTTGGCAGGTTGAGCAAGGCACCGGCTCCTGCAAGCTGACCCGTTTCGTCACGCCGGTCAACACTTCACGCAACGTAAGTTCAACCTCCGTTTCAAGGTCTTCACCCGGCAGGGCAAAACCCTGTGCGGAACCGGCCCGTCCACGGCCGCCGAATAGGTTTTCAAAGATGTCGGAAAATCCTTCCCCGCCGAACGAAAATTCCGGTCCGGCCTCGCCGCGAGTACCGGCCTGCTGCCGCGCCCGCTCGAAGGCTTCGGCCTGTTCCCATTGGGCGCCGTACCGGTCGTATTTCTTTCGCTTGTCGGGATCGGAGAGCACTTCGTTGGCTTCGTTCAGTTCCTTGAACTTCTTTTCCATCTCGGTTTTCTTGGCGCCGCTATGGAGATCGGGATGGTACTGGCGGGCCAAACGCCGGTAGGCCTTCTTGATCTCGTCGGCGGACGCACCGCGAGCGAGGCCCAGAATCTGATAGTAGTCGCGTTCAGTTGTCGCCATGCGTTAAGGAGGTAAGGCCTCAGTCGTCAGTCGTCATTGATCGATTAGAGTGACACTCAGCGATCAGCGTTCAGCTTGTGATTCCGGAAGCTGACGGCTGATCTGACACAGCACTCAGCGCTAGAAATGCAGCTTACGGGGAGCCTTCCCACATTGCAAGGGTCATGGCAATGGACTAGTGAGAAGCTGCGATCTTGGCGCGCGCCATCATCTTGCAGTAGGAACAGACCTCGGCAGTAGTCGGCTGGCCGCAGGTTTTGCAGGGATGGAGGGTGGACTGATCCTTTTCTGTCATGGTTGCAGGACTCGATGGGCTCTTCTTCTGTTTGTCAAGAAATCCCCAGTAGAAGGTCTGCTTCGTGCCAGGCGATTCGGTTTCCAGCCGGTTGAGGACTTCCTTGTACACGAGCGTCCGGGCGCCCTTCGCCATCGGGCATTCCTCGACGATATAGTCGATCCGGTTCAACACCGCATAAGCGGCAAGTTCTCGTTCCGACAGCCGGTAGAGTGGTTTCACTTTCTTGGCGAACCCTTCGACCGAAGCCGGCAGCGACGGCCCTTGTTTGTCGAGATACTCTTCTTGCCAGTGGAGCACGTTTCCGAGCAGGCGGGCCGCCTCGTCGTCCAGATTGTGGCCCGTGGCCATCACGTCGTAGTCCTGTTCCACGGCGGCGCGATTGAATTGGTACCGTTTGATCGTCCCGCATGTCGAACAGGTCGGGCGGTGGATAAGCTGAGCCAGTTGCTTGATGCCGGCTCCTTCCTCCTCTTCGACGGTGTGGGTGAGCAACTTGGCGCCGTGCGAGGCAGCAACCGTTTCCGCGAACTTTGTGACCTTACGGTGGGATTCCTCCGAATAGGTTCCGATGCCGAGATTCACGTAGAGCGCGTCAGCGCGGTAGCCGAGCTTGAGCAGTATGTCCCAGAGAGCCAAGCTGTCCTTGCCGCCTGAGACCGCCACCAGGATGCGGTCATCTTTCCCGAACATCCGCTGCGACTTGATCGCCTTGGCGACCTGGTCGTGGACGTAGCCATTGATGCAGCCCTTGCAGAACGCGGCATTGTGGCGCGGCAGGTCGATGACCGCTTTGGTTTTACACTTCGTGCAGTTCATGATGTGAGAAAAAGGCTTTCAGCGTTCAGCCATCAGCTTTCAGCAAGAGTGACGGCTGATAGCTGAGGTCTCTCAGGAGCAATTCGATCATACGAGTAGGATGATGGCAAATGCAAATGGCGAGAGGACAGAACACAGTGGCCGATCCTGTACGATAACTGGGGGCTTCGGGCGGAAACGGCAACCTTGCTTGAAAGATGATTAGACATTGCTTCTGTTCAACCGCCGAGTGAAATTTCTTCACATGAGCCGTTCGAGCGCGTTCAAGGGAAAAATGTGTGATCGCAAGACCTGACCCCTAGTTCTTGGCTCAATTCTTGTTTCGCTCCCCTCTGATCGAATATTCACCAACACATAACGCACGGTAATCCTTGCCCACTTCTCCTGGTTGATCTGTCCGAGAGGCTATCGTAGAGTAACTCTATCTGATTGAACCGCTCGACAAGATCACTGACAAAACACTGCCGATCAGAGAGGAAGGAGGAATGTGATGCGACAATCACCCGCTGTTACGATCGTGGTCGCCATGGCGTTGAGTCTCAGTGCTGCCTTGATACTTCAGTCCACTGTGTGGGCCCAAGGAGTGCCCCCCGCTAATCAGGGTACCACGCCGCCCACACCTACACCTTCGTCGTCCGTGGAAGGCGCAATAGGACAAATCCAGACGGACACCGGTAAGACGACGGATGATGTCAAAGCCTTGGACGTGAACAAAGCCGAACAGGATGCGGGTCAGGTAAAACAAGATGTACAGGGTCTTGAGGACAACACCAAGAGTCTTGAGGACGGAGCCAAGGGACTGCTGAGTAATCCATTCGGCAAATGATTCGCAGTTACGGAAGAAAATCGAGGAGGGCCTAAAGGATATTCGCGCGTGACCTACCTGCTCTTTCTGGGATAGATGAGCCTACAGCGCACGACATCATGGACGGGCGTCCCTATATCAGGAAGGACGAGCTATTCAGAACAAAATCATTCCGCAAGCGACCTATGACAGGATCAAGGACCAGGTAGAGGCGAAACAGAAGTGAGGCATTCGGAGTGCGCCTCGTGTTGATTGCGCTGGACGCTCACCTTTGGGGCAGGAAGGGTATGCCATGAAAGCAGATCGGCTTGTGGTCCTCCTATGCGGGCTGATGGTCCCAATCGCCTCCTCGGTCCTTGCCGAGAGACCCTTAGGCAATCCCAGACAGGGTCAGGCCCTCTACCAGCAGCACTGCCTCAGATGCCATGGAGGGAGGCTGGATGGGAATGGACCGGACGCGGACTCACTTCGCTTGCGGCCTACCAACCTTCGTACATACCTCATGTTGGACAGAGGGGCGTCTGAATTGGAGGAAACGATCCGACAGGGTCGGAAGTTAACGCCGATGCACGCGTGGGGCACCGTCTTAACTGATCAGGAAATCTCTGATCTGGTTGCGTACATTCTGAGAGAGGTACCGCAGATAGAGGTGAAACCTTAGATCACCGAACACGGCGACGGGGATATCGTGACACCTGAAGCGACCAAGGATCAGATTGTGGCGAGACAGAAGTTAGAGGGCGATTTCTTCAGGACTTGTTTTCTCCGTGCTGCAAACAGAGATGTAATGGTGAGATCACTTCTTCTCGGGTTTGACTGGTTCTGGTGTTGGTTTAGCCGGAGAGGCTGGAGCCTCGGCCTGACTCTCATCGGCTTTACCGAGGAAGTACACCGGCTCTTCTCCCCTCAAATGCTCTGGGCGTATGATGTATGTCCCATAGATACTCTTGGTCCAAACAGTCTTCGCCGTGTCAGAATCTCCCCCTGAAAACAGGTAGCCTAGACCACCGACGACGGCGCCTCCGAGCGCAAAGGCGCCTTTGCCGATGATGTAGGGAACAGTCAGTGCCCAGGCGGCAACCTGGGTTCCCGTGTCGTCTGATCCGTCACCGCCAGAAGCCGCATCATCAGCCCAAGCCCATCCAGGCGGGAGCAGGAAGACTCCCACCACTGCCACCAGCAACACCAGGGCGACAGCTTTTGTCCAACCAGTCAGCAAGTGGGTTCTCGTTGCGATGAACCTTTCTGGCTGGCCGGAGGCCCTTGGGAGGATCCTACATGAGGTGCTGAAAGACACGGAACAAAGTCCTTTTCCGTTCTCTGCGAGAAAGGCCCCTTCACAATTACATTACAACAGCTGCAATCGTTACTGGTCAAGGGCGGCCCGGACCATTGCCTGCCCTAGTGGGAGTGGGGGAAGATGCTTCTGCCGAGGGAAGCTAGAGGCACGGATCTGAGAACTGAATGCACCTTAGTCTGGCGACTCGGGGATGTCCGTCACATACAGATCAAAAAGATAATCGTCTCTAAAAGGACGTGACTCACATTTCGCTATAAATGCGATAGGGATTTCGAGCAGTGAGGCAGTCGTTTCCCGTGCGTGAGGGTACATGAGTATATGAAACTGTTTTTGATGAGTCAGGTATTTTGCGATGTCCTCGTTCGAAGCATAGCCAACATAGTACACGATCCCATCATGCTTCTTGTGAATCTCCAAGGGGAATGTGTTGTCACGCTTCGCGCTGAGCGATGGGACATCGCACAGTGAGAAACCATAAACTCCATTCGGCAAATTCTGTATTTTCGCTCCATCTTCTAGTTTGGTCAGCGGCCTGAGATCGTACCTCCGGCGTAGTTCTTCCAGTACATCATCGGGGGCAACTTTTCCATCCCGACTCTTTCCGCCATCGGTCTGCCTGTTCTTTGCGTCATTGGTCCCGCTCCACATTCCGGTGAAGTTCATTGGAAAATTCCACCTGACCATGAGGTAAACTAGCACCACCAACCCGACCGGAACAGATATCAGATACACGTACCACCGTTTCATGCCGGTTAGGATACGCCAATACCCTCCCGCAAGTAAAAAATAAGCGGGCCCGTTCAACACCTGCGGCAGATGACGGCTCTTCGCCGTCCCCCTTCTCGAACTCCTGACGCACGGCGCTCAAGAGTGACCCTGACAACGCCACCCACCTGCATATAAGGGCCGCCTCAAGTTTTGCGCTCGCACAGCCTGGCGCTCATTGCGAGACCGTGGTGCGACTGATGCGAAGGGAAAGGCAGGAAGGAATCGAGTCTGCTAGAAAGCGCCCCCCGAGATCACCGGTCGGATTTCGATCTGGTCCTTGTCGGTGAGGATTTCGTCTTCCGTCACGAGCTCATCGCCGCGAATCACCAAGTGTGCTTCAACGATGAGGTTCAGGTCCCGCAACAGGTCCTTCGCCCGCTTGGGACCCTTGACTTCGACCGTTCTGGCTGGATGACTGAGCTGGATCTTCATTGCGCACGATGATACGGGTGGTTGCTAGACGATTGCAAATAGGCTGTACCGTCCCCAGAACCACTGAGACGGTTGACTCCTCCTGGCTTAGGTAGTCACAGCCGATTCCTCAGGGGAGGGTCGAAACTTGCGTGCTTCTTGCCTGAGCCTGTATGAGGATCGGCACGATGTCTTGGTGCCCTAACTTCTCCGCCATAAGCGACGGGCTTTGTAAGAACCAAGCGGATCGAGGGACAACGGCTCCACGCTCCAACAACAACGCAACAGTTTGCTTATCACCTTTATAGACAGCGGCGTGCAACGCGGTCCATCCGGTAATGTCGGAAGCATTCACATCCGCTCCGGCGTCGAGTAACACTTTGACCGTGTCTGCATGACCCTGCGCAGCGGCGATCATAAGACCGTTCGTCCCGATGATGGGGAATGACGAATTTGCATCAACCCCCTCTTGGAGGATACCTCTAACGGATTTCGTCTCACCGGCGCCTGCGGCATTGAGCAGAGAGACGGTCGTACAGGCAGAACACAGTGCGAGCAGGGGCAGAAGTAAGGCGACAAGGGACCTGGGTATCATCTGATGATCCTGCGATCAAAGCAGCTATTGGACAGAATAGCAGAGTGTCGTGAAGATTAGAACGGGTAATCTAGACCTACGAAGACGTTAGTCCCATCGCGTCCATACCCGATGTCCAGTCGACCGACGACATTGGGGCGAGCGAGCATCCGAAGGCCGACGCCGGGGTTCACTTGGAGATTCGTGAAGGACTTGGTGCCGAAAGTGTCATACACCCGTCCAATGTCCATAAAGGGAGCGGCTTCGAAACTGATCGGGTGGTCAAATATTCGTTTTTCCAGGACGGGGATCCGTTCTTCAAAATTGACGAGGAGCGCATTCTCATCGATAAACCGACCCTGACCAAACGCTCGTAACGTCGTCTCTCCACCCAACGTAGGCTCTTCATAGAACGGCACGCCCGGCCCGCTGATCGAATCCATATAGGCATGGGCCGCAAAGACAAGCCCGGGCCCGTGGGGAACCAGCTGCCGTGCATCAAACGAAAACCGCCACCACTGGTTTTTCCCTGAAAGCTTCAAATTCTGATTGAACTCGGCTGAGACATTAGCATAACTGCCCTGCGTCGGGATCAATTGTTTGTCCCGTGTATCATAGCGAAGCGAGAGTTTGTGCCCCACGATCTGTGCTCCATCGATTCCAGTGACGTTGGGGAAAGCCACGCTCGTTTGTGGCAACGAGTTCACCGCTCCCTGATCGACTCGGACATCGTGATAGCGTTCGGTCCACATGAGGGCAAAGTCCGAGGTGAGATTGATGCCGGCGGTCAACTCTACAATGGCCTCTCGTGAGGTGTAATTGGTCTCGTCGCTTTCCGGAGTAGTGTTCCCGATACCGAAAAACCGGCGAAAGGCGTTCTTGAACCAATGGATGTCTGCCGCAATGATGTAGCGGCCTCCGCCAGCCGCGACGTTCTTGTAACTCAAGTCGAAGTCTCGCTCGATCTTCGTCGCGTACGAGGCCACCGCATGATAGGTCTCGGTGTCGGACGGATATCCGTAATAGTTGAGCGACAACGTCTCGCCAATGTATTGGTTGTGCAGATATTGGGGGGCGATAATATCTTTGACTTCATCATTCCCAGTCGATCGTAGTACCGGCATCAAGGCTCCAACCCAGTACTTCTCGTTCCGGTTATAGGAAAAGGCAGGAAGCGGGATGTAGGTATACTCACCAGCGAGAGGTACGGACTTCAGGGCCTCTTCTTTGCCTTCGGCTTGCTTGGCCTCAGCGCGCTCATATTCCGTTTCTGCAACTGGCGAGGGGTTCTGTCGCGGATGAAGAGGACCGATGAATTCGGACGCAGCATCCGACTTGGTCTCAGCTAAGGAGTAATCGGGCAACAGAAGCAGTGAGCAGAACACTGTGAACAGGCGAGCCAGTCTACCCAGGGCACAAACAGACTCGTCCCAACCCAACTCTCGCACGGTCGGTGTGAAATGTGCTGTAAGGAGGAGACGAAGGTACCAAGGAAAGGGCCAGACGAGACTTTGACTGCGACGCCGGAACACGACAGGGAAAATTGGCGGCTCCTTTCCACTTCGCGGGCGTCACATCTCCATGAGACGGAAAAATCTTAGAGTAGGCAGCCCCTGCGGGTTTACAGAAGTAACATTCAACTATGTACCGGCAATGACTCGCCCGACCACCTCGAGCGAAAACCTTCCAGGGAGTCGTTTCATGACTAGGCCCAGTTTGCTCCGTTCATGTGTTGGCTATGAGAGATAGCGCGAGCACTTGCTTTGCGTGTCCTGCCCTGCTCACGATTCATTCGACGCCATATAGAACAAAAGCGCAATAGCTGCAGCCATTGCCGCTCTTCCAGTAACTGTGAGGGAATTCCACAATGATCCTGTCGCGTATGTCTCTAGAGTAAGAGGAACTGACGGTGATTTACGTGGCACGGCTTGGGCAGTGCAAAACAACCGATCTGCCTGTTGAATGAGCGGGAACCAGGTACCCCGGAAAGTAAGGTTTCGCAGGAATGGTTAAGATCCACTGCGTGAGGCACCCATGTTTACGTCCTGGACTCAGTTCAACCATACTTGGCGGAACCAGTCAACGGTTCGTCTTAGCCCCTCCTCGAATGACACCGTCGGATACCACGCAAGTTCCTGTCGCGCCTTTGTGGCTGTGACTTCCTTGCCGTCGAAGTCGCCGGGCCGTGCTGGTACGAATTCGAGCTTCACGTCATCGCCAAGTAGCTTCTTGATCCCCTCGGCTACTTCAAGAACCGTCACTTTCCTCGTGCCCTCAAGGTTGTAGGTCTGGTTCACGGCCTTGTCTTTCATCGCAAGCACATGGGCTTCGGCCATGTCACGCACATAGACAAAGTTGCGATACTGTTCGCCCTTGCCGGAGATCGTCAGCGGCTGGCCGTTCAACGCTTTCTTGATGAAAGCGGGAATCAGAAGTTCTTCGCGCATGCGCGGGCCGTAGGGAATGCCGTACCGCAGAATTGTAAACGGTACCTTATACAGTTGAGCATAGTTGTGGCAGACCATTTCGGCTGCCATTTTCGTGGACGTGTAGATATGGCCGGCACCTTCCAAGTAGAAGGGAACAGTTTCGTCCACCGGTTTACCGTTGGGCGCGCCGTTATAGACCCACACAGTCGAAGCCAAGTGAACACGCTGGACTTCATTGATCCTCGCAGATTCAAGTATGTGGGTCGTGCCCATCACGTTCAGCGCTGTGGAATACACCGGATACTTGTACGCATAGTTCACATTCGACACAGCGGCTAGATGAAAAATATGCTCAACTCCCTTAGTGGCTTCGAGGACCGACGAGAGATCCATAAGGTCCACGTCCTCGAAGCCTACGTCTGATCGATGGGGGCGTACCCTATGGTCGATCACCGTCACCCGATGTCCGGCATCCATCAGGGCATCGACGACATGGGATCCGATGAACCCACTGCCTCCAGTGACAACAACCTTTGCCATATTGAGGTCTCCTTTTTGGTTAACCGACGACGGCTTTCAATGCATGGACGACGTGCTGTGCGTCTTCCTCCTCCATACCGGAAAAGACAGGCAGGCAGAGGTGCCGCGCACAATAATCCTCAGCCATAGGAAGCGACTCTGACACGTACCCGGCAAATACCGGTTGTTTGTGAAGCGGCTCTTCGTAGACCTCGCCGGCCAGCGAGATGCCGTATTTTTCGCGCAACAGGGTCTTCAAGGCTTTGCGATCCTGCCTCTCTTTGAGCACGACGAGGTACTTGTAATAATTGCAGATCCCTTGAGAAGGGACTGCCACGGTCGTCAGGTTTCTGAAGATCCGCAATTCACGGTCATAGACGGAGGCAATTTTCTGGCGATCGTTGATCATCGCGGGCAAACGTTCGAAGTGCTTGAGTCCGATAATGGCGTGGGGCTCAGACATCCGCCAGTTGTACCCCATACGAATGTGGGCATTTTGTGTAAAGCTGGCTTTTCCTTGGTCCCTATAAATGCGGGCCTCTTCGGCAATGCGAGCGTCGTTCGTCACGATCATGCCTCCCTCTGCCGAGGTCATGACCTTCGTGGGATAAAAACTAAAAGATGCGGCGATGCCGAATGCACCGGCACGGACGCTGTTTAACGACGACCCATGCGCATGGGCCGCATCCTCGACCAGCCACAAGCCTTTTTGGGTCGCCCATCGCTGCAACTCAGGAAGGCGGCGGGACACGATGCCTCCAATGTGCACGACAATCAGGCCGGCGGTCTTGTGTGTCAGCTTCTCCTCGAGGTCTTCCGGCCGCACAGCAAATGATTCGGGGTCCATGTCCACGAGAACCGGATGCCCGCCGGCGTGAATGACAGCAGCCGCTGTAGCAAAAAATGTGTTGGTGGGCACCAGGACGTCCTTGCCCTCAACTGCGAGTGCCCGAAGGATGATTTCCAGCGAGCTGGTGCCGCTGCTCACGGCGATCGCGTGGTTTGTCCCGCAGAACTGGGCGAACTTCTGTTCGAATTCGGCTCCGTATTTCCCGAGCGTCAATTGGCCGGTGCTCAGGATCTCCTGAATCCGTTCCGCGATCCAGGCGCGGTCTTCAGGCAGAAACTGAATCTTCGCAGCGGGGACTTTCCTCGTTTGTCCCGCCCCGCCGTCTTGGCGTGCCAGCCCGTTCACGGATGGGCGCGGGCTGTGTGTCTGCTTCAGAGTTTGCAAATGATCACCGCTCCTTTCTCATTGACCGACCTTGGGTTCTTCAAAATACCAGGGAAGGTCGCCTCCTCCAACCACTGTTTCCTTCTATGGAATGGCTACCAATCCGACACCCAGGCAGACGAGCATGGTCCCGGCCCACCGGTGGGCGGAAATCGTTTCTCCCAGGATAAACTTGGCCCCGAGCGTCCCGACCACATAGACCATCGCGGTGGCGGGGAACACAAAACTCAAATCGGCCCAGGAGAGCACGATCAGAAATCCGGTCAAATGCAAGGTCATAAACAGCATGCTCGCTAGAACGTGATGATTGGAGAGCGCCCTCAGCGCGACGGTCAGTAATTCTCGAGGAGCAAAGCTGGTAACTTCGCCGATCTGTCTCATGCCCTTCGTCAGGAAGACGTCCGCCGCCGCATCTGCCAGCACGATGATTGCAATCATTAACGCCGTGATCATCGGTCGACCTCCTCCCATGCCACGACAGGCCCACGTTCAATACCGAAGGTGCGTGGGGAGGACCTCACGACGAGCACGACGCCGACTGAAATCAGGACCACTCCGAGCCAACGAGTCGCGGAGACCGTCTCCTGCAGGAAGTAGTTCGCACATGCCACATTCACAACGACTTCGGAGGAGATAGCTGGCAGCACGAAGCTGAGGTCCGCGCGAGACAGGGTGGTGGCGAAGAGCACGAAAAAAATGATCAAGAACCCCACTCCGAACGGAATCGACGGAGTGTCGACTATCCGTAGGAGAACCGCTATCCAGTCGCTCCAGATTATGGGGCTCACCTCTGAGATGGATTTCATCCCCTGGCTCAGGAGCACGTTGCCGATCGCTTGACTCACGATTGCGATCCCCAGAAGCGCGATGATTTCAGTCCGCTCACTCCACGTGCGCATCGTCGAACATCCTTTCAACTACGCTTCCTCTCGTGTTTTCAGCCGAGCCACTCCGCAAACTCAGGACCCCGGGGATCCAGCGCTCACCTGAGCGCGGACAAACCCCTTTCGCTTGGCGCGCACCTTGAGAAATTCCTTGGCCTCGACGTACAGGCGACGCCGATCGTGACTATTAAAAAGGGCTCGACGAAGAATTCGGAAAATGACGTGCGGCCGGAAGTAGTACCGATCGTAAAATTGCTCGACCGCGTGCATGATCTCTTTTCTGCTTAAGCCCGGATACTGAAATACGGGAAGCTGATGTCCCTCCTCATCGGTCATGACGTGGTCGACCGAATAGTTGTGCTTCTTTAAGTAGGTATCGAACTCGGTCCCGGGGTAGGGGTGAGACATCGATACCTGGATCGTCTCCGGGTCCAGCTCCATGGCGAATTGGACGGTTTGCTCGATCGTCTCTTTCGTCTCCCCTGGCAGTCCGACCTGAAAGTCACCGTGCACCACAAGCCCTAATTCCTTGCAGTGCTTCATGAACTGCCGAGCCTGCTCGACGGTCGCGCCCTTCTTGATGTTCGTTAGGATATTCGCATTGCCTGATTCGAATCCGACGATCAGCAAGCGGCAGCCTGCTTCCTTCATTGCCTTGAGGGTCTCGTACCCCGCCGTCACCCTGGAATTGCACGACCAGGTGAACTTCAGCGGCTTCAATGCTTTGCATAAGTCGATGGTCCGGTCCTTGGCCCAAGGGAAGGTGTCATCGTCAAAAAAGATCTCCTTCGCCTGCGGGAAATATTCGAGACACCGCATGACTTCCTCCACTACGTTCGGAATGCTGCGGGTCCGCCAAGGGTGGCCGCTCATCGTCTGCGGCCAGAGGCAAAATGTACACAGGGCCGGGCAGCCACGCGAAGTGTAGAAGGCGACATACGGATGCTTCAGGTAAGGGATGTTGTAGCGAGTAATGTCCAGGTCTCGTTTGTAGACATCGACGGCAAACGGCAAGGCATCGAGATCTTCAATGGATGGACGATCCGGATTATGAATAATCTGTCCGTCCTGTCTGTAGCTGATGCCGGCGATTTCTTCTAACTTCCTGCCGGAGGCATACTCTGCAAGGGGGTAGTCGAATTCCCGCCGAACCACAAAATCGATGGCAGGAGAGGTCTTGAGGCTCTGTTCCGGTTGAATCGTCACATGAGGACCGACAAAGGCGATCTTGATCCTAGGGTTCGCCTCTTTGATCATTTGAGCGAGTCGTATGTCGCTCTTAAACCCCGGCGTGCTGGTAAAAAGTGCGAGAAACTCGTAGTCCTTGGCGATTGCGACCGTCTCCTCGGGACTCACGCCGTGCGAAGGAGCATCCAGCAGTCGACTGTCTTGAATCATGCCGGCAGAATAGGCGAGCCACACCGGATACCAGAATGAGGGAATCTCTCTGGTGGCCTGATAGCGCGAACTGGCTCCCCCGTCGAACATGTCGAATGAAGGAGGATTAAGCAGTAACGTCTTCATCGGTCTCTCCTCTGTCAGACGCGAAGTTCCCGTGTGCCTGTGATGGCAGACTGCTCACTGAGGTGAGCGCATCGCATGAACGCGATGGTTTCCTGGAGACCGCGAGCCAGGCCGTATCGAGGCTGGAAGTGGAGAAAACGTTTCGCCTGTCCGATATCCGCTTGATCGTGTGGCAGATCCCCCGGCTGACGCGGCCCGTAATGGGGGGACAGGTTTGTACCCAGCAAGATCTGAAGTTGAGCATAGAGCTGATTGATTGTCGTACACCGGCCTGTCCCGATGTTGAGCGCTTGCCCCGAGAGGCCGGGAATCTCACAGGCAGCCAGCACGGCCGCCACGCAATCACCGATGAAGGTGAAATCGCGCGACTGCTCCCCATCTCCGTAGATGGTCGGAGCTGTCTCTGCCAGGAGAAGGGAGATAAATTTCGGGATCACAGCGGCATAGGTTGAGGCGGCGTCTTGACGAGGGCCGTAGACATTAAAAAACCTCAAACAGACCGTCTCCAACCCATAGAGGGTTGAGAATAGCTGGCAGTAGTATTCGCCGGCTTGTTTTGTCGCGGCATAGGGAGAAGAGCTGGGAGCGGGGGTCATGGTTTCGATTCGAGGGATTGCGGGGTTCTCCCCGTACACCGCGGACGATGACGCGAAGACAAACTTTTTCACTCCGGCCCGCCGCGCGCCAAGGAGCAGATTCAGGGTCCCTGTGACGTTCACGTCGTGGGTCTCCATCGGGCATTCGACAGAGCGCACCACTTCATGTAGAGCGGCCAAATGGACGATCGTGGCTACTCCATCAAGAATCTCCGGATACCGACTAGCATCTCGGACATCGCCTTCGATGAGTTCGATGTCACGGTCAAAAGGCGCAAGATTCTCCCGTTTTCCGGTAAAGAAGTTGTCCAAGACTTTGACGCGCTCGCCCCTCTTCACAAGCGCCTCAGTCACATGCGAGCCGATAAAGCCTGCTCCGCCGGTCACCAAATACGTTCGCATCGTCCCTCCCAGCCGATCATCCGAAGAACAGCCTCTCCGTTCACAACTCGTCAAACGCAACCCGCTGACATCCGGCGGTTGCCACTGCTTGTTTCACCGCCGGACTCGTGAGTGCCTCAAACTCCTGCTCGTTCAAATAGCCAGGCATGGCCTGGTCAAGCTCCGCACACCTCCTGGTCGCCGGATGGCAATATATTTCCGTGACCCCGTCCGGGAGCTCTCGCAGAATGCGCAGCAAGAGTTCCCGATCGAGGTGACCTGTATCGTTCAGACCAAAAACAAAATCGTTGCAGCGGATCCCGGCGAGTTTCATCCTCGCTTTAAGGAGTACGATCCAGGGGAAAAGGAACGTCCAGCCTCCGAACTTGCGCAACAGTCCCTGCCTGGACGCGCGCCACGAGGGCAGGGGTGGTTCATAGGGAAGTCGCATCGCTCGTAAGCCAAATTCTCGTCCGACCTTGAGGATTAGTCCGAGGACAGTGGGATGAAGATGCAAATGGTTGTGTCCATTCACATGGTCGAGAGGAAGCCCCGTGTCGTGGAACGCCTGAAACTGCGCTCGGATTTCCGCTTCTAACTGACGAAGCAAGTCCTTCTCGAAAAAATATTTCAACCCAACTAAAACGGGGTCCGGCAAGAACTCACCCTCCTCATCCACAAGATCAGGAATGTTCCGTTTCGGGAGTACAGCGCGACCATCCACCAACACCAGATGCAGCCCGACTCTTAACGAACCGAGCCGTTTGGCTCGTGCAATTGCATCCTTGGCGGCCTCGGCTCCAACCATCAGACTGGCCGACGTGAGGATGCCATTGCGATGGGCCTCCTCAATGGCTTCATTGACCGGGACGGCAAGCCCGAAATCGTCTCCGTTGACGATGAGCTTTTTCACAAGGACGCCTCTTGAGGAATCATGCGTCCATCCTTTGTCAGAATGTACTTTTTGCCGCGCCACACCGCAGTCTTTTGCGTCAACGCCAAGATCAATGAGACCAGACCTGCAATGTCTCTGAGAGGAAGCAGCAGAAGGGTCTTGAGACCCTCACGGTCGCCGAGGCCGGATGTAAGCATCCCGGCAGCCGTTGTCAGGCGCAACGCGACTGCTCCTCCGAGCACGAGCAATCCGAGTGGATCGGCCAATCTCAGGATGGCAAAGAGAAACGCAAAAGGGATCGGGCGAATGATGAGCGTCGAGGTGAGAGCACCGGGTCTCACGATGCAACTGTTTTGATCCCAGTAGACCTGATGACTCCACCACTGAGAGGGAGACTTCAGATCGACCACAGTGTCGACCACGTAGGGCGCTACCGCAGCTTTCTTGCCTTGTTCCCATATGCGGCGCCCCATTTCATAATCTTCGACCAAATAGTCGGCGAGACTTTCCAAACCACCGATGCTTTTCAAGATGGAACGTCGAAAGGCGACCGACGACCCGATGCAAAACTTTGCTGTCTTGGTCACATACGCAAAGACCGTGTCAGGAAAGAAACAGGCATTCATCGTGAGCAGTTCCATTTTTTCGAACCACGATCCCGCCGACATCGCTTTAAAAAACGTGCAGACGAACCCAACGTCCGGATCATCCAGGGGGGCGACGATCGCCATCAGGTAGTCGGGGCCTACATGAACATCGCTATCGCTGATCACCAAAATCTCGTGGCGCGCATGGGCCACCCCGCCGATCAGATTATTGATCTTGCCGTTGGTTCCTACTTGCCGATTGTCAATGACGACGGTGACCCGTTCTGAGCCGTATTCAGATTGAAGGGTTCTCAAAAGAGGAATCGCAGGGTCATTCTCATTCTGTACAGAAAAGACGACTTGATAGTTTGGATAGTCTTGCGCGCAGGCGCTGCGGAGGTTCTTTTCCAGATGCTTCTCGAGTCCGTGCACTGGTTTCAGAATCGTGACAGGTGGCCAGCCACGTTTTGGGATTCGAGGAGGGGCTGTAGCACGTCCTCGAGCGATCAGGACACAATCCAGGCAGGCAAGGTAATAAAGCGACCCGACAACGACCGGAATCAGGCAAGCCCACTCGAGAAGGGAAAGTCCGTACACCGGTTACCTCGCGAGCCTATTCCACATACAGTGTCAATTGGAGGCCCAAGATCATGATTCCGAGAGGCACGAAAAACGGTTTCGACCGCCACGCGACGACCACCCGTCGCTCCAGAAGTAATCCTCCGGCGATAAAAAAAGCGGTGAGCGCAAAGATTCGGTGTTGGAGGTTCACCAGATCGAAGTCCGGATGACCCAAATGCTGGTGGATCATCAGTCCAATCCCTCCCAACAGCGCGGCACCGGCGGCCCAGTACGCTACATTCATGCTTGATGGAACGCGCCTGACGGAAATGGAGTAGACTCCGAGCAGCATGGGAATCAGGGAGAGGAGTTTGTGCTGGATCCATTCACCCGTCGTCGGCATGCTGAAGCTTTGAAGGAATCCAGCAGGGCCGATCGGCCAGCCTTCGGGATCGCTCTTGATGAACACGAACATACCGAAGGCTACCCACGTGCAACCGATCAGTATCGTGGTAAGTTCGCTGGGAAGGAGCGACAGACGGCCTAGGAGTATGAGCAGCCCTAAGGCTAACAGGGCGATGCCTGAGCTATGATGCATGAACAGCGAATAGGCAATGTCCGGATCTTCCGAGCGATCTTTGAGCAATGCGCCTCCTTGGACGGTCGGATGATGGCTCTCTTGGTCCGTTGGATGATGCATATCGGGAGCCGAGGCGTTTAACTTCGAGCCGAAGATGATGATGAAGAGTGATAGAGTTCCGAGGAAGAGAACGCTGGCAACGGCTAGCCTCATGCTCCTCATTCGTGATGTGCGCCTTTGGTCACCAAGCTCAGGGGTGAATCGGCTAACAGGCGAACGAGCAAGTAAAATGCAGGAACCTGGCCACGGCACGGTCGGCAGGGACTCTATTATGATTTCAAGAAGTTACAGGGAAAACGGTGAGGGTGGTTTGAGAGGAGCCTACGAGATTGTCAAAAAAGTTGGATTATCGTCAAAATTCTTATACGGCTGCGGGGATTCCTTACTTGACATGGTCAGGGCTGGTGCCGAACGTCTTTAACTTATACTGAAGCAGGCTTCGGCTGATCTTGAGCAAATCGGCAGCCTTGGCCTGAACACCACCGGCACGGTTCAGCGCACGATCGATCATGTGGTGCTCGACCGCCTTGAGCGTGTGGTCGAGGGGGGCATCGGACGGAATGATCCGATCCAGGACATGCAACCATTCACCGCTGGCTGCTAGTTCCAAGGGAAAGTCATCCGGCTGAATTTCTTCTTGTTGGGCCATCAGCGCCGCATGCGCCACGGCGTTATGCAGCTCCCGCACGTTTCCTGGCCACTGATAACGCTTCAGGAGTTCGAGGGTGGCCGGTACGAACCGCTTCCCGTGCATGCTTCCTTCCTTCACCAGTTCTTGTAAGTACGCTTCGGCCAATAATCGAACGTCCTCGCCTCGTTCGCGGAGAGGAGGAATATCGATCCGCACGACGCTCAGGCGGAAAAAAAGGTCTTCTCGGAAACGGCCGTGTTTGACTTCCGATTTCAAGTCTCGATTGGTGGCTGCGAGAATTCTCACATCGACGCGGAACGTCTTTTCGCTTCCCACTCGGCGAACCTCCTGCGTGTCGAGCACCCTCAGGAGCTTCGTCTGGAGATCAATCGGGAGTTCTCCAACCTCATCGAGAAAGAGGGTTCCTGTGTTTGCCTGTTCGAACATCCCCTGATGTCGCGTATTGGCCCCCGTGAAGGCCCCACGCTCATGTCCGAAGAGTTCGCTTTCCGCCAACGAGGCGGTCATGGCTCCGCAATTGACTGCCAGGAACGGTCGGCCACAGCGCGGTCCGTTGAAATGAATGGCACGCGCGACCAGTTCTTTTCCACTTCCGCTTTCGCCAAATAACAACACGGTACTCTTTGAGTTGGTGACTCGCTTGATCTTGTCGAAAACGGCCCGCATGGCGATGCTTTGGCCAATCAAATTATCGAAGTGATAGTGAGGAGCCAGTGACTGAGACAAGCGCACATTCTCTCGAACGAGAGTATTGTGTTCGATCGCTTTTCCAACGGAGCGGAGCAAGTCCACGTTCTCGAACGGCTTCACAATAAAGTCGTACGCCCCAAGCCGCATCGCTTCAACCGCCCGTTCGATCGTCCCGTAGGCTGTCATCAAGATAGTGGTGGTTGTCGGTGAAGTCTCCCGTGCTCGTGCCAACAGCGTCATGCCATCCGTCTCGCCCATTCGGAGGTCTGTGAGCAGCAAGTCGATCTTCGACTCTCGAAGAATCTCGAGAGCATCGAGCGCCTTGTCGCATGTGACGACGTCATACCCTTCTCCCTGAAGAAGTTCCTTCAACATCCAGAGGTAATTTTTCTCATCATCAACGACTAGGATCGTAGCCATAGGTGGTTTTCGATTCCTTGCTAAGCGGTGAACGACTCTACCGGCAGCTGTCTCTCGCGGGTCGCTTTTAGCGTCGGCAGATGAATGGACACGGTGGTCCCCTGTCCAAGAATACTTCCGACCGTTACCGATCCTCCATGCTCCAGCACGACGCGTCGCGCGAGTGAAAATCCGAGGCCGATTCCACCAGGTCGCTTGGAGAAAAACGGTTCGCCGAGTCTTCTGAGGTCTTCCTCGGCGAGACCGGTTCCGGCATCAGCGATAGATGTCACGACATGATCCTCATCGGACGTGGACTCGACGGTGATGGTGATGGGACCACCGACCGGCATGGCCTGAAACGCGTTGCGGGCGAGATTCGTAAAGGCCTGATACAAGAGGTCACGGTCTCCACGGATCCACAGTGGCCTCGAGGGGACAGTGAGCTTGACGGAAGAACCATCGGGTACAGAGGACGCAGAGGAAATCTGGGCGACCCCCTCTAGCAGTTCAACGAGGTCCAGACGCACAAATTTCATTTTTAGTGGCGTGCCAAGACGGAGAACACCCTCCACTGCCTTGTTAAGGCGATCCGCTTCCTCGATCAAGACAGTGATATGACGGGAGGTCGAAGGGTCCGACACGCGAGCGGCGAGCATCTCGGCGGCTCCCCTGATAATCCCGAGAGGATTCCGTACTTCGTGTGCCAGTTGACCGGCAAGTTCACCCAGCGCGGCCATCTGGCTGACTCGTTGGATGCGTTCCTCCATCATGGCGACCTGGGCTAAACGGTCGGTCAACTGTGTTTGTGTCTCGCGAAGTGTTGTATTGGTGTCGGCAAGGGTGGCCGCGAGATTTTGATACTGCAGCCGCTGATTTCGTTCACTCCTTGCGAAAAAGTAGGTCAGCAAGCCAGCCATGGTGAAATAGACCACAGCTGCAACGGAATCCTGGAACTCCTTGACGCTCATGATTGATGCGTTCAACTGTTCTCCGGTCACAATGAACCCGATCATCGCCAATACCGATCCTCCCACGACGATCGCGACGTCTCGACCCGGTAACTTGGTGGCTGCCGAGATGATCGGCAGCAAATACACGAGTTCGTAAATGCTTCCGCTCCCGTCCGTTACCGCCACGAGCATGCTGGCCAACAGGAGCTGAAGCAAGATGCTCAGCCGTAAGAGGAGGACACGTTGCGCTGGGTTTCTTGTCTTTTCGGAAAAGGCCGGCACCAACATTTCGATGCCCTGCAAGGCCATGATGGCAGAGAACGAGAGGTATGCGCCGAACGAGGTCGGTCGGGTCACGCTGCCGAGTGAGAACAAAAGAACAGCGAGCAGGCCTAAAGTTGCAGCCTTCAGAATGTCGAACGCATTGAGGTAACCGAAAGCCATAGACGATCACTCTTATCAGATGATCAGGAGACCTGAAGAACTCTACAGGCTGCTGGGAGGAGAAGTCAAAAACGCGACTCGTGCCTCAGCACATTATTTGTGCGAGTCGGTTGTGTTTTGTTGAGGGGTGAGAGACGCAAGCAGCTGACGGGCTTCCTGGCGGTAGCGCTGCTCGCTCGCTGACTGGTCGCGAGGTGGTGCCTGGCTCAAAATGATGTTGAACTCGCGCCGCGCCGCGTCCGTATTCTGTCGTTTGATGTAGGCTTTCCCGAGATCAAGACGAGCGTGGATGGAACGTGGATCGGCGGTGACTGCCTTGTTCAGATACGTGAGCGCAGCCTCCGAATCACCCCCGAGAATCCATGGCAGCTCTTCGAACATCATCCCCATCATGTGAAGAGATGGAGCATGGTTAGGGTTGAGCTCCAGCGCACGCCGGGTATGGTTCTTGAGGTCATTCATGGTAAACGCGGAAGCCATCACTCCCTTGAGCTGGGCAGCGCTTCCGAGGTTGGCTGCGTATAGATAATGAGCCTGTGCATTGGATTCATCGAGGTCGATGGCTCGGCGTGCAACCCGCGCCCCTTCATCATATGCTGCCAGACGCTTCGTCTTCTCGGAGTACGCATTATCGCCCAGATCAAGATATACTTCCGAAAGGCGCACGAGAATCCGGGAGTCTGTGGAGTCAGGTGCCCGATCGGCAAGGAGAGTCTGCAACTCTCGCTCAAGAGCTTGTGCTCCATCGGAAAGCGACGCCGGTTGTGCGCCCAACGTGCGGGCCGTGAGTGCTACCAAGACAAAGAGGAGGATGGCAGAACATTGCATTTTTCTGAGAGGCATTCTCATGAGAGTTATTTTACGCGAAACAGAAAGTCCTACCTGCCAAGATTTGTCATTCTCCAGCCGTGTCCGGGAGGTGCGAAGGGTAACATGAATCTCTTTGGAGAACCAGGTCGTGTTGGAGGCAGAGTAACTAATGAATTAGATTGTCGCTAGGAAGGGTCGCACAAGAGGAGCCTGTCGGTTTGAATTCCTGCCGAGAATGCGTCTTTCGTTGACAGTCAGCAGCGGCCTTCTTACTCTGCAAGAGAAGAAGTAGCGAGAGAATCCCTTATGAAGGACGCAACCATGGAGAGGCTTGTGGCGGACTCGATTCCTGCGCCACGGTCTCTTGCATCGCCCGCCAAGAGAGCCCTCCTGGGAGTATTCTTGTTCGTGAGCCTCATCGGTCTCGCGGAAACGGGCGCCGCCCTCATCTATTACTTCCAGATTCCAGCCCAGCAACGTGACGTGATCGAGCTGGCCATCGGACTGCGGCAAGCTCCTACCAATACGGTGCTGCGCTTTGTCTCACATCCGTATCTCAATTACGTGGCGAATCCCACGTTCACCTATGACAACGGATATCGGCCGCATAATGCCTGGGGATTTCGGGACGAACACTGTTGCGTTCCGAAGAAACCGGGCCATATCCGAATTGTGGCGATCGGGGGCAGTACGACCTATGGCCTCTATTTCACGTACGATCAAAACGTCTGGCCAGCGCTATTGCAGGAGAAACTGCGGCAAAAGTACGGCGACCGGATCGAAGTGATCAACGCTGGCATTCCCAATTATACGACCTTCGAACTGATTGGGCTTACCGCGATGATCCTGCCGGAACTCTCTCCGGATGTCGTGCTTATTCATACCGGACTCAACGACGCGTTCGCAGTGGGATATCCCGAGGAGGGCGGAGCCGACAATCGGTACTTTCGACATGCCTGGAACTATACGCCGTTGTCTCAAGGTCTCGGGAGCGCTATGCGGGCAAGTTATCTCGTGCGGCTGATCGGGCGATATTGGACATCGTCGAACACCTTCTCCCCAGGCGACATGGCAGGCGCGATCCAGTATCCAGTCGCGAACGGCGCTGAAATGGTGAAACATATAGAAACCGCCAATGGCAAATATTTTCGTCGGAATCTTCAGACGCTCGTGGCCCTGTGTCGAAATATGAACGCCGTGCCGGTGTTACTCAATGAGCCAGTGAACCCGGCGAAGGAGGAAGGTCTGGACGCGTATTACCGCGCGGTCGTGGCGGCAATCTCACGAAACAATTCGATCATGCAGGAACTTGCCGCGACCAACCGACTCTTGTCGATCGATCTCTACTCGAAGATGCGGGATCCTGCATACTTTCTGGATGCCGCTCATGAAACGAAGGTCGGAATGGAGAAAAAGGCTGAGGTCATTGCAGAACGGCTCGCCGTCGCGTTAGACCCGCTTGTAGGTTCAGCCCGCGCGAACTAGAACTGTTCGTACCAGGTTTGGCTGCCCGTGGCGCTTTCCACGGGCAGACCAACGTCGTCACATTATCGCTTCCCGGAGAAATTTTGCGGATTCTTCCGGCGACACCGGATTGATGTAAAATCCCGTGCCCCATTCGAAACCGGCGACTTGCGTCAGCTTCGGGATAAGTTCCACATGCCAGTGGTAGAAGTCGCCCGTCTTTTCGTGGAGCGGCGAGCTGTGAAGAATGAAATTATAGGCTGGTCTGGCGAGGACTTTGTCCATCCGCCGCAACGATTCAGAGAGAATAGGCGCCAGGAATTCGAACTGCTGCTTCTGACTTTCTTCGAAGTAGCCGGCGTGCCGTTTCGGCAGAATCCACATCTCGAACGGGAATCGCGGGGCGAAGGGCGTCACGCAGGCGAACTCGGGGTTTTCGGCGACGACCCGGTCCCCATCAGATAGATCCTGCCGCAGAATATCGCAGTAGATGCAGCGCTCCTTTTGCTCATAGTGTGCGCGGCATCCTTCAATTTCCGTCATGACGCTGGTGGGAATGATCGGCAGAGCGATGAGCTGTGAGTGGCTGTGCTCGAGCGTCGCACCAGCAGCGGCCCCATGGTTCTTGAAGATCAGGATGTAGCGGAAGCGCAGATCCTTTCGGAGGTCCAACATCCGATCCCGGTAGGCCCAGAGGACGTCCTCGATCTTCTTGGGCGGCAGGTCGGCCAAGCCGTCCTTGTGGCCTGGCGTTTCGATGATGACCTCGTGTGCCCCGATCCCATTCATGCGGTCGTAGAGGCCAAGCCCTTCGCGGCCGAGGTCGCCTTCGACTTGGAGAGCAGGGAACTTATTGGGCACGACGCGGATGGACCAATTGGGCGAATTCGGCTCGGAAGGTTGTGAGCGGTAGGCCATGATTTCTTTTGGCGTCAGGCGTTCTTGGCCAGGGCAAAACGGACAAAGAGCAGTCGAAATGGGACGCGCAGGTTGCATCTGAGAAAACTCGTGCGGCCGGCCGCTGCGCTCGGTCGAAATAATCACCCAACGACCAACAATGGGATCTCGTCGCAGATCAGGCATGGTGACTCCCAGACCACCGCAAGAGTGTCGAGCGCCGAGGCACGAGCAAGTAGTGTCTCAAACGAAGGAGAAATTCACAACTCATAACTCAGTACCCGCACTGTTTCTCTTCATACCCGCCATGCGGAGCCGTCGAACTCCGGACCGGGTACGACCAGAGTGGCCGGGTTCTGATAAGGATACCGAGCCACTTCCAGGTTTTGTTCCAGCACGATCAGGCTCAACCGGACTTCCTGTCCTTGCTCCAGCTCCAGGTCTTTGATCGGCACGCCGAGTTCAAGGACGGTTCGTCGCGCAATCGAACGATAGGGGCCGACCTCCCGCCAGGAATCCGGAGACGATCCATGGAACAACGTAAAATGGTCTGCTCCCGAGGATGCGAGTGAAAAGGAGAGTCGGAACGTGTGTCGCGGGCATTGCAACAAGATCTCCACGATCATGCCGTCCTGCCGGTCTTGCGCAGCCGTGTCAGGATCGAGTCGAAGGTACAGGTGGTCAAGGCTCCAGCCGAAGAAGATGGCGGAGAAGATGCCGTCGGTTTTCCACATGGCACCCAGTGGCGGGTGAGGGTTGATGGACCCGGCCCCTCGCCACTCGAAGAAATCAGTGACCACTCCATCGATTGTCGGCGCGAGCAACGCCACCGGCTGAGTGACACGATCCGCATCAGGCTTCCGCGCAATGATGCATAGGGGCTGGTTGAGGATGTCCGGCGGCGTCAGCCCCATATGCATCCAGACGTTGCGAAGGTGGGTCCGGAAGAGACGGTCAAACTCCTCTTTGTACGCGGTGTCGAAATCGTCGCCGTACCACCAGAACCAATCGCTGCCTTCCGCCGCGTAGAGTTCGGTCCATGCAGCCTGCGCCCGATCAGGCGGGAGGTTCGGCGCCAGGTCTGTGAGCCGGGCTCTCGTGTGGCCGAGGAGTTCCCATCCCCGGTTGTCTTCCTGATGTCCGATCCAAATTTTATAATCCTGGTTGATCCAGGATCCGGAATGCAGATGAGTCAATCGGGTCGGAGCCGGGATTGCCGCGAGGGCTTCGGAAATGGTGGTAGCGGAGACGCGCAGCCCCTCCTGATCTAAGGCGCGGTGGGACAGTGCCGTGTACAGAAGCGACAAGAACCGCTCTCCGCCATCGTGGTAGTGCTCCCAGGGATTTTCACCGTCGAGGACGATGGCGACAAGGGCCCGCTCTTGCGGGGCATCATGCGTGATGTTCCGCAACCGGCGCAGGACGTCCTCCGCTGCCGATTCGGGTGCCGTTTTGTGATAGACGAACCCAAATGCGTCGGACAAGTCACGGTCGCGGAAGACGATCGTGGCAGCTTGTCCATCAGGACCGACGCGATAGGGTTGGTACAGGTCTTGATGGCGGTGCCAGGGTTGTTGCGCCGATTCCAGGGAGCGAGCGAGGATCCCTTCATCGGTCGCCAACCAGCGCAAACCGGCGCGGGTCACCATTGGAATCATTTCCGGACAGACGGACCCTTCCGACGGCCACAAACCGGCCGGAGCTTGGCCGAACGCCGCGGTATGAAATTCCACGGCACGGCGCAGTTGTGCTTCGGCATCCTCCGGTGCAGAGAAGCGGGGCGGAAGCGGAAGATCAGGCCTCGCCCGCCGCGTCGTGTCGGTATCGATGACCAAGGGAAGAATCGGATGGAAAAACGGACTTGTGGTGAGTTCAATCTGTCCGCGGTCGAGAAGCCGTCGGTACATCGGGACGACCTCCTGAACGGCGACGCGCTGCAGGGCCAACACCTCTTGCTTATCCTCCTCGGTGAAGTTGCGATTCTTGGTTCGCAGGGCCGCCAGCCGAGGGTACCGATGGGTCGTCCCATATCCAAACCACGCGAGGTTGTGCCAGACCTGCAGATCGAGAAAGTCCTGGGTCGAAAATTGACGGGCAACTCGTTCCAGATCTTGTTCCTGCACCTCCGTTCCGCGCTTGACCAAGAGTTCGTGATACCGGGGAGAGGGCCGCACCATCGTCGCCCAATTGGCGGAAAAGAAATGGCGGATGAGAAAGGCGTTCTCCTCGGCTGTCAAGTCAGCCGCTGGTCGTTGGGCACGTTCCTGAAAAAGGTCGCGAACGGTGCCCGCTCCGATTTCCTGCAACTGCAGCAGCAGGGACGGGGTGAAATTGAATGTCGCCTTGACCGTCGGGAACTTTTCCAGCAGGAATGCCATGTCATAGTAAGCTTTCGTCGCATGGAGGCGAACCCAGGGCATACTCGCGAACCCCGCCACGGGGTCCGTGTAGTACGGCTGATGCATGTGCCAAAGAAAACAGACGTGCGCTGTCTTCATAGACGAAGTTTCTTGCGGGCTTCTACGCAAGTATGTCATAGGGGTGGAGGCTGTGCAATCAACAGAACGTTATGGATACGACTCGACAGACGCTTGGTCACGCAGCATGGGAGAAGGTGTTCCTCGATTGGGCGCCGGTGCTCATCTATGCAGCGATGATATTTTACTTCTCTTCGCTCCCGAAACCGCATGAGCAGCTCCCGGATTTTGTACGCGATCTGAGCGACAAGTTCCTGCACCTCGTGGAGTACGGCGTTCTCGGCGGTCTGTGGTATCGGGCCTTTCGGTGGGCGTCTGGGCCGAGAATCGCGGCATCGGCAGTCCTCTTGGCGATTGTCGCAGGGTCGGTCTATGGCATCACCGACGAAGTACATCAGGCGTTTGTGCCTATGCGCACGCCGAGCGTGCTGGATTGGATTGCGGACACCCTTGGTTCAGCCATCGGCGCGCGCGGGATGAATTGGCTCGAGCAACGGCGGCGCGATCAGGTATTCAACCATCCCGTCGATCGAACTACGCCGGTTTCGTGACAAGGTCCCGTGTCACCAGTATAATGCGCGCCGTTATGTCGACTGTCGGTCCTGCCGCTCCCAAAGCACCGCTGGCCCTTCCTTCCACCGCGTTGGTCGCCGGCACGGTTCAGTCACAGCTTCCCGGTTGTGGGCCCTTCAAGAAACTCACCCCGCTCGCTGGTGATGCGTCCAACCGGCGCTATTTCCGGATTGAACTTGGGAGTGGATTGCCGCGCTCCGTTGTTCTGATGCAGTTGGCCGAGCCGGAAGCGTTCAAGCAATCGGAAGAGGCGGTCAGCGGTGCCAAGTATGCGATCACCGACCTGCCGTTTCTCAACGTCCGCACACATCTGGCAAAGGCCGGCGTATCCGTCCCGACGCTCTATCACTACGATCAAGGGGCGGGGTTGCTCTACCTCGAAGATTTCGGCGATCTCACGCTGTCGGAAGCGTCCTGCGACGCGAAGCCTGAGGAACTGAGCGCCCGCTACCGCCAGGCCATCGACATCCTGGTCCAGATACAAGTCAAGGCGACGTCACCGGCCGATCCGCAGTGCGTGGCCTTTCATCGGAGTTTCGACGTGCCGTTACTGATGTGGGAGTTCGATCACTTCCTGGAATACGGGATCGTCGCCCGCCAGGGAAGACCGATGCAGGAGGATGATCGACGGGTTATCCGTGGAGAATGTGAAAAAATTGCGACGATGCTGGCAGAACAACCTCGCGTGTTCGTCCATCGGGACTACCACTCGCGGAATTTGATGGTTGACAAGACACGATTGGGAGTCCTCGATTTTCAAGATGCGCTGATGGGGCCGGCGACCTACGATCTGGCGTCGCTCCTCCGCGATGCGTACATCGCGCTGGATGAATCGCTCATCGACGAGCTCATCGCGTATTATCTGGACCGGCTGGAAACCCAGCGCCAGGTGTGGACGAATCGAGAGGCTTTCCGACGGCTCTTCGACTTCACGAGCATTCAACGCAACCTCAAAGCCGCCGGACGCTTCGTCTATATCGATCAGGTCAAAGGCAATCCGAAATTCCTCGCGGATATCCCGCGGACACTTGGGTATGTGCGGCGAAACCTTTACAAGTACCCGGAGTTATTCACGTTGCGAAAACACCTGGCGACGTATGTGCCGGAGCTCCAGTAGGACGTGAAACGTAAAACGTTAAACGTGAAGCGATCGGAAAGTTGGAGACGCGCTTTGCCCGCGCGTCACGCGTCACGCATCACGCATCACGGTTCCCCATGAAAGCCATGATTCTCGCAGCTGGCCTGGGGACCCGACTCAGGCCCATGACGAATACGATTCCGAAGCCGCTCCTCCCTGTCGCTGGCACTCCTCTTGTCGTCTGGAATCTGTTATTGCTCAAACGGTACGGATTTCACGAAGTGGTGCTCAACCTCCACCATCTCGGTCCCATGATCCAGCAGGCACTTGGCGACGGCTCACGCTATGGGATGAGAATCATCTATTCGCACGAGCCGGTCATTCTCGGAACCGGTGGCGGAATCAAACAGGCCGAACCGCACTTTTCGGGAGAGCCGGTACTAGTGCTCAACGGGGATACTCTGTTTGAGCTGGATCTCGAAGCGCTGTGCTCCTTCCATCGGCGTCGGGAAGCGGCGGCAACATTGGTACTGCGCAAGGATCCCGAAGCGGAACGATGGGGCCTCGTTGAAGTGGGCGCTGATCAGCGCATTCTGCGCATTGCCGGCCGCGGAGTGACAACCTCCCAACCGACGCAATCACGAATGTTCGCGGGTGTTCATATCCTCCAACCGCGTCTTCTGCGGGAAGTTCCGAAAGGCGTCGTCTCGACCATCATCGACCCCTACGTGGCAGCCATCCAGCGTGGCGAGGCGGTTCTGGGCTATGACTTTGACGGCTATTGGTCCGATGTCGGCACGCCGGAACGATATGCGCAAGTCGAGCATGATGCAGCCGCAGGCGTCATCGATCTCTCAGCCCGCCGGCTCGCGGTGCCTCAGCCTCACTCCTGATAGGACTTCTGCGATTTTTCTTTCTGTTGCTTGATCAAGCGCGCCAGGTACGTCCGTTGGAGACGTAGTCGATCCGCGGCCTTCGTTTGGTTGCCGTCAGCGTCGTCTAAGGCACGGCCGATGATATAGCGACTATGGGCCTCCATCGACTCGTGATAGGGAAAATCAAGATAAGGCAGGGAGGGCCCCGAGCCGGCGTGATTCTGAGTGTCCAGGGCGAGTATCTCGGGCTCAATCGTCTCCGTGTGGCTCAACACAACGGCTCGGGCGATCACGTTCTCGAGTTCGCGAATGTTGCCCGGCCAGGCATAGTGGGTCAGGGCCTCCATCGCGGCGGCACTGAACAGCATGCCCGGCCGTTTGGCTTCCTTCGCGTGGCGATTCAGAAAGAATTTGGCGAGTGCGGGGATGTCGTCACGGCGTTCGCGAAGCGGTGGGAGCACCAAGCTGATCACATTCAGGCGGAAAAACAGATCTTCTCGGAATTCTCCATTGGCGACGGCCTGCCTCAGATCTTTGTTGGTGGCCGCGATGATGCGAATATTGACAGACACGGTTTTTGTGCCTCCGACACGCTGAAATTCCCGGTCTTGCAACACACGGAGGAGTTTCGCTTGGAGCGGTAAGGACATATCCCCGATTTCGTCAAGAAACACCGTGCCGCCGTCGGCCATTTCCAGCTTGCCCTTCTGCAGGCGATCCGCGCCGGTGAAGGCGCCTCGTTCATGCCCGAAGAGTTCGTTTTCGAGCAAGGTTTCCGTCAAGGCCACGCAGTTGATGACCACTAAGGGCATGGACTGGCGGGGACTCCATTGGTGAATCGAACGGGCGAACAATTCTTTCCCCGTCCCGCTTTCCCCGAGTAACAAAACGCCGACGTCTGATTTGGCTGCCCGCTGGGCCGCTTCCATGACGGCCCGGATTTTCGCGCCGGTGCCGACAATGGAAGCGTAACGACTGTCCACTTCAGATTTGAGGCAGGCGAGCCGGCGTTTGAGCGAGTCTCGCTCCAGGGCCTTTCGGATGACGATCAGCAAATGATCCTTGTCGAGAGGCTTGGTGAGAAAATCGTAGGCTCCTTCTTTCATCGCGTCGACGGCGGTTTGAATCGATCCATGGGCCGTCATGACGATGACCGGCACATCTTCCGCCTGTTTCAATTTCGCGAATCGTTTCAGGACTTCGATTCCAGTGAGTCGAGGCATGTCGAGATCGAGGAGAACCAAGTTCGGCGTTTCTTGCTCCATCTGTTCCAGAGCCTGTATGCCGTCGCGCGCCACGACGGTGCTATAGCCTGTCGCGTGGAGACGGTCCTCCAGCATCGTGACAATGTCCGGATCGTCATCAACAATGAGAATCTTGGCGTTCATCATGCTTCGCATAGGCAAGAGGCACGAGGCCAGAGGCGAGGGGGTTGCTCATTCTTCCCATTGCCTCTTGCTGCTAGGCGCTTGCCCCTAGCCCTCCATTACATTAATCACCAACCCCGTGAGCGGTTTGGGGAAGAAATACGTCGACTTGTGCGGCATCCGTTCTCCCGCCGTCGCGACGGCTTGGACTTCGCTGACCTTTGTGGCGTTCAGGAGCAACGCTCCTGTTCCTTTTCCCTGTGCGACCCAGTCCAGCGCTTCATGATCATCCTTTGTATAGAGAATGGCTTCTTTTTCGGATTGTGTGGGGCAGAGGGTCGTCACGACCAAATGCTGGAGCAGCGACACATCGAGTCGGGCGCGCGGCGAGGTCTGAGCGGTCTGACGGTGCGCCGGTTTGACGGTCAAGGCGGCATAACGGTCCTGTCCCTTTAGAGCCAAGCCGAACACCGGGACCGTGCGTCCATTCACCTTTAATGCGTCGAGAAACTCCTCGCGCACCGCCGCTTGAGTCGAGGCGCTGTACGGAAACTCCTGGACGTCACATTTTCCAGCCAATGAGGCTTTGACCTGCTCGTATGGCGGCAAGTTTGTCGTGATCACTCTGTGGGTCGGAAGGACGGTGAGGCCGGGATCTTCGAGGGCGGCCAGGAGCATCAGCACCCCGTCGTACGGCTGAGAGCCGGTCGTCGTTCCGGCTTGCTGCCGGCGCAGCCGTTGATAGTTCAAGGCGGTTTCGTAGCGGTGGTGACCGTCCGCGATAAACAGCGGCTTGCTGCGCATGGCTTCCACCACCTGCTGAAGAACGGCGGGATCGGTCACGGCCCATAATTGCTGACGGAAGCCGTCGTCGTCTCGAAAATCGATTCGTGCCGGCTTTCCCTTGACCGATGCCTCCAGCATGCCGATCACGGTGTTCTGGGGATCTGAGTACAAAGACCAAATCGGGCTGAAATTGGATCGGCAGGCTTCCAAAAGGTTCAATCGATCGGTCTTTGCCGCAGCTCTCGTATTTTCGTGCGGGTAGATGTGTCCGGAGTCCAGCGCTTCGAGTTTGACGGTTGTGAGAAATCCCTTCAGGACTTTCGTAGGCGCTCCGGGCTGGGAATAGGAGGGCGTGTATTCGATCGTATGGTAGTAGATGGCCGGCTGCGCATCGCGTGTGAGGACTCCGCTCCGGAGCCAATCGTGAAGTGTGTTGGCTGCACGCGTATAGCGATTGTTCGTCGGTCCGTCACCCGGTTGATCGAGTCCGAGTTCCAGCCGAATGATGTTGTGCGAATGGCGGGTATAGAGGGCCTCCTGCCCAGCTTCATCGATGATGTCGTAGGGGGGCGCGACCGTCTTGGCGATGTCAACCTTAGGTTCATAGACCGTGCCGTGAAACGGAATGATCGTAGACATCGTGTAGCCCTCTACTCCATAAATGGTTGAGGTAGTCGTGCAGCAACTACCGGAAAGGATGGATCCTGTTCTTCCGCGCGGTGCCGTCCCCACGACGCAGTTGACGTGAGAACACGCAGAAAAGCAGGTTATCGGTCGCGGGTCACCATGTAATCGGCAGCAACCATGAGGGCTCGCTTGGCCGTACAATCTTCAAAGAACTCAAGTTCTCGCTGAGCCGCCACGACAAACGCCTGTGCGCGAGCCATGGCGTAGGCAATCGATCCCATTTCTTCCATGAGATGGATCATGCGGCTCAAATCATCTTCCGTCAGCGTGCGGGTCTCCATCCTATCTTTGATGACCCCCCGGTCCGCTTCCGAGCAATGTTCTAACAGATGGAGGAGCGGCAGCGTTGCCTTGCCTTGCCGGAGATCCTGCCCGAGCGTCTTCCCTAAGCGCGCACCATCGGCCGTGTAGTCGAGGGTATCATCAGCTACCTGAAATGCGATACCGACGTACTGTCCGAAACGGAAGAGAGCATCCAATCGATCCTCCGGGGCATCGGCAATGATAGCTCCCATCCGGCAGGTGGCGGCAATCAAGCCCGCTGTTTTGTGCTCCACGATTTTGAGATAGTCGGCTTCCGGCATGGCCGGATTGCCGTTGTAATAGAGCTGTAGCACTTCCCCTTCCGCCATCTTCGTGCAGGCTTCGGCCAGCACTTCATTGATCCCCTGGCTGCGGAATTCGACGATCTGAGCCATGGCCTTAGAATAGAGGTAGTCTCCCACGAGGATGCTGATCTGATTTCCCCAGACTTTCCGGGCCGTTGAGCGCCCGCGCCGGAGGTCGGCATCATCCACGACATCGTCGTGCAACAGGGTAGCGGTATGGATGAATTCAACGAGGCTGCTGAGTTGATGGTGGTTTCGACCGCTATAGCCGCAGAGCCGGGCACAGAGGAGGAGCAGCAAGGGTCTGATGCGCTTGCCGCCGCTGTTCAAGATATGGGCGGCGACCGTATTCACGAGCGTCACGCTCGAATCGAGGTTTCTTCTGACCTGATCCTCGACTCCTTCCAGCTCATCGCGGTACGCTTCCCACACGTCCGCCATGCTGTTAATTGTCGAAGTAATCGGCCCGTTTGACATGTGGCGGATGGTAGGGCAGAGCGGGAAACAAAGTCAAGGCAATGGCCGTCCTGCCGGCGCTCGTCCTCTCCTTGACAGGGCGAGCACCCTTCTATTAATGTGAGCGCAAGGTTTGCGAGCGGACATCGCCTCAAGAGTGGCGGGATTCTGCGTGCCTGGTTCCTCTCGGTAGGACCTCCGTCCAGCTGAAAAAACCTGCCTTCTTCACGAGATACGAAGGATGGAACTCCCAGGGCTTCCACAGAAGCAAGGGCTCTACGACCCTCAGCACGAAAAGGATTCGTGCGGGATCGGCTTTGTTGTCAACATCAAGGGACAACAATCACATCAAATCGTCGAGCAAGGACTCAAGATCCTCGAAAATCTGACCCATCGAGGAGCGCAGGGCTGTGACCCCTGTACCGGTGATGGAGCGGGAATCCTCCTCCAAGTCCCGCACGCGTTTTTAAAACGGGCCGGCGGCGATGTCGGAGTCCATCTGCCGAACGAAGGAGAGTACGGAGTCGGAATGGTCTTTCTGCCGCCGCAGGCGGATGCGCGGCAGCAGTGCGAAACCCTCTTCGCCAAAGTCATTGCCGAAGAAGGGGCGCGTCTCTTGGGTTGGCGCGACGTGCCGGTCAAGAGCGATGCGATCGGTGAGGTGGCGCGGCGAACCGAACCCTTCATGCGACAGGTGTTCATTGCGCGGGACGTGCTCAATGAAGGGCAGTTCGAGCGGAAACTGTACGTCATCCGGAAGCGGGTCGAAGGAGCCGTTCGAGAATCGGCTATTCGTAGCCGGGAATATTTTTACATCCCGAGCCTCTCGGCCAACACCATCGTCTACAAAGGCCTGCTGTTGCCACACCAGATGCCGGCCTACTATCAGGACCTCAACGATGCGAGCCTGACGAGTGCCCTTGCACTCGTCCACTCGCGCTTCAGCACCAACACGTTCCCCACCTGGCCGCTCGCCCATCCCTATCGCTACATCTGCCACAACGGCGAAATCAATACGCTCAAGGGCAACGTGAATTGGATGAGGGCGCGGCAAGGGCGGCTGAACTCAGAATTGTTCGGGAAAGATTTGGCCAAGCTGTACCCGATCGTCTACGAACAGCAGAGCGACTCGGCCTGTCTGGACAATGCCGTCGAGTTCCTCACGATGGGTGGCCGCTCGCTCCCGCACGCGATGATGATGTTGATTCCCGAGCCGTGGGTGGCGAATCCGCAGATGGACCTCGATCGCCGCGGCTTCTACGAATACCATGCAGCCATGCAGGAGCCCTGGGACGGTCCCGCTGCGGTCTGCTTCACCGACGGCAAATTGATCGGGGCGACGCTGGATCGCAACGGTCTGCGCCCCTGCCGCTATCAGGTGACGACGGACGGCCTCGTGGTGCTCGCGTCGGAAGCGGGCGTGCTCCCGATGGAGATTCAGAAGATCCGGCAGAAAGGCCGGTTGATGCCGGGACGGATGTTTCTGGTGGATACGGTCCAGGGCCGCATCATCGACGATGAAGAAGTGAAGGCCGAGATCATGAGCCGGAAACCCTACCGGTCCTGGGTCACGCAGTATCGAATCTCGCTCGACGAACTGCCGGAGCCGATCAACGTGCCCCAGCCGGACCATCCGACGATCCGGCAGCGGCAACAGGCCTTCGGTTACACCGTCGAAGAATTGAAAATGGTCGTCACTCCCATGGTGGTCGAGGGGCAGGAAGCCGTGTCCTCAATGGGTACCGACACGCCGTTGGCCGTGTTGTCCGACCGTCCGCAATTGCTGTTCAAATATTTTAAACAACTCTTTGCGCAGGTAACCAACCCGCCGATCGATCCGATCCGCGAAGAACTGGTCATGTCGCTCACGACCAGCATCGGGCCCAAGCCCAATCTGATGGACGAGCATCCGGAGTCCTGCCGTCGGATCAGAGTGAAGCAGCCGATTCTGACCAATGCCGATCTGCAGAAGATTCGGGAGATCGCCGATCCTCATTTCAAGAGCAAGACGCTCAAGATGCTCTTCCGCGTTGCCGAAGGTCCGGAGGGGTTGGGCGCCGCCGTCGATGAGCTTTGCCGGCAGGCTTCGCAAGCGATCAAGGAAGGCTACAAGTTCCTCATTCTGAGCGATCGCGGCGTGAACGAGGAGTGGGCGCCGATTCCGAGCCTGCTAGGCGTGGCGGCGGTGCATCATCACCTCGTCCGCGAATGCACGAGAACAGAGGTCGGGCTCACACTGGAAACCGGCGAGCCGCGCGACGTGCACCACTTCGCTTCTTTGATCGGCTATGGAGCCGGCACCGTCAATCCCTACCTGGTCTTCGAGTCGCTCGTCGACATGGAGCGGGACGGATACTTACCGGAAGGCGTGGATGCTCAAACTGCCGAGGGCAAGTTCATCAAGGCCATCAACAAGGGGCTGCTCAAGATCTTCTCGAAGATGGGGATTTCCACCGTCCAGTCCTATTGCGGCGCTCAGATCTTCGAAGCGATCGGGCTCAACCACGAGGTGATTGACCGATACTTCACCGGCACGCCGTCGCGGGTCGAAGGGATCGGGATCCGCGAGATCGGCGAAGAAACTTTGCGGCGTCATCGGCTGGCCTACGAGCCGGCACCGATCAGACAACTCGATTTCGGCGGCGAGATTCACTATCGGATTCAAGGCGAGCACCATAATTGGAATCCGGACACGATCTATAAACTCCAGCACGCGACGAAGGCGAACGATCCCAAAACCTTTACGGAGTTCTCGCAACTCGTCAACGATGAGAGCAAGCGGCGGTCCAACCTGCGCGGCCTGCTTGAGTTCAAATTTTTGCCGGAGCCGATTTCCCTCGACGAGGTTGAGCCGGCCAAAGAGATCGTCAAACGGTTCACGACCGGCGCGATGTCGTACGGCTCGATCAGCAAGGAAGCGCACGAGACCCTCGCCATCGCCATGAATCGCCTGGGCGCCAAGAGCAATACCGGCGAGGGCGGGGAAGATCCGGAGCGGTTCAAACCTTTGCCGAACGGCGATTCCAAGAACAGCTACATCAAACAAGTGGCGTCGGCGCGATTCGGTGTGACCAGCCATTATCTGATCAATGCCAAGGAGCTCCAGATCAAGATGGCGCAAGGCGCCAAGCCGGGCGAGGGCGGCCAGTTGCCAGGGCACAAGGTGGATGAAATCATCGCGCGGCTGCGCTATGCGACGCCGGGCGTGCAATTGATTTCGCCGCCGCCGCACCACGACATCTATTCGATCGAAGATTTGGCCCAGCTCATTTTCGATTTGAAGAATTCTAATCCGGATGCGGCCGTGTCCGTGAAACTCGTGGCCGAAGTCGGCGTCGGCACAGTCGCGGCAGGAGTCGCGAAGGCTCATGCAGACAAGGTATTGATCAGCGGCGACTCGGGCGGGACCGGGGCCTCTCCGCTCTCGTCCATCAAATATGCCGGCGTGCCGTGGGAATTGGGCTTGGCGGAGACGCATCAAACGCTGGTGCTGAACGATTTGCGCGGACGCATCCGTGTCGAGACCGACGGTCAGATGAAGACGGGCCGCGACGTGGCCATCGCCACGCTGCTCGGAGCGGAAGAGTACGGGTTTGCCACCGCACCGCTGATCGTCGAAGGCTGCATCATGATGCGGAAGTGCCATCTCAATACCTGTCCCGTGGGTATCGCCACGCAGGACCCGGAGTTGCGGAAGAAGTTCGCCGGGAAACCGGAGCACATCGTGAATTTCTTTTTCTTCGTGGCAGAGGAGTTGCGCCAGATCATGGCGAAACTCGGGTTCCGCACGATCAACGAGATGGTCGGCCGCGTGGACAAGCTGAAGATCCAGAAGGCGGTCGATCACTGGAAGGCGAAGGGCCTGGACCTCACCCCGTTGCTCAAGATGCCGGAGGTCGGGCCGGAGATTCCTCGCTACTGCGTGCAGAAGCAGGATCACGGATTGGCCGAGATTCTCGACAACAAGCTCATCGAGCTCTGCAAGCGCGCGCTCGAAAAAGGCGAGAGAGTTACGCTCGATCTTCCGATCCGGAACGTGAATCGAACCGTGGGGACGATGTTGTCGAGTCGCATCGCCAGGAAGTACGGTTTGGAAGGCCTCCCGCCCGACACGATCTCGATCAAGTTCACGGGCTCTGCCGGTCAGTCGTTCGGCGCGTTCTTGTCTCGTGGCATCACGCTGACCCTGGAGGGTGAGTCGAACGATTATCTTGGGAAGGGTTTGTCCGGCGGCAAGATCATCGTCTTCCCGCCGAAGCAGGCGATCTTCAATCCCGAAGAGACGATCCTCATCGGCAACACCTCACTGTATGGGGCTACGCAAGGCGAAGCCTACTTCTACGGTATGGCGGGCGAACGGTTCGCTGTGCGGAACAGCGGCGCTCGCGCGGTCATCGAGGGCACCGGCGACCACGGATGCGAATACATGACCGGTGGCGTCGTCGTGGTCCTCGGCCGGACCGGGAGAAATTTTGCGGCGGGGATGTCCGGCGGTGTGGCCTTTGTGCTGGATGAACAGGATAAATTCCAGTCGCGCTGCAATCTCGGAATGGTCGAATTGGAACCGGTGAAACTGAAAGAAGACAAGAAGCTCCTGCACGAAATGATCACGTCGCATTTCATGTTCACGGGAAGCCGCAAGGCCAAACAGGTGCTAGACTCATGGGAGGCGATGCTGCCGAAGTTCGTGAAGGTCATGCCGGTCGACTACAAGCGCGTGCTCGAAGAGCGGAAGCGGAAAGCTGCCACGAAGACGTGAGGCGTGACACGTGATGCGTGACGCGAACAAACAGAAAGTTTCTGCATTCGGAGGCATGGCGCATCACGCATAACGAGAGCTAGAAGAAATGGGTGATCCCAAAGGCTTCATGAAATATGCCCGCGAGGGTCCTAACCGAAAACCAGTCGAGCTGCGCGTGCTCGACTGGAAGGAGATGTACGAGCCCATCTCCGAAGACAAGCTCAAGCTCCAGGGGGCCCGCTGTATGGATTGCGGCGTGCCGTTCTGCCAGGGCAACACCGGCTGTCCGGTCGTCAACCTGATTCCCGAGTGGAACGATCTCGTCTACCGCGGCCGTTGGAGGGACGCGCTCAAGGCACTACATACGACCAACAACTTTCCAGAGTTCACCGGCCGCCTGTGCCCCGCTCCCTGCGAGGGCGCTTGCGTACTCGGCATCAATGAAGATCCGGTCTCGATTCGCATTATCGAATGGAACATCATCGACCGGGGATTCAACGAAGGCTATGTCGAACCGGTGCTGCCGGTCACGAAGACGGGAAAGACCGTGGCGATCGTCGGCTCAGGACCGGCTGGTTTAGCGGCGGCACAGCAACTCGCACGCGCGGGCCACAGCGTCACGCTCTTTGAAAAGGCCGATCGCATCGGTGGACTGCTCCGCTACGGCATTCCCGACTTCAAGATGGAAAAGTGGGTCATCGACCGGCGGCTGGAGCAGATGAAGGCTGAAGGCGTCGAGTTCAAGACCGGCGTGACCATCGGCAAGGACATCACGGGTGAGCAGCTGCGGACCCAGTTCGATGCCGTGGGCCTGACCATCGGAGCCGAGCAGGCGCGTGAACTGCCGATTCCAGGCCGTGAACTCAAGGGGGTTCACCTGGCGATGGACTATCTCACGCAGCAGAACAGGCGGACGGCCGGCATTCCCATCACGGAGGAGCCGATCACCGCCAAGGGGAAGCGTGTCGTCATCATCGGCGGCGGGGACACAGGCTCGGACTGTTTGGGAACGACGCACCGGCAGGGTTGCGTGGAAGTGCACCAGTTCGAGTTACTGCCGGAGCCGCCTCCGAAACGAGCCGATTCGACCCCTTGGCCGCTCTGGCCCATGCAGTTGCGAACCTCCCACGCACACGAAGAAGGCTGCGACCGCCAATGGAGCGTTTCAACAACGAAGTTCACAGGGCACAACGGGCACGTGACCAAGCTCCATGCTCATCGGGTGGAGTTCCAGAACGGGAAGTTCACGCCGATACCGAACACCGACTTCGGCATGGACGTCGATCTCGTGCTCCTGGCGATGGGGTTCACCGGTCCGGTCAAGAATGGTCTGCTCGACAGCCTTGGCGTGAAGTACGATCAACGCGGCGCGGTCGCAGTCGACGAGAATTTTATGACCAACCTCGATGGCGTCTTTGCCGGCGGCGACACGAAGCGCGGCGCCTCGCTGATCGTCTGGGCCATCGCCGAAGGGCGAAAGATGGCGGCGGGGATCGATAAGTATCTGCAAGCAGGAAAATCTGCAAAGAAGTCAGCTTCCTAGTTTTCTCATTCAATCTAGGGCCAGCCTGGTCGATCCCTCGTGCTCGCGGAACGCGGCACACAACAAACACTGGAATGACACCCGTATCGCTCCTTTGCTCCCGGAGTGCGCACGCAAGATCAATTAGATTATGAATAAAGGGCGGTGCTCCCTCCATGGGCGCAGTAGGATCGACACAGGTGTCATTCCCGAGGGAGCTTATGATCAAGCTTTGAGGCGGCGTTGAATCGGGCGGTGCTCGCTTGGGTGAATGGCACGTCTCGGCGTGCCATAGGGTTGGGCGGGTGAAAAAGCGGCGCGCACTCGAGGATCAACCAGGCCACCCCTCTGAAAAGACGTACGAGCGAGCTTGGAGGGACTATCGAATGTTGAACGGGCGCACGTCAGCCCAGCCGCTCCAGTTAAAGAGTGTTGGCAGGAATAGGCCGCCAATTGGTCTGTCCCCGCTCAGATGGAAGCGAGCGCAAGGTACTTGCTTCATTAGTGAGGAAGCGCATAGGATTTGCCATTGGGGTCTACTTATGAAGATGTGTTCAGCGTGTTTAAAGATGGCTCGAGGACTGGCAATTAGAGACGGAGGAGCAATATGGGTGACGCGCGGATAGAACTATCTGACACTGGCGTCCGAATCGAAGACTTAGAGGTCCCAAAGAAGGACGTAGCAGATTTCCTCAGCCGCGTTCCTGAGCCAGAGCGGGAAGCGACTCTAATTCAAGCGATCGAAGTCGGGGTCTTTTGCCTTCAGCGAGCCCGCACAAGCCAGGATCTTGACTTTGTCAAACGGCAGGTGGAATCCCTGATCGGTACCGTCCGGGCTACAGTGGAAAAGATCCCTGAGGAGACCCAGAAGGCGATGGCGGCAAAAATCGGCACGGGTGAGGGGCAGGTACTGGCCCCGGTCCAGAGTTTGGTGGCCGAGGTGTCAAGGGGCGCGAGCGATAAAATCCAAGAAGTGAAGAATCTTCTCTCGCAGGAAATCGATCCTCGTGACGAGAATACAACCCTTGGCAAGGCTCTTCGTACTCTGCGAGATCTGCTTGATCCGAACAGAACTGATTCTATCCAAGGAACTCTGGCTGCGAAAATAAAAGAAGTGACTACGGGAGACGGGGTACTCGCTCAGGCTGTCAAAAATGTTGTCGGGGACGCCGTGAAACCCCTTGCGGATCGGGTAGACTCTTTAGCCAAGGAAGTGCGTGGCAAAGAGGCGGCGGCGGAGGCCTTGGCACAAACAACTGAAAAGGGAACCCCATATGAAGAAGAGGTTTTGGGTCGCCTTCAGGCATGGGGCCAGACAATAGGTGCCGAGATAGACCACGTTGGCGGGGATAACAAGCCTGGTGACATCACCATCAGGGCTACCGGTCCTGCAGACGATTCATCGAAGTGTCTGTTCGTGGTGGAGGTCCGGGACCGCGAGTCACCCAAAGGGAGGAAGGCCGTATCTGATACCTATCAGCTGCAATGGCAGAACGTGGCGCGACTTACGCTATCTATCTGAGCCGTACTCAGGAGGGTCTTGCTCAGGAACTCGGCGAATGGGCCGAGGGAGTTTGTGATCGAGGTCCATGGGTTGCATGCACGGACGAGCACCTAGGAACGGCGGTACGCTTTCTCCTCGTCCAGTGGGCTATTGCTCTGAAACGGGCGGTAAGCCCGACTCTGGATGCCACAGCGGCTCAAGCACAGATCCAAAGGATTAGAACTGCTCTCGGGAGGGTCAAAACCATAAACACAAAGGCGACTGCGGTAAGGACTGGTGCCGATGAAATTCAACGAGAAGCCCAGGCCTTGCGCGATGACGTAAAGGATGCGTTGTCGGACTTGGAGGAATCGTTACGTCTCAAGCCAGATCAAGAATCGACTCTAGTTGCTCAGCAGGCTCCTGAAGCTGCTAGCAGTTGAGGTGAGGAACGGCTATGCTAATCAGGTGAGCCGTTCTCTCGAATTGTGCTGTAACGCCGGTTTCCCCACTTCTTCCGCATCCCAAGGCCGCATTTCTTATTAAGGCGACGGGTCTATGAGCGACTCGTCGCCTGATTTTTTTTAGTGGATGTCAACTCTCTCGCGGGTGACGCCGATCAGGACCCCGTCCGCCCGCAACGGAAGGGGAGAGCAGCGGTTCGACAGAGGGAAGGATAACGAGGGCGGAAAAGCGAACGGGGTGACGAAGATTGAAACGCTCCCACGGGGGGATGGGTGAAGTGAGGACGGATGGGGTGATCGGCGACAGGACCCGCGTTATTCAAATAAGAACGGAAGTTGTCCGTTTCCGTTGAGATCCGGCAGTCATCATTCTGTTGGAAGCCTGCTATACTTTTGGTTTTCGTATCTGTATTCTTCTGCTCAATATGATCTTGCCAAGGTATCCTCGCAGTCCCAAAGCCCTCCTTGGCGGCATTGCCCATCTCGGGCGGTTTATTGACAAGATTCGCTTACGGAACGAAGGCAAGATTCAAGATTACAACTACATCACGACAGGATTTGACAAGCATCTCACCGAGTTTCTCGGGATCGACGCCAAGGCGTTTGAGCAGCGGGTGTTGGCCGGAGGAACGGATGAAGAATTCCTTGCGTGGGTTGTGGCCCATGGGAAGACGCGGACGTCGGAAGAGATCGAACAATGGAACCACATTCTACTGTCGTCTCGTCCGAAAGATGATGCAGCCTGCCAGCGGTTTCAGGGGCGTCTCCAAGACATCGCAGCAAAGCGCAGCGTGCCGGTCAGTTCCCTTCCACCTGTTTCTACGTGGGCCGATGTGATTGAACTCGACGAAGAGCGACTCTGACCAGCTGTGAACGTGGGGCAGGATGGCTGCGACAGAGGCCGTTTCGCCACAGACCACCAGGGGTACGGAAACAAGCCCTTTGGGATGTCCGCGCAATTTCTCGAAAGGTATGGTAAAAACCTGCATTGTCCGTGGCATCCGGCTTGCGTAAACAAGAAACGATAAAAGGCGGGGCAAGCCTCGCTGAAAGCAGAGCAACTTTAACCATGGGAGGATCGATATGAAGAGAGCTTTAGCGATGTTAACCGCGAGCGCAGTTCTTTTTGCATTCACGAGTGTCATGGCTCAAGCACCGGCTCCGGCGCCCGCACCGGCCCCGGCAGCTCCAGCTCCGGCGCAACCATCGGCTCCGTCAATGGAAACGCCGAAGGCTGAGAACAAGAAAGAGGAGAAGGGAGAGCATAAAGGCAAAGGCAAGGGCCATGGAAAGAGGAAGCACGAAAAGGAGAAGGAAAATAAGCAGTAACGCCGTTTCGCGTTGCCCACGTTCGAGTGAAATCAGAAGGGCGGCCGGCTTAGAGAGCCGGCCGCCCTTTCATTTCTCCCTCTGCGCGAAAGAGTTGTAGGTACTGAACAGTTCGCTAGGCGGCGATCTTCGTCAGAAGCTTCTTGACTTCGACATGCGCGAAAATAACATCAGGTTCCCGTTGGAGCGCTTCATAATAGCTCCGTTCAAATCCATCACCTTGTTCGGAAGGGCGAATCAACGCCCGAACTTCCGTCAGGAAGTGGGCGACCTCGACGTCCGTCAGTTCCGTGTCATCCTCCAGGAGTTCGTCGATCCGTACCACCATTTGCGACAAAGGATGCAGCCAGGTGAACCATGGGTCATTCAGCACCAGTTGTAACAATTTGCCCGTGGAACCGACTCGTCCGTTAATCCGCTCGTAGGTCACCTGTTCCGCGACGATGAGCGCCTTGTGGAGCCCTAACAGGCCTCGTCGAATATCCATGAGAATCTGCCGGCGGGGATCCGACATCCGTGGGGTGATCTGTCTGTGGGGGGACCTCATACGAATTATTCTAGCAGGTTCGCGGAAATTCGCTTGGAGATGAGAAAATTTCGACGGAGATCACAGGGATAGACTTACCCTCTCGGGAAATCTCTGTCCGAATGAGGCAGCAGGTGTAAAAGAGAGAAGGCCTAGCGACCGAACCGGCCTCCGCCACCAGAGGACCCGAATGGTGACGTGCCTCCTGAGGAGAATGGGACAGCCGGTGCGGCGCGTGACTGAGGCATCAGCGATCCGTTGAGAGTAAAAGGCAGCACCGGCGCCGGCGTGAGGTTGTTCGGCGGCTCCGGTGAGCCGAACGTCGTGATGGTTCCCGTCGTCGTCCCGCCTTGTGGATTGGTGAAAGAGTAAGACTGGAATCCCCCGCCCAGGTTTGTGATCGTGCCACTGTTGCCGTGCGAATCGGAGTAGATCGAATATGAATCACCCAGGTGGGTGATCGTCCCGCTGGTTCCGTCACTGCTCTGAAAGATACTGACTTGTGCCTCTGCGATTGCTCCCCCAAGCACGAGCCATGCGCTTGAGGCCATGAGAAGTGCCAGTCGGATCGTCATCGACGCCCCTCCAGCAAACGGAAGGATAACTTATTGTACTCCTCCTACGGGCCGCAAGGGGAGGGGACATCGGCAGCAATGTCCATTTGGTTCGTTTCGTTTGTCTCGTTTATTACGTTTTCGAACAAGACAACCAAATGTACCAGACAAACCAGATCAACCAGACAAACCCATCCCGTTGTTCGTCATGGCGTTTTCAGAGGGCGATCGGCACCATTAGAGGAAGCCTTGTCACGGATCGACTTGGCGCGGGCCTCCAATTGGACCGCTTCGTCGGGGTGATGAGTGTTGCGCAAGAGTCTGGCATAGTTGTCCAAGGTGATGGCCACGCTGGGGTGCGTGGGCCCGATCGTCTTCTCTTGGATGGCCAAACTTCGTCGGAAGAGAGGCGCTGCCTTGTCGTAGTTTCCCTCCACCTCGTACAGCACGGCCAGATCATTCAGCAGAGTCGCGACGGACACATGCTCGGGTCCCAAGGCCTTCTCCCGGATGGCCACAGCCCGCAGGAGCAACCCCTCGGCTTTTCCCGCTCTTCCGGTCGTGAGATATAGCTTTGCCAGGTGCGTGAGAGTCGTGGCCACCGCCGGACTATCGGTGCCCGCCACTTTCTCCTGGATGGTCATAGCCTGTTGAAACAAGGGCTCGGCCCTCTGAGGATTACCCATCTTGTGATATAGGACCGCTAAATGGTCGATGTAGATAGCCGTGCTCATATGCTCGAAGCCCACTGCCTCCTCCGATAACTCGACAGCGCGCTGAGCCAACGGCAGGGCTTCGGCATAGTTCCCGGTTCGCTCGAAGGCCACCATTCTCATGCTAATGTCAACGATATCGTCGGTCTCTTGTTGCGCGAGCGCAGGTGCCACAAGAAGGACCAACGCGATGAGGCTCATGTTACAAGAACGGTGCGTAGCCATAGGCCTCCGCTCGAGGGCCGATCGGAATCTTTTCCAGTTGGAGCCTATCAGAATAGCAGGAGCCTGGCTTTTATAATCCAAATGTACGTCATCCATGTAGAGTCCGCTCGTCACCCCGCTATTTCCTCGATGATCCTGCTCGACAACATGATCTTGGTGGCACTATAACGGTCCTATGCAATACGTCCATCTCGGTCGTTCCGGGGTGAGGGTCAGCCGGCTCTGTCTCGGCACGATGAATTTCGGGCCTGAAACGAGCGAGGCGGAGAGTTTCGCCATCATGGATCGGGCCCTGGAGCTGGGGCTCAATTTTTTCGACACGGCCAATGTCTACGGGTGGAAAGTCGGCGAGGGGTGGACAGAGCAGATCGTCGGCCGCTGGTTTACACAAGGTGGAGGGCGACGAGAGAAAGTCGTCCTGGCGACGAAAGTCTTCGGTCGCATGGGCGAGTGGCCGAATCAGTCGCGCCTGTCTGCCCTACACATCAAGCGGGCCTGCGAAGAGAGCTTGCAGCGCCTCAACACGGACTGTATCGACCTCTATCAAATGCATCACGTGGATCGGGAGACGCCCTGGGATGAAATCTGGCAGGCCATGGAGCAATTGGTCCGGGAAGGCAAAATTCTGTACGTCGGCAGCAGCAATTTCGCCGGCTGGCATTTGGCCAAGGCCCAGGAGTTGGCCCACAGCCGCCACTTTCTCGGCCTTGTGTCCGAGCAAAGCCTGTACAATCTCAACGAGCGGACGATCGAACTGGAAGTGATTCCCGCTTGCGAAGCCTATGGCATCGGCCTGATTCCCTGGAGTCCCCTGGCGCGTGGCCTGTTGGCCGGGGCGTTGGAACCGGCGAAGGTCGGTCGACGCGCGGATGAAGATTTGAAGAAGGATATCGTGAAATATCGTCCGCGCTTGGAAGCCTATGACGCCCTGTGCAAACAACTTGGCGAGCGACCGGCCGACGTCGCATTGGCCTGGCTGCTGCATCAAAAGGCCGTCACTGCTCCAATCATCGGGCCCCGCACGATGGAACAATTGAACGGCTCCATGCGAGTGCTGAGCCTCACATTGAGCCAGGAAACATTCAAACGACTGGATGAGATCTTTCCAGGGCCGGGAGGACCGGCACCGGAAGCCTACGCCTGGTAGTGCAGACTCGATTCTACAATGTAATCCGGTCTCACCATTCTCTAAGTTGAGCGTCAGCGCGCCATTCCCAAGCTCGCTCGTACCTCTCTCCGTGGGGCGGCCTGGTCGATCCTCAATTGCGCGCGTCAAAGGAGAACGAGCACTCGCCTGCAGCAAGCGAGACGGCCGGTGTGGTCTCCATTGCGCGCATCGACCGAGCGCCGCCCGCAATCTAAATGGTCTGAATAGTCTGGTGCGCGGGGTCGGCGAGCACAGAGACCACACCAGCCGTCTCGCAAACTCCCTTTTGAGAGCGCGCGTTGCGCGAGCACGAGGAGACCAACGGGTTACCCTCCTAAATAATTTTTGACAAATCCGTCTGAATCTGTACAATGGGCAAAAATTTTCTTCCCCTTGCTCGCTTTCATCTTCCCGTATTCCGCGCTCCTTCCCGTTTTTTATAGTCAGCAGACAGTCGCCGCGCCCGGTTGGAAAGATACAACTCGTTCGGTTATATCTTGTATGTCTGATCTGCAGACGACGACTCGACCCGCTTGTGTACTCGGGACGCCAGCCTGTCCTCAGTGTAAGGACACGGGTTTGGAATCAAACGGAGGTTTCTTGACCTGTGCGACCTGTGGCCTGGCGATTACGAGACAAGCTCTCTTGCAAGACGTGCTCAGTCTTCAACTCTCAGTTGAGCCTTAGTAAATGAAACCCGAACAGCTGGGTCTGTCTCTCGGCGTTGCGGCTCTGCTCGGCGCGATCTTCCTGATCGACGTCCGAACAGGCCTGGGGTTCACCCCATGGCTGCTCTACGTGATTCCTCTCGGACTGACGTACTGGGCTTCTTACCTGTACGCTCCTCTTGTCACGGCCGTGGTCTGCACGATCCTGGTGTTTATCGGCTATATACTGTCTCCACCGCTGATTCCGCAATCGATTGCCTTGACCAACCGGATCTTTGGCGCGATCACCTTTTTGGCGCTGGGGGTGCTGATCGTGGCGTATAAGCTTCTGGCGCAACGGCTGACCCAACTGACCGATCAACTCAGACGGGAGCTTCTGGAGCGAACCCAGGATCTCGGTCGTGCCGTGAGAGTCTTCAGGGCAGAGGCGGCGCAGAGGAGCGGACTGGAACGGGATTTATCTGAGGCGAGCGAAGAGTTCACCCGCCACCTGACGGATGTCCTGGTGGCCGAGAGCCGGCGGTTACAGGAACATGTCGGGCATCTCGAACAGGCGAGTCCGGCTGCGTCGGAGGAGGACCGTCTGGAGCATACTCGCAATGAACTGGAACGGTTGGGCAAACAGTTGGAACAGTTGCAACGAGACTTGCTGCGCCAGTAAGCACTCGTTCCCTCCCTCCTTCCGTCCACACATAGAACAGGTGTAGACTCCCCCCGTTCTCTCCTCTTATCGTTTCGAGGCTCACCATGCGGGCGATCCAACGTTTCGGCGCACAGCTCCAACGCCTCCGTACCAGCCGGGATCTCACGCAGGACCAGCTGGCGGTGAAGGCCGGCCTCTCCCGTATCTATCTGTCGAAGCTGGAACTGGGGCAGCACAACCCGGCGCTCAGCACACTGGTGCGTTTAGCGAAGGTGTTACGGGTTTCCGTCACGGAATTGCTCGGCGAGACCATGAGCCACAGCGTGTGGTGGCAGGTAGGCGAGAATCGTTTCCCGACGCGCGCGGAGGCCGAAGAGCACGCACAGGCCTCTGGCGAGATGTTCGTCGCGAGATTTCAGCAGAACAAGGCGAAAGGCCTCACGCGCCGCCTGCTCCCTGTGCGCGAGAGGAACTAACGGTCAGCGGTCGAGGCGGGTTCCGTAGAAGGCAAACAGCTCGCCGGTGAGGTGGCCGATTTCTTTAGGATCGTCGGCACGTTTGCGGCGGATGTAATCGTTGAGGACACGGCCATCGACGGTTTCGTGGATGTGGGGCAGGGCGAGATTCATCCGATATCGTTCGATGGCGTCGGCGACTCGACTAATAAAGACGACGGTGCCGTCGGATTCGACTTGCTCCACCACCCCCACATGCGTGAGGGGATCATTGAGTAACCCGTCCCCGTTGAAGTCCCAGGTGTTGTCAAAGAACACGAGATCCCCGGGATACACGACCGGTCCTTGATGGAGTCTCCCGTGCTGCCTCACGTGGGCATAGATGAGTCGAACTCCGTTTGCCTTCTCATCCACTGACCCGCCGTCGTACAGATCGATGCCATGTTCGAGATAAATCGCTCTGGTGACGCCCGCGCAGTCGTACGTAATGTGCCTTCCGTTGACGTCGATCGTGCGAGCCCCCACCAATCGCGCAGCCGTGCGGACAATTGATGCGCGGCGCGGCGTCGCCTCAACGCGTTGACAGCAGCGGGCTCCTTCGATTTTTTGAGATTGCCGTTGTTCCGGGGCGGTGCTGGTACAGCCTACCAACGTGACGATGGCGATGATGAACCCGATAAAAACCACACGTGACATAGTGGATGGCATCTTGCTTCTCTCGATTGTGCGGCCAAACGAAGATAGGCTATCACGGGGGATGGGACTGACCAAGCAAACGACTATTTCGTGCCGGGCGGTATGACGTTGGTGGGGAGGGACCGGGCGCAGCGAAAGCCGATCGTGGCAGATCGTTGGTCTGGCGGCGAGCCACCGCGCGTGGCCGTGCGAAGCATGATAGGGTTGCTTTTCCACGAGCCGCCGCGCACGCTCTTGTAGCGCCCGCTCGTCGGGCCGGGCGGGTTCCGTTCCGGCATATAGGCGTAATAGTCGAACCCGAACCAGTCTTGCACCCATTCCGCGACATTGCCAGCCATGTGATGGAGGCCGTAGGGGCTTCTGCCGTCATCGTGTGAATCCACTGCTGCGAGAATCGGAATCTCGTGAACGTGATGTTGCCCAAACATGGCAAGTCTGGATTCCGGCGTCTCTTCTCCCCAGGGGAACAGGCGGCCGTCGGTTCCTCGCGCGGCTTTCTCCCACTCCGCTTCCGTCGGCAGTCGCTTTTCTCGTGCCTGGCAGAATTCCTTTGCCTCTGGCCATGTGACATAGAGAGCCGGCCAACGGGTCAGAGTCTGGTCAGAGACGGAGTGCACCGTAATGACGTGCCAAATCAGTTTTTGGAGTTCGTCAGGCGGGTGTTGTTTCCGCTGTTGGAGGAATTTCAGGTACTCACCGAGACTCACTTCGTCTCGATCCATTGCGTAGACATCCAGCCAGACCCGATTCTGAGGGAGTTCTGTATCGTCGAATTGTGTCCGCAGGCCGTAGGGGTCGTCGTCGATGCGCTTGCTGCCGAGTACAAACTCGCCGGCGGGAATTGTCTGCATGGGTGACGATGTGGCAAGCGAGGCAATCGATGTAAGATGGCGGGCCAACTCTGTCGAGGGCTTCGATGCCGCGGTCGCCGCGTGTGGGATGAGTGCCGTGACGAGCCAGAGGATCGTCCCGAGAGTGGAGCCGATGGCGCGCTGCATTAGGTTTTACTGGATGCGGCGAGCGCCTTATTCACTTCGGCAATCAGGCGGCGCTCAATCTCGGTGATTTCTTCGGCACTGACGCTGAGGATCTTTCCACCCTGCGCAAGCTTTTCAAAATCCGCCTTGACGATCAGCCGGGTCACGTTCCCCGGGACCGCCTGGACGGAAATGACATACTGGTTGCGGAAGCCGGAGACTTCGAGCGATGTCGGGTTCGAGACCTTACGATCGGTCACGTACACGGCTTTCTGTTCAGTCTTGATGCTGACCCGCAGCTGGTAGCCGTTGCGGCCGAGGGCTTCCTCGACGACTTTGGCGACGGTGGCGAGGGGACGGGGAATATCGTCGGCCTGAGCCCCTTTCCCTTCGACCTGGATACTCTGTGCTGTCTGCGCCGCGGCGGTCTTTTGCGCTTCGACGGTGAGCCGCTTAGCCTGGTTCAGTTGGCTCTCCATGGAGTCGAGCGCCGCCTTTGCTTCTGCCTTGGTGCTGTCGACGGCCTTCTTGGCGTCACGCAATTCTTGATTCAGCAAATCGATCTGCTGTTGCATCACCTTGTTGCCATCTTGCAACGAAGTGACCACGGATTCCTGTTTGGCCAGTTGCTTGCGGAGCGAGTCGTTTTCTGCCTTGAAGGGTGACTCGTCCTGTTTACACCCGGTTGCCACAAGCAACATGCCGGCACACACCAGGGACCACGCTCGTCTCGCCATCGTTCAGCTCATCTCCATCGATTGATGCAAGGTGGGCCGATTATCCATGCTTCGCCCACGCTTGTCCATGAAGATTGTGCGGTCACACCGGTTTGACCTGAAAAAGTTCGAGCGGGTATGCTGACGTGATGTTTAAGCGCGCACGAGCGGCGGGCGGGCTGATCTGTCTCCTGTGCCTTGTCCTAGCCGACGGCCCGGCCCTGGCCCAATTGCAGGAACCGGCCGTTGTTCCGGTCGAGGACTATGCTCTGTACGACCGAGTGGTGACGAGTAAGTTTCTGACGAATGAGACGAGACTCGTGCTCATCGAGCGGCTGACCGTTTCGCGATTGTATCCGGATCAGGAGAACCCCACGACGATCGCCTTGTTTGATGAGCGCGATCTGTTCGATCATAGGCTTCCACCTGACCTGGTGCGGGAGTTCGTCTTCAAGAATCGTCAGCCGGCGCGGTTCAGCGCGCAGTTCAACTTTGGCGTGCGCTATCGCTTCGTCGCTCCGGAAGGAACCGAGGAACCGGAGGTATCTCTGTCCGTCCCTGCTGCCTGGCCACCGGTTGGGTTAACGCAGGACCTCTCGTTCCTCGGCCGATTGGTCTTTTCTCGTGTGGCCTACACCCTGCGTTCGGATCAGGCTTTGCTCTATGTGGAACAGCACCGACCCGATGGCACCGGTGCCGGATTCCTCGTGTGGTTCGCGCGACAGGCGGCCGACTGGTCTATCATCGACACCGAGGTCTTATGGAGCATTCGTGCGCCGGAGGAGGCCGCGGAGCTTCGTTAACATCGGGCAGCCGCTGTAACGACGTGCACCAGGATCATAGAGGATCGTGCAGTCATGCCGACCTTGATTCGCAAAACGTTCTCCGTTCCTCCGTTAGGATGCAATTGTTCGATCCTGGGTGATCCCGTGACCAAACACACGATTATAATCGACCCGGGCGGAGCACACGAGCGCATTCTGCATGAAGTGCGGCAGCTGGGTCTGACCGTCACGCACATCGTGCATACCCACGCTCATTTTGATCACTTTCTCGCCTCAGGCGAAATCCAGAAGGCGACGGGAGCGCCTCTCTGCCTGCATCCGGACGACTTGGGACTCTGGAAGATGCTTGAGGTACAATGCCGTCTGTTCGGGGTGCCGTACATCTCGGCGCCGCTACCCGAGCATTGGTTGGCCGACGAAGAGAAGCTCCATATCGGTGGAATCGAAGCGATCGCCCTCCATACACCAGGACACACGCCCGGCTCGCTGAGTCTCTACCTGCCGGCCGAACAATTGGTGTTGGCCGGTGACACGTTGTTTCGCGGGAGTATCGGCCGGACGGATCTCTGGGGAGGCGACTTCGACGCCATTGAACAATCTATTCGCGAGCGACTCTATAATCTCGCAGACTCGACGGTCGTGGTAACCGGGCATGGGCCGGAAACCGCGATTGGGCTTGAAAAAGAGACCAATCAATTCGTGCGGGCCTGACTAGGCAAGAGGAGGGGACCATGAACACGTGCCGTCATCTCCTGTGCGTGGGGCTGCTGCTCCTTGGTGTCATGTCGTCAGACAGACCGGTCGCAGCGGAGACCGCAGCGACGACCCCGACGGACCTCGTGACCATCGCCGAAGTCAAAGTGCGGGTGACCGACCACGGACCGGTGGTGCTGTTACAGGCGGAAGGGAAGGCGATTCCGATTTTCGTCGACCTGACGGTGGCCCTGTCGATTCAAGCCGCCTTGATCGGCGACAAACTGGATCGTCCGATGTCGCACGACTTGATGTCCCAGATTCTTCGGACGTATGGAGGAAAAGTCACACAAACCGTGATTACGTTGAAGGGAGGCACCTACTACGGGGCGCTGACGGTGGCATTTCGGGACGACGTGAAGGTCTTCGACAGTCGATCGTCGGATTCGATCGCGCTCGCCGTGCACTTCAAGGCGCCGATTCTCGTAGGACGGGATCTTCTCAATTCAGCCGGTCGGGTGCTCGAAAAGTCGAAAACCGAGGACCTCTGATCCCTTACTCCTTCGCCATGCGCTCGTGCAATCGCGCGAGGCGCTTTTCCGTCGACTGTTTGATGAAGGCCATGTTTTCTGCGAGATGCTGTTCGGCGTTGATTTTGCCCTCGTCGCGCCGCTTCTGCTGAGCGAGCCCGAAGGTCGCGATTGACGGGCCGTCCTCTTTGTTCAGTTCCTTCCATACCTCCGTGCATCGAGCCTGCTTAGCCGGCGGATATTTGTCGCAGGGTGGATCGGCTCCGAGCGCAACCGTTCCGCCAAGCGCAGGCAGCAACCCCAATGCCATCACAATTTTCATGCTGAGTCGCCTGCCTGAATGCCCATTCATGTTGCGCACACAATCTAAATCTTTATCGCGTCATTGACATCCTGAAGCGTCTGGTGTGCCACCTGACCGGCTCGTTTGCTGCCGTCTTCGACGATGTCGTCCAGGCGGGCTGGATTCTTAATAAGGGCGGCGCGAGCCTCCCACATCGGGGTCATCCGTTCCACGATGCGGTCGGCGACGAGCTTTTTACAGTCGATGCACCCGATCGCTGCCGTCCGGCATTCCTTGTTGATCTGCTGTTGGACGGCAGGCGTGGAGAAGATCTTATGGAAATCGTAGACGGGACAGATGTCCGGATTGCCCGGGTCGTTGCGCCGGACCCGCGCCGGGTCTGTGACCATGGTCTTCAATTTCTGGCGAACGACCGGTTCCGTGTCGGAGAGATTGATCGTATTCCCATAGCTCTTGCTCATCTTCCTGCCATCAGTCCCGAGGACCTTAGGAAATTTAGTGAGGTGTTCCATCGGTTCAGGGAAAACCGGTTTGTAAAGGCTGTTGAACCGACGTGCGATCTCGCGGGTGAGTTCCAAATGAGGGAGTTGGTCCTTACCAACCGGGACGAAGTCCGGTCTGTACAATAGAATGTCCGCAGCCTGGAGGACGGGGTAGCCCAAGAACCCATACGTACTCAGGTCGCGTTCCTTGATCTCCTCTTGTTTTTCCTTGTAGGTCGGGTTGCGCTCCAACCAGGGCACCGGGACGATCATCGACAACAGTAAGTGCAGGATCGCGTGCTCGGGGATGCGGGATTGGACGAAGACCGTGGCCTTTGACGGATCGATCTCGGCTGCCAGCCAATCGATGAGCAGCTCACGCACGAATTCGCGGATCCGACTCGTGTCGGCGTAGTTTGTCGACAGAGCATGCCAGTCGGCCACGAAGAAATAACAGTCGAACTCGTTCTGGAGCCCCTTCCAATTCTCCAACGCCCCTAGATAGTTGCCGAGATGGAGCAACCCGCTGGGCTGCATACCGCTCAGGACCCGCTTCTTGGTCATGGCGTCGCGTCCGCTCCCAGGCCCATTGCCGCTGACAAGATGCCGCCCGACACAGCATGCGTCAAGGTGGTGGTGACGGTGTGAATGAGTCGGATTTGCGGGTCGAACATGATGAGTGCCACCAGGATGAACATGCCGTACGGCTCGAGGCGCATGAGCGCAAGGGCGGGCTTCGAGGGAAGCAGGCAAGTCAGAATGCGTCCTCCGTCGAGTGGGGGAATGGGAATCAGATTGAAGAGCATCAGGAGCACGTTGATTAAGAGCGAATAGACCGCCATTACTGCGAGAGGAAGCGTGATCATCGTCTGGAACGACCGCGGCGCTGGAGTTTCATCATTGGAAGACCAATACTGCGCAACGGAAGCGTCGAGGGACAGCAGACTGGTAAAGAGTAGTGCGCTTCCGATCGCGAGGATCAGATTCATCCCGGGCCCCGCCGCGGCCACGAGCGCCATGTCCCGTCTTGGCTGATGCATGAGGCGAGGATCGACCGGAACCGGTTTCGCCCATCCGAGAAAGAATCCACCCGGCATCAGGAGACAGAGCAACGGCAGAATGACCGTGCCGAATGGATCGATGTGGGCCAGCGGATTCATCGTGAGGCGGCCTTGCAGTTTGGCCGTCGGGTCCCCGCATCGATAGGCAACCCAGCCGTGCGCGTACTCATGGAGGACCATGGCGAACAGAAGCGGCAAGCCCATGTAGGACATTTTGTGAAGGATTTCAGCTAGTGCATCCATTGGTGTGGCGTCTCAATCGAGTTGTGTGAATCGACCGCGCTTCACTTGGATCAGGAACAGGGATCGGTTCAGCGTCCCGTCCGAGCCGAACGAAGTGGGACCGACCATCGTCGGGAGATCTCGTTGGGTCATGAGATAGTCGCGCACTGCTTCACCGGAAGAGGCGCCCTTCCTGATGGCTTCAAGAACGAGTCGTGCAGCGTCATAGCCCTGCATGGCAAACAATGTCGGGGTTGCCTGGAACCGCTTCTTGTACCGATCGACGAAGTCTTGCACGTTTGGATTGGGGCTGTCCACGAAGAATCCATCCACAAAGATCGCGCCGTCGATCGACTGGTCGGCGGTTCGGGCAAAGTCCGGTGAATTCCATCCGTTGGTGCCGAGGAATGGCACCTTCATGTCGTGAAAATTCAGCTGGGCGGCGATGAGACCGGCTTCCTGGGCACGGCCCGGGACGAAGATCGCGTCAAACCCAGGGGTATAGAGCACTTTCTTGTCGAGCTTCGTCTGTTTCCCGGTCATCTTCGTCGGATCCACGGGCACGGAGAGACCGTACTTCTTCAAATCCTCCGCCTTCATCCGTTTGAGTTGCGCGTTGAAGTCAGTCTCGCCTTCCTTATACGACTCCATCGCAATGATTTCGCCGTCGTGTTGTTGGATCTCCTGGGCAAAGAGCCGTGCGAGTTCGCGGCCGTAGGTCGTCTCCGGATAGAGAATGCAAAAACGGCGGTATCCCTGCTCGACAATGGCGTAGGATGCAATGCGTTTCGCCTGCATCCCATAGGTGAGGGCGGTGCTGAACACATAGCCACCCAATCGGCGGACGTTCGGGATCGTCGCGGTCGGCGTGATCAGAGGAGTCTTGGTCCGTTCGGCCAATTCGGCCATGACCGGCAGGCTCTTCGACAAGAGCGGGCCGATGACGGCAACCGGATGATCATCTGTCAACAGCCGGGACAGGTCATCGAGGAACGTGGGCCGCTCGGATTCATAGTCTTTCACGATCAGCCCGACCGAGGTACCCGTGACGTGGTCCTTATTGAGTTCAACGGCCAGCTGGATCCCGGCCAACACATCGTTGGAAAAGGGCGCGACTTTTCCGGACAGCGGCAGCACGGCGGCCAGCACATACTGATAAGTTTTGAGTCTGACTTGCAGCGTGCTCAAGAGATCGGACGCTTTCGTCGCGTAGGGGTGGGTCGGGAAGCGATTCAGAAACTGCTGAATCTGACGGGTCGCCTGGTGATCTTCACCCCGCGCGACGTAGAACTCGATCAGACGAATCGAAGCAAGGTCGCCGGGAAACGTTCGCGAATAGAGTTCTTGGATCCGGTCCAGTGTTTTCCTGTCCAGTTGGCCGTTGATCAGTTCACTGATACGAGTATGAATTTCCTCAGCTTGATCGTCCGGGGCGAGCGCCATTTCATCCAGCCACGCTTGAATCGCTCGCACCGGCTCCTTTTTTTTCAAATACAGCTCGCCGCTCAGGTGCATGGCCTCCAGTTTGGCCGTATCGTCTTTCGAGAGTGTGCGGAGGTTGACAAGGATCGGCAAGGCAAGGTCGACGTTCCCCATCGCGGCATGGACACGGGCCAACATTAACTTGCCCCGGTCGGAGAGCTCTGAATCGGGAAACTCGACTTGCAATTGCTGGAGGTACTTCAAGGCTTCCGGGAATTCTTTTGTTTCGTAGAGGGCGGCTCCGAGCAAGAGATAGGCGTCGTCCAACAGTTCGGGCTTGGGCGACGTGGTCAGAAAGCGGCGCAGGATGGTGGTCGCTTCCTCCGCTTGGCCGGCGTCGAGAAGACGTTTGGCTTGGGTCAGCGCGGGATGCGATTCCGGTGTACCTTTCGCTGTTTCGGCATATACCGGTCGACTCTCCCACCATTCGGCCGATGGGCTGATGCCTGCTGAGATGAGGCCGACGATGCCGAGAAGACTCAACAGCGCGCGACTCCTGCGAGTCGGCAAACCAAACAACGCGACGATGCGATTGATCATGGATTCCTGTGGAAGGTTCTGGAATTTGTGTTCACGTGACTACTATCGGAAACCCTGTGGGGTGTCAAGGCAATCTCCGCGCAGTTCGTTGTCTTCATCGGAGCGATTCGCTATCATCGAATCATGCTGTTGCATCCGATGGTTGAACTATACTTGACTCACCTCCGCATCGAAGGAGGGCTGTCGGTCAACACGCTGGAGGCCTATCGACGGGACCTGCTCAAATTTCAAGCCTACGCGCATCGGGCTGGTGTGTCGTTGCCCGCACAGATGACCTCCAACACGGTCATGGAGTTTCTTCGCTCTTTGAGAGACGCTCGGATGTCGCACACCTCTTCAGCCCGCTGCTTGTCCGCTATCCGCGGCTGGCTCCGGTTTCTCAGGCAGGAGCATGTGATCGATGTAGATCCTGCCGTCGGATTGACGTCGAGTCGTCGTGGCCTCAAACTGCCGAAAACCTTGTCTCAGCATGAAGTGACAGCGTTGCTGGATCTACCGACCCAGAACACGCGTGAGGACTCTCGCGACCGGGCGATGGTGGAACTGCTCTATGCGACCGGATTGCGGGTGTCGGAACTTGTTTCGGTGGAAGTTGGAAAGATCAATCTCGATGTCGGCTATCTTTTCGTCACCGGCAAGGGGTCGAAGGAGCGAGTCGTACCGATGAACGATCACGCGCGAGAGGCAGTGCGCCACTACCTCCACGAGGTGCGTCCACGACTGTTGAAGCAACGGACCTCGAGGTTTCTGTTCGTGACGACCCGTGGAACTCCCATGACGAGGCAGGCCTTTTGGAAATTGTTGCGTCGACGCGTGCGACGCGCCGGCATCACGAAGACCATTTCACCGCATATGTTGCGACATTCGTTCGCGACGCATTTGCTCGAGGGAGGGGCCGATCTCCGATCTGTCCAAGCCATGCTCGGACACGCGACCATCGCCACCACCCAAATCTATACGCACGTCGAGCGGGAACGACTCAAGCACGTGCACGATCGATTTTTCCCGCGCAAACATCGTCGAGCGGGAATGGGCAAGAGGTCTGCTATCAGAGGTCCACAGTAAAGTGGCCACACTCTCGATATTCTGCAAGAAGGGTGCGAGATTGGATTGACAAGGGTCGGTGGACTTGGTAGCATCCGCCAAGGTTGCTAGGAAAATCGGGCGGATAGCTCAGTTGGAAGAGCGCTGCCCTTACAAGGCAGAGGTCACAGGTTCGATCCCTGTTCCGCCTACCAGCCGGATGGTGTTGGTGATTCGGAACAGGCCAGCATTGTAAAGACGGATGAAAATTTCAGACGAGACCACCCGCTAGTTATAGTCTTGTCGCTCCGAATTTCCGCTATAGGTAGAGTCACGAGGGGCCGTCGTTCAGCCTGGTTTAGGACGCCAGATTGTCAATCTGGAGGTCGCGGGTTCAAATCCCGTCGGCCCCGCCATTTTTTCTGTCCCCGTGTTCACGTTGCAGGCGTTGAACGCGCGACCGGGGGTTTCGAAGGGGGTATGTCCCCTTCGTGGGGAGCATACGAGGGGGCTGGCCCCCTCCGTGGAAGCTGGCGAGGCAGGCTTCGGGGCCGAGCCAGCGACGGAGCGCGGTTCAATTCCCGTCGGCCCCGCCATTTTTTTCTCAATGAACGTGTTGGGGCCATGAGCCCGCAACATGTCGTACTGAAGGGGTTGTGCCCCCTTTCGTGAGGAACGTACAAGAGGACCGGCCACCAGCTGCAGCGGTTAGGGAGGCAGGCTTCAGGGCCGAGCTAACAGTTGGAGGGTGGAACAGCTTCTGTCGGCCTCTCCCTGTTCCTCAATGTTTGCTAAACTCCCTATGCAACACTACACATTATCCGCTGATGCGGGAAAGGTCGTAGCCGCATGTTTCAAACGAGTACCGTAGAGCTGGTGGGGTCACTCGGTCTGGTGTCGAAGAGCGTGCTCGTCTTGTTGTTCCTGTTCTCGGTGATCTCCTGGGCCATCATACTGTTCAAGTGGCGAGTGGTTCGCGCGGCCGACCGCGGGGATCAGCGCTTCATGGCGCTCTTGGCCAAAACCAAAGATCTCGGCGACCTCTATCGTCAGATCAGAAAGATGGAGGAAAGCCCCTGTGGAAGTCTGTTCGAAGGAACGGTCGAACGCATGGGAGTCGCAAGCGTCGACGGAAAAGACGGGACCGGTTCCGCACCGATTGATCGGCATCTGATCGAACGGACGGCGGCACATCTTTCTCATAGCCAACTCTCGCGGTTGGAAGCCTATCTTCCTTTTCTCGCCACCACCGGAAACATCGCGCCGTTTGTCGGCCTGCTGGGGACGGTGCTGGGGATCATCGATGCCTTCCGTGAGATCGGTGCGCAAGGGACGGCGAGTATCGCTGCGGTCGCTCCCGGGGTCTCAGAGGCGTTGATCGCCACCGCAGCCGGCTTGTTCACCGCAATTCCGGCCGTCATCGCGTACAACTACTTCCTCACCAGGATTCGACGAACTGCCGCACGAATGGATACGGTCACCATCGAACTACTGGCCTGGCTCCCGGCTTCCACCAGCACGAAGGCGAAACCAACTCCGGTGGTGATGCAAGCATGACGGCGTTCGAATCCAGACAACGACGATTCTTGGCGGAGATCAACGTCATTCCGCTGGTCGACGTCGTACTCGTGCTCCTGGTGATTTTTATGGTCACCGCGCCGATGCTGTACCGCGGTATGGACATCAATTTGCCGAAATCTGCGACCAACACGATCAAGCCAGAAATGCGCACCGTCCTCACGATCGAGAAGGATCAACGGCTGTACTTGGACAAGGACCCGGTGGGTGTGGCGCAGCTGGAGCAGAAACTGAAACTGCTGAAGCTGCAGCATCGGGATGTCTCGCTGTACTTGCGCGCTGATCGTGAGGTGCCCTACGGCATCGTCGTACAAGTGATGGACGGAGTAAAAAAGGCCGGCATCGAAAAGATCGGCATGGTGACTGAACAGGTTGGTGCCGAACGTGTCAGCGCTCCCCAGTTGATCCATACACCGTCTCGAAAGAGTTAGCGAGTCGAATCGGAGAGAGAGAACACGAGTCTTATGGCCTCTCAGGCATACGTCCAATCGGCGCTGTGGTTCGATCACGAAGATCAGGTGCAGTTCTTCCGCCGGCTGAAACGGGCACTCCTCCTCTCGTTTGTCGCGCATCTCATCATCCTGCTGGTCGTTACGGTTCTTCGGCTGCCGCAGCGCGGCGAGCGACCGCTTGCTGCAGTCGAAGTGTCGCTCGTCAGCATGTCGACTCCCGCCCCGGTGAAACAGCCTGAACCGGTGCAACCCGTGGCCCAGCCCAAACAACCGGCATCGAAGTCTGCTCCCGCCCCCGTCGTCAAAGATACGAGTCCGGCCCGCGTGCCGGTACCTCCGGCGGGGCATGTGGCGCGTGACGTGCTCCGGGACCTCCAATTGCCGCCGGATGCGCCCAAGTTCGGCGATCTGGCTCCTGCGAAATCGGTGGCGGTGCCTCAGCAGGAAGCTAAGGTGAAAGTGCCGGACCTTCCTCGTGTTCCTGATCCAATCCAGGAGCCGACCGCCACGGTTTCTCAACCATCGAAGCTGAGCGATGATGTGGATCGGGAACTTGAGGAGGAGCTGAAGAAGGTAAAACAATTCACTCCGGCGGCTAAACTTGAGATTCCGAAAGAAGTCAAAGCGCCCGATCAGTCAATGAAGCCGGTTGCGCAGCAGGAAGCCAAAGTCCCGACGGTCCAGACTCCGGAGACCACACTCAAAATTTCTGGCTCGTCCGGCTCAAATCCATACTGGGCACGGGTTCAGGCTGTGATCAGCAGCAATTGGGAGCCGCCTCCGATCGATGTCTCAGGACAAACCTATACTGTGACCATCAAGTTTCGCCTGCAACGCGATGGCACGATCAAAGACGTGACGATTCAGAAGACTTCCGGTAATAATTATTACGACATGGCGGGCCAGCGGGCAGTCCTTCGGCCGCGTCAGTTACCACCGTTTCCGCCCGATATGACCGAGGGATATAAGGATGTGGAAATGGTATTCAGAGTAGGAGAGCCGGCGGGATGACGCACAGGACATTCCTAGGGGTCACGCTCGGTGGGTTGCTCTTGCTCGCGGGAGCTGTGGGCATTCTCGAATCCGGAGCTGCGGATGTGTTCCTTGAAGCCACGCGTCCAGACTTCCAAAAGATTTCATTGGGTGTGGTGGGAATTCAAAACGCTGGTGGACCGGATTGGCTGGGGGGGCGAATTGAAGAGGTGCTCAAGAAGGATGTGAAGCGGTCCTTGGTGTTCGATCTCGTCGACTTGCCCAGTCTTGGGATTAAAGTTCGGGAGGTCAGCAACGGAGCCACAGCCATCTTTAAACAGGCGGCCGATAATGGCGTGTCTCTGCTCGTATGGGGGAAGGCGAGTCTCAAGGAAACCGGCAAGGAAGCCGACGCGACGATGGAAGGGTTTGTCTACGATAGCAGCAGCGACGAGGTCGTCGGCGGGAAACGCTATGCAGGTTCGTCTTCGGTCATCCGCTTGATGGCGCATCGCTTCGCGGACGAATTAGTTTTTCGGTACACAGGCGAGCCAGGAATCGCCCGCACGAAGATTGCGTATGTCGGGGAACAGGGGGCCGCCCGTGAGCTGTACGTCATGGATTACGACGGTTACGATCCACGTCAGCTGACTGCCGACGGCTTTCTGAATTTGATGCCTCGGTGGTCGCCGGATCGCCGGTTCATCGTGTTTACCGCCTATCGAAATCGCAACTCCCAGGACATCGACATGATCGAACTGGCAACGGGAAAACGGTGGACTCTCATCTCCTATGGCGGCTTGAATATTACGCCGGCTCTATCGCCGGACGGTAACTTCCTCGCATTCGCGTCGAGCTACGAGGGGAACTCCGAGCTGTATCGGTTGGACACGAGAACTAAGGCGGTTCAGCGACTGACCGTCAATCCCTCAGGGGATCTGTCTCCTTCCTGGTCGCCAACGGGCAGAGAACTTGCTTTTACTTCCGATCGTGGAGGGGGGCCGCAAATTTTCCTGATGAGTTCGGATGGTACCAACGTTCGGCGCCTGACCTTTGAAGGTGACTATAATGCCGCACCGGCTTGGTCCCCGCGAGGAAACTGGATTGCCTATGTTTGTCGGACGCCGAGAAAAGAGTATAAATTGTGCGTGATGAGCCCGGACGGACAGAAGCGTATGCAACTGACGACAGGGCCGGGGGTGGACGATTCCCCGTCCTGGTCGCCGGACGGGCGACATCTTGTGTTCAGTTCGACGGCGGAGGGGAAAAGTCATATTTATATGATCAATGCGGATGGCAAAGACCTGGAGCGGCTCACGTTCGAGGGGACGCATAACAGCGCGCCGGCGTGGTCTCCAGCCTCGTAAGGGCGGTCCAGGCATCTCAATCATGACCAACCACGAACGCATCACTCAGGATGAGAGGAGATCAACCCATGGGGAAATTCATCTGTACGGCAGCGATGGTCTTGGTCGGGAGCGTGGCGGTGTTGACCGCCGGCGGCTGCGGCAAGAAGTCTCTGCAAGCAGGCGGTGAGGCACAATCGGCGCAGCAGGGCGCGATGATGAAAGGTGGAACTGGGGGCGCAAGTTCGGATGGTGCTCAATCGGGTGTCGGGTCGAATTTCCCCGATACGAGCATGCAGTCTGGAAGTTCGAGTGGTCTGATGGGGCTCGACAAAAACCCGTCCGAGGAGCGGCTAGGTGCGGGTGGCGGCGGGATGCTCATGGCGAAAGCCGACTCATCCGGCAGCGCCGGACGACAATTGGAAGATGTCCGTGCAGAGCAAGCCGCTTCAGCGGCTGCCGGGTTGCGCGACGTGTATTTCGGGTACGACAGCTGGACCATCAGCGAAGAGGGCCGGCAAGCCTTAGTACGGGATGCTGACTGGCTCAAGACGAACCTAGCTGCAGCCATCAAAATCGAAGGGCATTGCGACGAGCGCGGGACGTCCGCATACAATCTCGTGCTCGGTGAAAAGCGGGCGAAGTCCGTTCGAAACTACCTTGTCGAACTCGGGATCAGTGCCAGCCGGCTCTCGGTTGTGTCCTATGGCAAAGAGCGACCCTTCTGCGAAGAACGCGCGGAATCCTGCTACCAGCAGAATCGCCGGGGCCATCTTGTCGTCAAGACGGCCAAGTAAGCGCCACGAGCCCTCGGACTGTAGGGGCATCTTGCGTGCAAGGAGAACACGGGAGGCGTACCATGAAGCCAGCGATGACAACTGATTCGCGGGTTCGATCGATCTGGATATCAGGCTGGTCCGTGCTTATCCTTGTGATGGTCGGCTGCATGGCTCAGCAGGCCGATCTGAAAAAAACCGAACAGAATCTTCAAACCCGCATCAAGCAATCGAGCGACGAACTCGCCCAGCGAGGCGCCCAGCAGAGACAGGAGCTGGCCGTCTTGCGCGAGCAGGAGTTGCCCCAGCTTCGTGGCGAGCTTGAGCGAGCTCAGCAACAAGCTCGTGAGCTCCAGGCGAAGCAAGACGACTTGAAACAGCGATCGATGCAGATCGAGCAACAGACCAAGAAGCTCGAACAGTTGGCGGCCAAGCTGGAGAACGATACGACCACCCGCTATGCGTGGATACAGAAGAGTCTCGAAACCCAGGACCTCAAGAACAAAGAAGACCGTGATCTGCTCCGGACAGAAGTCAATGCGCGGCTTGACGATGTGAACAAACAAATGGAGCTGCTGCGAAAAGACATTATCGAAGCGGTGCAAAAGACAAATAGTGCGCTGGTGAAAAACCTCGATGCCCGTCTCGAAGAGCAACGCAAGGCAACCGCTGAAAACCAGAATCGAGCGGAACAACTGGCGGCGAAGTTCACGCAGTTCAATCAATCATTGACCACATTTCGAGAGTCGCTGTCGGGGCTCAGCGAACGAGTTGCCCAAGACGAGCAGACGACGAAAACGTTTATGGCCAAAATTGATGCGGACGCGAAAGCGTCGACCGCCTACGTCAATGACATGAACAAAACAGTGTCCGGGCATTTGGGCGATGTCAATAAGAGCGTGACGAGCGTGGCCGCCGCCACGCAGAAATTGGCTGCACGCATCGATGAGCAAGATCACCGTCTCGAAATCTTGGCGAAGTCGGTGGATCAGGTTGCCCAGGATGTTCATGCCCGTGCGGGAGGCAAAGGTGGGGCGCGTCAGTCTCCGTCCAAGCCAGCACACCGTTCGGCAAGTCCTCCACAGGCAGAGCCGCAGAAATCCGAACCTCAAGGCGAGCCGGAACAGGCGGAGGCGCAGCCTCAGGCAGTTTCAGAGCCAGTGCGATTGGCTCAAGTCATCGCGGCCCCGGATGAGACCGGTGATGAGGCGAAATCTCAAGCCAGCGTGGAATCGGTGCGCCCTGATAAGGCCGAGTATGAACGGCTGTTGGGGATGTTCAAGGACGGCTATCTTGTCGGGGCACAGCAGGGGTTTGCTGCATTCCTGGCCGACTATCCGAATTCCGACCTGGCTCCCAACGCGCGCTACTGGCTCGGAGAAGCACAATACGGTCAGAAGGATTATAGGGAAGCCATTAGTTCATACGACCGGGTGGAACTGGATTATCCGAAGAGCGAGAAAGTTCCGGCAGCTTTGCTCAAGAAGGGGTATGCCTATCTAGCGCTGAAAGATAAGAAGCGGGCTTCGTCAGCGTTCAAACAAGTTGTGACTCTCTATCCGAAGAGTCCAGAAGCTGGAAAAGCCTCCGATAAACTCACTCAGATGATAAAAGAGTCTCGATAACTGTGAGGCAGAACGATATGGGTGCTCAACGGGCTGTTGGCGTTCTCGTCGTAATCGGTTTTCTCGCGACCGGATGTGCCAGGCACGCGGACTTTGTCGACCTGCGTGATCATCTGGCCACCGTGTCAAAAACTCAGGATCAGGATCATCAGCGTCTCGATGCGATGCAGCGACGCTTAGAATCCGTTGAGCGGGTGAAAGATGTGGAACCGGTCAAGCCACGACTCGATGAAGTAAGCGCACGCCTTCAGAAACTGGAAAACCGGTTGGCGAAGCTGGAAGAGGGGCAGGGACAGACGATGGCCAGGGTCGAGCCGGCTCCTGTCGAGCAAGGTCGTCCAGTGAAACCGCAAAAGCCGGGGACTGCGAGCGATGCGCAAACCATCGTGCCCGGGGTTCCGGCGATCACCCCCACCTCTGCCTTCAACCTGGCGTACAACGATTATTTGAACGGCAAGTACGACCTGGCCGTGGCTGGTTTTCAGCGCTTTGTGAAGGATTTTCCCGGGACCTCGCTGACGCCGAATGCCTACTATTGGTTGGGGGAATCCTATTACCAGCAGAAGGACTATGTCAGGGCGATGCAAACGTTCGAATACGTTGCGACTGAATATCCGGGGAACGAGAAAGTACCAGCTGCAATTTACAAGCTAGGGTTAGCCGCCGCTGAGACAGGAGACGTTCCCAAGTCCAAGAAGAATCTCAAGCGCGTGATCGAAGAGTTCCCGACATCGGACGAGGCCAAGTTAGCGAAGAACAGATTGGCTGAAATCCGATGACTGCCAGCAAGACGCGACGGACCCAGACACAAATCCCGTCGCGTGCCCTCCGAGGAGTCTAGTTTCATGTCCGCTACCGGTTGCGCGACCAAGATCCACGTCCTGCCGGGAGACGTCATCAGCCGCATTGCCGCGGGAGAGGTCATCGAACGCCCGGCCGCTGTCGTCAAGGAGTTGATCGACAACAGCGTGGATGCCGGAAGCGGCCACATTACCGTCGACATCAAGGAGAGCGGACTCGGACTGATCCGCGTTACCGACGACGGCGAGGGGATGAGCCGCCTCGATCTCCCGCTGGCATTTGAACGTCATGCGACGAGCAAATTACGGTCGGATCACGACCTTGTCTCCATCACCACCATGGGGTTTCGGGGTGAAGCGTTACCGAGCATCGCCTCCGTTTCGAACGTGATCGTGACGACCTCGACGAGGCAGGATACGGTCGGTGCGCAGCTCGCTCTTCGAGGCGGAATCGCTCAGTCGGTTGTGGATGCACCGGCGGTGCCTGGCACACGGATCGAGGTGACAGAGCTGTTTCATCATCAGCCCGCGCGGAAAAAATTCCTTAAGTCGCCCGTGACGGAGTTTTCTCACATCAGTCATGTTATCCAGCAAGCGGCCATAGCGTGGCCGTCCGTTCACTTCCGACTGATCCATAACGGACAGGACGTGCTCAACTATCCAGCTGCGATGTCGGATCGCGACCGTATCCTACAAGTGTATGGCTCGGCTTTTGTCGATCATACCGTCGAGATACGAGGTCGGATTTCCGGGCTGGCGGTAAGCGGCTATGTGATCGACCCGGTGTATGCCCGAACGTCGAGGCAGCCACAGGACCTGTTCGTGAACCGCCGGCCGGTTCGGAACGCGACCGTCTTTCACGCCGTCACGGATGGGTACGGATCATTTCTTCCAAAGGGCCGCTATCCGACCTTTGTTCTCTTTGTGGACGCCGCTCCCGATCGGATCGATGTGAACGTCCATCCGACGAAGAAGGAAATTCGTTTCGCCGAGACCGAAGCGGTCCACCGGCTGATCCGGCACGCGATTCGCCACGCGCTCAGCGGCGAGGAACAAAAGACGGTTCTCGGCATGAGTCAACCGGCAGGTTCACGCGTGTCCGCCGATCTCGACGATTCCGCTGCGATTTCGAAGAGGCTGTCGGCAGCCGTTGGAACGGAGACGGGTCGTGGCGTCCTCGAATCACGTTCGGGCCTTTCATCCGAAGTCGGTTCCATAGAAGGATCTCAGCTGGTGATGGCAGAGAGCAACGCTGTTCCGTACGAGCGCGTCGCGGAGGCTGAAATCGTTCCCCTCGGACAACTCCGTCGCACCTATTTGGTGGCTCAAGTTGGGCATGAGCTGCATGTTATCGATCAGCATACGGCGCATGAACGGGTCCTGTTCGAGCGACTCTGGCGGAATTGGCAGGGGCGGGAGATTCCCTCGCAGCCGCTGCTGATTCCAGAACCGATTGAACTCTCAGCGCAACACGGGACGCTTTTGCGCAAATATCTGGGCGAACTCGAACGAGTCGGTTTGATGATTGAGCCGTTCGGTACCTCTGCGGTCGCGATTTGTGGGGTGCCGACCGGGATCGGCAAAGTCGACGCCGTCGCGTTGGTCCAAGATCTTCTCGATGATCTGAGGGAATGGGATACCGTCTCGTCCCTGGACCTGCGGGTCCGTCCGGTGTTGGCGTCGCTGGCCTGTCATGGTGCCGTGCGGGCCGGCCGTGCCATGGCACTGCCGGAGATTCGAGACTTGATTCGGGATTGGATGGACGAAGGTCTGATCATGACCTGTCCGCACGGACGACGGACCGCGTTTCGTCTGTCAACGGATGAACTCGATAAAATGTTCGGCCGTACCGGATGGTCATGACGACAACGTCTGTCTGTGGCATGCGGCGGTTGTCTGAGGCACAAGTCCGGTTGCGGCCCGTAGTCGTCATCGTCGGGCCGACGGCGGTCGGCAAGAGCCGCATCGCCCTCGAAATCGCGAAGGCGTTCGAGACCGACATTCTGACCGCGGACTCCCGGCAAGTCTACCGTGGGATGGATATCGGGACCGACAAGCCGCCGGCGGATCAGCTGAAGGAAGTCACTCATCGGTTGATCGATCTGGTCGAACCGGACCAACCATTCAACACGGGCCTTTACCGACGGTACGCGGTCCAGGCGATCGAAGATCTATACCATGGCCGCCGTCTCCCGCTGGTCGTCGGTGGTTCGGGCCTCTATATACGGACATTGCTCAAAGGCTTGTGTGAGGCTCCACCGGCCGATCCGATCCTGCGGGCCTCGCTTCGGCGCGATGCGCAGAAGCATGGACGGGACTATCTCTATGCCCAACTTGTCGCGTGTGATCCGGTGACTGCGGCACGCTTACATCCGCACGACCAATCCAAGGTGCTGCGCGCCTTGGAAGTGCATCGGTTGTCCGGCCGGCCGATGGTGGAGTTCCAACAAAAGCATGGATTTACCGAGGGACCTTTTACGTCCTTGGTGATCGGACTCAACCGCGGGCGCGAAGCGCTGTATCGACGGATCGAACAGCGGATCGATTGGCAGTTCGCGAACGGATTAGTCGACGAAACGAAACGGTTGCTGGCTCGTGGCTACAGTCGAGACCTCTCCGCCCTGAAGGGACTCGGTTATCGCCATGTGTCCAGCTATCTTGTCGGGGAGTACGACGCCGAGGAGATGGTCGCCCGCTTTAAGCGAGATACCCGTCGTTTTGCCAAGCGGCAGATGACCTGGTTTCGCAAAGAATCAGGTATCCATTGGATGATGATTGAAGAGTCGGAGCCGGTTGCGCTCACGACGGACCGTATTCTCCAACAGATCGACGCGTTCCTCGCGAGCCTCGGGTAGCGGGCATTGTATCCGGTGATTTGGGCCGACATTGGGCAACGTACAGGAGGAATAGGGTGGGAACGGCTCGGCGGAATGTGAAGACTCGTGCGGATATCGGCATCATTGGCGGAAGCGGGTTGTATGAGATCGAAGGACTTCGAAACGTCAGACGCGTAACGGTTCGCACACCGTTCGGACCTCCGTCCGACGCGATCGTGCTGGGTGAATTGGACGGAGTTCGTATCGCCTTTCTTTCGCGCCACGGTGTTGGGCATCGAATCAGTCCGGCGGAAATCAATTACCGGGCGAATATCTACGCCTTGAAATCCCTCGGAATCCAGCGAATCATTTCTGTCAGCGCCGTCGGCAGCATGAAGGAATCGATCAAGCCGGGCGATGTCGTTCTTCCGGACCAGTTTATCGATCTCACGAAACGGCGGGTCTCCACCTTCTTCGAGGGGGGCGTTGTCGCCCATGTGGGATTTGCGGAGCCGGTGTGTCGGAGCTTGAGTGCTTCGCTCTTCGAGGAAGCACAGGCGGTCGGTGCGTCGGTTCACCGTGGCGGAGTCTATGTCTGCATTGAAGGCCCGCAGTTTTCGACTAAGGCGGAGTCGCGTCTGTATCGTCAATGGGGTGTCAGCGTGATCGGTATGACGAATATGCCGGAGGCGAAACTCGCTCGCGAAGCAGAGCTCTGTTACGCCACGGTTGCGCTGGTGACTGACTATGATTGCTGGCATGAGACGGAAGAGCCGGTCACCGTCGAGGGCATTCTGGCTACGTTGCGTAAAAACGTGACTTTGGCGAAGCAACTCCTTCGGGTCAGCATGAAGCCAGCTGCCACGGTCGAGGCCTGTGACTGCCAGCGAGCATTACAGAATGCCGTGGTCACAGCCCCCGATCGGATACCGGCGGGGATCCATCGTAAACTGGGGCTGTTGCTCGATCGAGCGATGCCTTTACCAACAAGGGGTCGATGAGCGATGGGAAAATTGCTGGTGGTCGGTTCCGTAGCTTTGGATACCGTCAAGACTCCGTTCGGAGAAGTGGCCGAGGTGCTGGGCGGCTCGGCGACTTTTTTCTCCACGGCGGCGAGTTTCTTTACGACCGTCGATCTGATCGCGGTGGTGGGGGATGATTTTCCTCCGCAGCACGTCGCGTTTCTGAAAAGCCGGGGTATTGATCTGACCGGCCTCGAGCGACGACCCGGCGCGACGTTTCGATGGCAGGGCGAGTATACGCACCAGTTGAACGAAGCCCACACACTCGACACGAAACTCAATGTCTTTGAAACGTTCCGTCCGAAGATCCCCGACGCCTATCGGTCACCGGAGGTGTTGTTCTTGGGGAACATCGATCCGGAACTTCAACTGGATGTGTTGGAGAAGCTGCCTCGCCCTCCGTTGGTGGCCTGCGACACGATGAATTTCTGGATCAACGGGAAGCGAGAGGCCTTGTGGCGCGTGTTGGAGAAAGTCGACATTCTCATCGTCAATGATGGGGAGGCCCGAGCCCTGGGAGGGAGCCCTAATCTGGTCAAGGTGGCGCAGACGGTGCTGGCGCGGGGACCGAAACATCTCATCATCAAGCGAGGTGAGTACGGAGTCTTGATGTTTAATGAGAAGCAGGTCTTCGGCGCCCCGGCCTTCCCTCTCGAAGATGTTCGGGATCCGACCGGTGCCGGCGATACCTTTGCCGGTGGGTTTCTCGGGTATCTGGCGGCGACAGGGAATCGGACGAACGAGGCGATCAAACAAGCCATCATCTTCGGCAGCGTCATGGCGTCATTTACCGTAGAATCCTTTAGTCTTGACCGTTTGCGAATCCTGGATTACAAAGAGATTCACGAGCGCTTTCGAGCGTTCAAACGGTTGACCCATTTCGAGGACATTGCGTGACGCATTCTTCTCTTGTCGGAACGATGATTCGGTCGTGGCTCTATGGGCTTGTCGTGACGGTTCCACTCGCCTGGATGGTGCAAGGCTGCGCGACGCCAGAAGAGACGGTCAAGAAATCTCAAGGCTATTACCAAGAGGGCATCGCGTCGTTGGATTCGGACAAACAGAAATCCTATGTGTCGTTCCAGAAAGCGCTCCAAGTCAATCCGCAGAATAAAGAAGCCCACTATGGACTCGGCTATCTGCTTGCCGACCAGAGAAAGTGGGCGCAAGCGGAGGAACACTTCCGTGCGGCACTGAGCATCGATCCGGAGTATTCCGAGGCACATACATTTCTCGGAAAGGTGCTCGAAGGTCAGGACCGCTGGCCTGAGGCCATCCGGGAATATCGCCAGGCGTTGACGAATCCACTCTATGCGACGCCGGATCTGGCGCGTTATCACCTCGGGCGTGCCCTGGCCCATGAGGGAGACTATCAAGGCGCCATGGAGGCTCTCGAAGACGCCATCACGGTCAATCCTCCCCATGTGCGTCCGGAGCTCACCCATTTGGAACTGGGGCGTGTATATTACAAACTGGGGTTTGAACGGCGAGCGAAAGAGATGCTCACCAAAGTGACGACGCTGGACAAGAATGGTGAATATGGGGCGGCGGCGAAAGAATTGCTGGCGAAATTGAAGTAAGAGACCATTCGACATGGAATCAATCGGGGAATTTTTCAAACAGGTCCGTGAAACGAAAGGGTTGACGGTCGACGAAGTCGCCTCAAAAACCCGTATCCGCACGGATTTCGTGAAGGCGCTTGAAGAAGGCAACTTTGCCAAGCTGCCCGATCAGGTGTTCGCCAGGGGATTTGTGCGGTCGTATGCGCGATCGTTGGGACTCGATGAAGAAGATGCGATCCATCGGTTTACGCAGTCCGCGGGGGCCTTCTACGAGAAGCAAGATGAGCGAGAACGCCTGAGGGTTCGGCAAGCCGAGGAAGAGCGAAAAAGGCAAGCCAATCGCAAAGCTGTTGCCGTGGCGATCGGCATTGCCATTCTCACCTTGGTGTTTCTGCTGAGCCGTGAACAGTCTTCCGTCCTCGTTCGTCGGTCTGCGTCGGATCTGCCGACATCGGCTAAACGGACGGCGCCGGTACCCCCGGAACCCAGCGCCCATCAGGAGCCGCCGACGTCTCCGTCCGGAGCGAAGGCAAATGTTCCGAGTCCGACCTCGACCAAGCCGGTAACTGAGACTGCAGAAAATCAGGGAGCGTCGGAGTCGGCGGTGGCCGCGGTCACGCCGGAGGCTGCGCTGCCTGTTCCTCCGTCGCTCGGGAGCGATGGTCCCCTTGGAGGGATTTCACTCGAAGGCTCTGCAACAACCGAAGGGCAACTGGTGCTCGATCTTGAAGCGACGGAATTGAGCTGGGTCGTCGTCCAGATCGACGGAGGAAGCCCGCAGGAAGCCTTGCTCCGTCCGGGTGAAAAAGCGAAATGGAAAGGCCAGGATCAGTTTATACTGACCCTCGGCAATGCCGGCGGAGTGAAGGCGGAACTCAACGGCAAGCCGCAAAAGCCGTTTGGACCGAGTGGAAAGGTCGCTCGGGATATCGTACTGAAACGCTGACGGCCTCTCTCAACTCATTCCCTTCACCTTCACCTCCCTTGTCTCGCTCGTCGACCCTACCTCCCGCCGAACACATTCTTTTCTTCAATGCGCGTTGACCGAGTGGGGCGTCCAAGCGTGCATGGGGCACAAAGGTGTCTCCAGGCTCACGAGCCTGTGGAGTGTCCTTTAATATTTCGTGCTAACTCGCCGGAATATCTGTTTCCGACATTAATCTCGTGTGGCATGAGCTTTGATTCGTCATCGATCAAAGTGGACGAAGCGCGCAATGAGGTGGCCGTTGCCATGAACTCAGAGGCGCGGCCGTCGTCGAAGTTGACCGGCAAGGAGACCTAAAACCCGAGAAGGAGAATCGGGCACGGTTTGCTTGACAACGACAAAAGCCCGTTGCTATAGTCCCGCCGTTTTACGGGCTTCTTTGTGCGAACATCTGTCGGTCGGTGACCTTGCAAATGGGCGAGTGGTCATGTGCGATGGGCTCAACAAAAGGAGGAAGTGTGATGCGGTATTTTTCTAAGGTTTTGTGTGTCAGTGCAGCGCTAATGCTCTTGTCTGCAACAGTGGTGGGTGCGGAGGAGCGCGATCCGCTCAAGCCACGTGTTCCCCCGGATCAGATCGCTGAAGCCAAGCAGATGAAGAATCCGGTGGCCAATACTCCAGAGAACATTGCTAAGGGCAAGGCGTTGTTCGAGGGGAAGGGCACCTGCTTCAATTGTCATGGCAAGGAAGGGAAAGGGGATGGGCCTGCGGGCGCTATTCTCAACCCGAGCCCACGGAACTTCACGAACTGCAAGTTCCACAAGAAGCGGAAAGACGGCGAGCTATTCTGGGTTATTAAGAACGGGAGCGCCGGAACGGGCATGGTTTCTTTGATCCCGGCTGCCATTAACGAAGAGGAAGCCTGGACCATCATCAACTACGAGCGGAGCTTCTGCAAAGGCGACGAGTAAGCTCATCGCTGAGCGACGAGCGAGGAGAGGGTGGAGGAAGTTTCCTTCACCCTCTTTTTTTGTCCTCGATTGAAAGGCATCGTTATCGAGCTTCGGCTCCCTGGATCGACGCCACCTTCGTGAGAATGATCTCGGCCGTTTTGTCCGAGGGCCTTAAGGACGGAACAGAAAGCACCCGCTGCTCACGGTTGAACCGGGCCCTCGCGGCCCAAGCCACCTTCTGGCTGACAAATTGAATCACCTCTCCAATCGTAATGTCTCCATCGCGGTTGACGTCAGCATCCCCCCGTAACCCCCGCAAGAGATAATAGGTGAAGAGCCCGTGCCGATGGCGCTCGTCTTCCAACCCATTCCCCAAGCCGCTGGGGCTGATAAGGTAAACAGTCGATGACCCTCCCGCACCCCACTGAGGATTCGTCACCTTGGTTTTGGTTTCGGGTCCGAGGCGCGATACCAAACCGTCGAAGATGAACACGGTTTGTTTGGCCTTCAATCTGGTGAGCCCCGCTTCCAGGTCCTTGAGTGGATAGAGTCGCGAGGTCGATGAAGCGCTTCCCTCATAGGGCACAAGGAAGGTGTCTCCCGTCGAAGAGACCATTGCCATGCCGGCAAAGTAGACGATGACGATCGCCTCCTTGTTCATGTGGGGTGGAAGCCAATCCAACAAGGCCTCATCAATGTCTGGTCGCAACGCCTTCCAATCCTGGAGGAGTCGTACGTTGGCCGCAGGAAGACCGCCAAGAGACTGAAAATACGACGCCATCATCTCAGCATCGAGCGACGCAAACTTTCTGGTCGAAAGGTGCTGGTCGCGATAGGATCCAATGCCGATGGAGATCAAGTAAGTGTGAGGACGGCGAAAACCGTCCGCAACGGCGGGGATCTGATCCACATCGTCAGTGTTGACGCTGGCCGGTTGGATTGCGAGGGACACAGTCTGGGGCGGTGGAGCCGTTCCAGCAGGATCGGACACGGTCACCTGAATCTCCGTCTTTTGACTTTGGACGGACTGAGGCAACGTCGCAACAAACTCGATCGAACGGGACTGGCCCGGTTGGAGTCGCCCAACGGCGAGGCTTGAGACGGGAAATTGTGACAGAAGCGAAGGAGTCCCTGATAGCGATGCCGTGGCCCCTTGGATCTCCTGGTCACCGGTATTCACGAGATCGACTCGGACCCGTATGCGTTCTCCTCCTTCGAACACCAAGTTGCTGTTTTCGTCGAGTACGGTCACCTTGAATCGCAAGGAAGACGTCATGGGAGGCACGGCGGGAGTGAGCACCTGGCTGGAGCCTGGTTGGCCGAGCTTTGAGGGAGGAAGAGCAGCCGTTGCCCCAGCATTTCCACTCGCCGTAGGAGCTGCAGCGACCTGGCTGCCGCTGCCGACTGCCACGCGAGCCTCCTGCATGAATTTGCTCGCCAGATCAACCGCCGTGTCATGAATAAAAGGGTCGATAACGTAATCGCAGTCCTTGGCAAGCCTTTCGAGAAGCAAGCGCTCGGTCCGATCGACCTTAATGTCCGATTCCCGCAAGAGTTTTCCGCTTGCATCATAAAACCTGGCCAGGGCACTGAGTTGCACATAGGCCGGAATCCGGTCGTAAACGTTGTCTTGTGTGAGCTCCAACTTTTGCTGAACGAGCTCCACGCGGACTGTGATTTCTGGGAACGGTTCCTTCGTCTTGGACGATCCTGTGATCACCGCCTGAAAGGTCCTGTAGGTTGCTTCGGTTATGGCTTGTTCCAACACGGACCCAATTTGGATCTCCCGGATATGTCCGCAGCCGTCCACGTACTGGAATGTAGGGGTGGTGACTGAAGGAGATAGTTCCAACCGCGCTGCGTAGGGGAGTAACGGTCCCATCGGGGGAAGTTCCAGCCGTGGCGCACATCCGGCCGTTAGCAACGTACAGATGGCTGCACTGATGGAGAGAAAACGATGGCGAAGGTCCCAGAAACTCCGCATTGTGCGCGACTCCGACGGTACAAGCCCACGGATGATCTTCACGCGATCACGGTACCGGAAAAGCAGGGAAGAAAGCAATTGGACGAGTTCCCTTCTTGCAGCTTGACGAGGGGACGATTATTCTTCCCCCTATGCTTACGCTGGGACTCTCCAACATGCGGGATGCCGCTGCGGCGATTGTGGCCGATGGTCGGGTCATCGCCGCCGCCGAAGAAGAACGGTTCGTCCGAGTCAAACATGCTACCGCATTTTCGGTGTCCGCGATTCGTTACTGTCTGAAGGCCGCGGGAGTGCAGCTCCGCGACCTGGACGCAGCGGCGGTCCCGTGGAAATACTGGCAGGTCGGTCGACGTGGCATGACGAGGCGACAAGCTTTCATTCTCGTGTCTTTTGCAGATGGGCTCGATCACAAACGGTTGCGCGTGCCGACTGCAGAGTAGGAGGAAAATATACGTGGTTTTAGAATCTGAAGTGGTTAAACTACAGCGCACCTTGTATACCTCAGGTAATCCTACACGGCGTTGGCTGCATTGTAACAGGCGTGCCTTGATAATCGATGCGATGAAAAGGTCCGGTTCCAATGGAAGACATGAGCGGGCACTAGAAGTTGGGTTTGGTTCCGGTGTGTATCTTCCGGTGTTATCAGAGCTGTATCGGGAAGTGATTGCCAGTGAGATAGAAGATGCTCATCTTCGTCTTTCTCACGTTCTTAAGGCCAGCCACCCAAATCTAAATGTCATATTTGACGATATTACACGTACGAACTTACCGGAGAAACATTTCGATCTCATTCTCTGTACGGAAGTTGTCGAGCACCTTGCAGATTCAGCACCTGCGATAGCTGCGATGCATCGGCTGCTCAAGCCTGGTGGTATTCTCGTCTTGTCTACACCACAACGATGGAGTCCGCTGGAGTTAACGGCGAAAGTTGCTCTTATGCCAGGCATTATCGATGTAGTTAAGGCTATATATCGCGAACCAGTTATTGAGACAGGCCACATCAATCTCATGACTGAAAAAGAAGTTACCGGCCAATTGCAGGCGGCCGGTTTCCGTATCCGCGAGCGGTTTACGTCCGGGATGTATTTGCCATTAATCGCCGAGTTTCTAGGGGAATTTGGTTTACGGCTCGAAAACTTTCTTGAGCTAAAATTGAAGCACAGCCGTTTCAGTTGGCTCCTGTGGACACAGTACTATATCGCAGAAGCATAATTGGGAGATCGAAATGAAATTCCGCTTTTGGTTAAACAGAGCCAACGAAAGGTGCTCCTTGGCCTGAGACCTCCCCGGTCTCGGCGGGGCAGCCACCTGCCCCGAAACGATCCAGCTTGCGAGTTGAGGACTAACGTGGTAGGTGGTACAAAAAAGTCCCGGCTGGTCAGTGGTGATTGCATTCTCCGCACTGAAGTCGAATGGCTTGTTTTAGGGAATTATCCCGCCTCACGATCGAAGGGCGCTCGTTCATTATAAGTCGTTGGGAATGACAGCCAATCGCGCGCCAGAACCCCGACTCTCACTCACGGTACCGACAATAGCCCTTAACATGCTTCTGGTGGTGTTCATCGCAAATTTTACCCTTCAGCCTGTGACGGAACCAGACTTTGGCTGGCATCTACGGGCGGGGCTGGACATGCTCGGGCAGGGCTGGGCCGTACCCAGGCTGGATCCCTATTCCCACACGATGTCGGATTGGGCCTGGATCGAACATGCGTGGTTAACGGACATCTTCATCGCAACCAGTTATAGAGGATTTGGCCTGTTAGGCGTGATCGTACTGTTCGGTATCGTCGTAGCCGGGGCCTGGATCATCGCAAGTTGCTCGGGGAAACGTCAGGCCTCCTATGCACTAATGGCTAGTGCCCTGTCGCTGTGGGTTGCGCTCCCATTTCTCGGGGCGAGAACTCAGATGGTGACCTTAGTGGGTCTCGCGGCACTCATATTCCTGCTAGAACGGTTCCGTGATGGTCACCGGTGGGTTCCTTGGACGATTCCTCCTCTGTTTCTTCTCTGGGCCAATCTTCACGGCGGATTTACGGCGGGCCTCTTCTTGCTCGGGTTGGTTGTGATCACATCGATGCTTATTCGGGCCGGATGCCTATGGTGGCCAAACCTGACCGATCGGATAGACGAAAGAGTTCTGTCATGGTTGCAACTGCGTCAACTTGTGATCGCGTCAGGAGCAGCGGCAGTCGCCACGTTGGTGAATCCGTACGGATGGATGTTACACAGAGAAATTTTCGATGACCTCTTGAACCAGTTCATGCTCGATTTCTTACAGGAATGGCAGTCGGTGTCGTTGGCGACCCATGCGGGACGAGGCTTTGTGATCTACTTGGTCGCACTCGTGGCTGCGATGCTTCTGGGATATCGACGAGTTGAACCGATCCGGTGGACGGTGTTGGCCGTCTTTTTGGTCCTCTCGCTTCGCCATCTGCGGAACGTTCCTCTCTTTCTTATCGTGAGCCTCCCGCTGGTCGCGGAAATGCTTGAGGCGGGCGTAGCCCGATTCTCCGGCTGGATCGAGCCGAGTCTTCGACAGGCCCGACTCGGTCTTCTGGGATTGACGCTGGTCGCAGGGCTGTTTCTCGTACGGTTGGGCCCCGATCATCTTCGGCACATCGCTCAAGCCGGGCTCCAGCCCGAGCAGTACTACAAGGAGACCTCATATCCGATTGAGGCGATCCAATGGCTGCGCAACCACCGGGATCAGGTTGGACGCCGCTTGTTTAATGAGTACGTCCATGGCGGCTTTCTTCTCTGGTGGCTTCCTGAAGAAAAGATCTTTATCGATGGCCGCATGCCGGCCTGGCGCATAGGGGATCGATGGATTGTGAGGGATTATGCTGCCGTGGCTCTGACGGATCCTCCCATGCTCGCGGTTTTCGATAAGTACGCGGTCGACTGGGCGATCGTGCGTCGAAACACGGTGCTAGATCGGGCGTTGGCGCAGCAGACGACATGGACAAGAACATACGACGATGCCAAGGTCGCGATCTATGTTCGCGCGCCAGTGTGAGCAAGAGGTCGTCCAATCTGAGATATTATCGAGGAGGAAGATCAAGCTGTTCGACGGTGACCGGATGGATTGGATATGAGATGGGTTGAGAGTCATAGAGTCCCTTGACCCCGTTCTGCTTAATATTGGCCAATTCGCGCAGCATCGCGAAGCCATCACGAAGGATACGGACCTTTGAGCCGGGCTGGTCTGCCCAATTGACCGGCACCTCTGCGATGCGATACCCCCGCTGTTGAGCCACGTACAGTAACTCCAAGTCGAATCCATACCCGTCGATCGAGGCAACTGAGAATAGATCTTGAGCCACGTTGCGACGGAACAGTTTGAACCCGCACTGGGTATCCGCGATTCCTCTGATGCCGCTCTGCCGGACGGCTGAATTAAACACCATGCCGAGAAGAATACGGTGCAATCGAGCCTGCACGGTGAAGCCTGGCAGCCGACTAGCAAGAGTCCGTGACCCAATGGCCAGATCCGCTCCGTCCACGATAGCTTTTTCAAGTCTGTCGAGTTCTTGAATCGGCGTCGCTCCATCCGCATCCGCAAAGAGTTGGAGGTTTCCGACAGCTGACTGCATACCTCGCCGGACCGCCGCTCCCTTTCCCTGGCTTGACGGGATCTGAATCAAGTGAACATCGGGTGCAGTGCGGGCGAACGATGTGACGACAGTCGCCGTGGTATCTGTGCTCCCGTCATCGACCACGAGCACTTCACAGGTTCGCCGCTGGCGCTGTAGGTGTGAGGTGATCGCGTGAAGGTAGGGAAGAATCCGCGCGGCTTCGTTATACGCCGGGATGATAACAGAGATATCGAGAGAAGCGAGAGCACCGCGTGACGGCACAGGTGATTGTCCCCTGTAATCGATCAACAGCCTTGAAACCACACGAGCAGCGGGGGTGAGCTACGGTAGCTGAGCAATATGCAGAATTGCAAGGGAGAAGGAAGGCGGAGGGCCTTGACAGATCTAGGAATCGGGAGCGAAGGTGTAGACAAAGGGAGCGTAGTGACGATAGGTGTCAGGAATTCAGCCGGGAGGTGGGTTATGCGCGATTTCACGAAGGGAATCGGTGTCCTGCTCGGTCTGATCGTTCTTATGGGTTGTGCGACGGCTTTTCCGCCAAATCGTCTGGACAGCTATCTGTCCCCGGAAACGAAGACCGCCTCCGAAGACCTCACGCAAATAGAACAACGGCCGCTGAAGGCGGGGTTGGTGTTGGTATCGGATACCTCTGCTCCAGGCGCAGCGCCGAATCTGCCAGATGAAGCCTTTGTCCGTTTGGGCGAACAGTTAAAGCAAGAAGTCAGTCGAGTGTTACCAGTAACCGTAACCGAGGTGCTTTCGGCTGAAGGGATCCGCCCGCAGCCAAGCGGAGACTGGACTCAGTTTGGCGAGATCGGTAGAGCCCATAAGCTCGATTATTTGGTGGTTGTCGTTTTATCCAGCACGGAGCAGGAATATCCGATGACGCTCTTCCTGGGCTGGACGACCCATGCACAGCCGGGGTACCGTCGTGACAACTACTCTCTGCTGGAATTCGCATTGCTGGATTTGAAGCATAACCGGACATTGATGCGGGCGGAAGCTCGAGGCTGGGCGACGTTGGATCGCCCTTCAGCTCCCGGCATTGACCAATGGTATCCGGTGATCTATCTCCGGCCACAAGATCCCGAACGGCGAATTTGGCCTCCGACCTATGAGGGTGCACCGAATACCCTTCGGGTGGTTTCGTTCAACGATGCCGCCAAGCGCCTCACTTTCAGGTTACAGAACTCCTGGCTCGGTCAGTTAGAGGCAGACGCAGCCATGCGGAGAGCCAGTTCATAAGCTTGCTGCGGATATAGCAGTCTTGCGGCGAACCCTCGTCCCCTTCGGGCCTGTCCCATGGTCCGAAGGGGACTTTTAGTCTTTGAAGGCCTCTGAACAGATGGTGTAAAATAGATCCTTCGGCTTCCGGTTCGTGCCACCTTTTTTTCTGGAGGAACGCTGTTATGGTCATGTGGGGTCGGGAAAAGAATGCGCTGTTTGCCCTGGTCTGTTTGTGTGTGGTGGCGGTTGCATGCAGTACTTTGCCGTCTGGTTCGATGGCGTCGGCTGCGGGGGTACCGCCATCCATGGCGCAGGGCTTTTCCGAGATCGTGAAAAAAGTGACGCCCGCGGTGGTCAACATCGCCGTTACTGGCGGAGGGGAAGGGGGAGGCCGAGGACGTCGTCCCTTACCTCCTGGGCCGTTTGGCGGGCCTCCTGGTGAAGAACCGCCGGGGGGTGAGCTACCGACGCCGCCGCCCATGCCGCCTGGTCCTCACGGTCGTCCCGATCAAAGTGCCGGTTCAGGCGTCATCCTTGACTCTAACGGTTACATCGTCACCAACAACCACGTCGTTGAAGGTGCCACGCAGATTACCGTCACATTGAGTGATCGCCGTGAATTTTCCGCTAAGGTCATCGGGACCGATCCGAAGACGGACTTGGCCGTCATTAAGATTGAGGTAAAAGACCTTCCTGCTCTGAAATGGGCGGAGTACGAGAAACTCCAAGTGGGCGACCTCGTTCTCGCCATCGGCAGCCCGTTTGGCCTCAGTTCCACGGTGACGCTGGGGATTATCAGTGCGCTGGGTCGCGGCAACGTCGGAATCGCCGATTATGAAGATTTCATTCAGACTGATGCCGCGATCAATCCGGGTAATTCCGGAGGGGCGTTGATCAACATGAACGGGGACCTCATCGGCATCAATACCGCGATCTTTTCTCGAACCGGCGGATCAGAGGGGATCGGCTTCGCCATCCCCAGCAGTATTGCGCTCGATATCGTTGAGAGTCTCCAGAAAACCGGCAAAGTCGTACGAGGATGGATGGGAGTGGCGATTCAAGAGATCACTCCTGCGCTTGCAAAGTCATTTAAACTTCCCGAGCAACGGAAGGGCGTCCTCATCAGCGACGTGAACGAGAACGGACCCTCCTATGAGGCTGGAATCAAGCGGGGAGATGTGGTGATCGCGTTCAATGGGAAAGACGTCCAGAGCGTCAGCCAGTTGCGGAATCTCGTCGCACGAACGATAGTTGGCAAGGATGCCCAGGTCAAGATTCTCCGCGATGGAAGGGAACAGACTCTGAATGTGAAGGTCGCGGAACGACCGTCCGATGAGATGCTGGCCAAGCGAGAGCCGGCTCCGAAGGAACCGGCTGAGACGATCAAACCACCCGATAATGTACTGGCCGCGCTTCGAATTCAAGCCCTCGACCCGGCGATGATGAGTCAGATGAATATCCCTGGAAAGACAACCGGGGTCATGATCACGTCGGTGGAAGCAGGCAGCTCAGCGGAAGCGGCCGGTTTGCAGCGGGGCGACGTGATTCAAGAGGTGAATCACGAAGTCGTGAAAAGTCTTGACGACTATCAGAAGGCGGCGAATAAGATCAAAAAAGATGAATTGGCTGTTCTGCTCCTCAGCCGGCAGGGCAATAATTTATTCGTGGCGGTGAATCCAAAATAAAGAGCCGCCAGGCTACAGCCATCGGTGATTAGCATAGGACTTCTGATCTGATGGCTGATAGCTGCTAAGCGAAGGCATTGCGATATGGCTGATGGCTTGAACAAGTTCAACCGGTGGCTGCAAGACACGATCTTCAAGCCGCTGGAAGACAAAAAAATGCCGGTCATGGAGCACCTGGTGGAGTTCCAGGTGCGCCTGACCCGGGCGGTCATTGTGACGGCTGTCGTGTTCGTCGGCACCTTCTTCTATGCCGATACCCTTGTGAAATGGCTCCGTGTTCCGTTGCAGAACATGTTTGTACCGGGTTCGCTGTCCTGGGTACCGACTGATCTTCCTGCCATCCCATTCGTCTTTCTGGCACCGGCTGAAGCACTCTGGCAAAACGTCAAGGTCGCCGGACTCTTTGCCCTTGTGCTGGCGATGCCGTATATCTTGTGGGAGATCTGGCAATTCGTCGTGCCCGGCCTCCATTCGCAAGAGCGCCGTTTCGTGGGTCCATTCGTACTTTTGAGCACGGTGGCATTTTACGCCGGCGTCGGGTTCTCGTTTTTCTTTGTGCTGCCGTTTGCTCTGAACTTTCTGATCGCCTACGGGGTGAACGCGGGGTTTATTCCGCAGCTGTCGATCGCCCAGTACGTGGGGTTTGCTCTGTGGTTCTTGCTCGTGTTCGGACTGATCTTCGAAGTACCCCTGGCGATTACGCTCATGGCCAAACTGGGATGGGTTGATGCACCATTCCTGAAACGGTATCGCAAATGGGCGCTGTTAGGCGCCTTCATTGTCGCGGCCATTCTGACGCCGACCCCGGACCCCTTCAACCAGTGTTTGATGGCCTTGCCGATGTATATCTTTTATGAAGTCGGGATCGTGAGTGCAGGCTTCTTTCATAAGAGGAAGCCGAAGGCAGAAGAGACTGCCGTGCAGGCCGTCGCGGCTGGTATCAGCGGCAAGTCGGTGTCCCCACGGGTTCCCGGTGCGGTGGAGGGGGAGTACGTCGGCGTACCGTCAGGAGGCCCGCGGCGATGAGAGTGATGGACTAATCGATCGGCTAGGTAAGGACTCGTGATCATCCATGGCACGTGAACTAAATATCATTCAACCTCATGGGTCCGGTAATGGTGATGCCTGCACGTATATGTGGGCCTGTGCCATTTGCGATGAAAATGAATCATGCCAGAAGGATAAGGAAGGACATAGTCGCTGGCTTGTCGCCAAACGGATGGAGCGGATCGAGTATAAAGTCCTCATCATGAGCAATAAGGGTGGCGTGGGGAAGAGTACCTGCACCACTAACCTGGCGGTGAGTCTGGCCCTCAAGGGGTGGCATGTTGGCATCTGCGACATGGATATCCATGGTCCGAACATTCCGAAGATGGTGGGGGCAGAAGGCCAGAAGCTGAAGATCAGCACGTCGGGCGGAATCATTCCGTTCCAGGCCTATAACCTCAAGATCGCATCGATGTCCTTCTTGCTCCAAAACCCGGACGATCCGATTATCTGGCGGGATGCCTACAAGTACGAATTCATCAATCAACTGTTGGGTGGTGTCGAATGGCAGGATCTGAACTTTCTGCTCATCGACTTACCTCCAGGCACCGGCAACGAATCAGTCACCACCATCGACCTGCTCGGCAACGTGAGCGGTGCGGTGATCGTCACGACGCCTCAAGAAGTAGCGCTCCTCGATTCCCGCAAGTCCGTCACGTTTTGCAAAGACAGCGAGGTGCCGATCATCGGTATCGTCGAAAACATGAGCGGCTTGGAATGCCCGCATTGCCACAATCATATCGAGGTGTTCCGGAAGGGCGGCGGTGAAGCTTCCGCAGGCGACATGGGTGTGCCGTTTCTCGGTCGGATTCCGCTCGATCCCGACGTCGTGACTCAATCTGATGCGGGCGAGCCGTTTGCGATGTTCTACTCGGACACGCCGACGGCCGAGGCGTACCACGAGATCGCGAACAAGGTAGAAGCGTTTTGTAGAAAGAGCGGGTCGCTCGTGAAAGTCGCTCCGCGGCATGGTCATTGACGAAAGGATCAAGGTGAAGCCGAAAGACGCGACACAGGACCTCACGCCGTTGACTGAGGCGCAGAAGGTCGTCCTGGATGCCACGCCGGTCCTTGGCGTGGAGAAGATCCCTATCCTCGATGCCCTCGGTCGGGTGTTGGGAGAAGACATCGTGGCAGAGCGCGATAATCCACCGTGGGACAACTCGGCGATGGACGGATTTGCCGTGCGGTGGGAGGATATCAAACAGGGACACGCGATTCAGAAACCCGTGACGCTGTCGATCATCGAAGATGTCCCCGCAGGAAAGATGCCGTCGAAGACGGTCGGGTCTGGACAGGCGATTCGAATCATGACGGGAGCTCCTATTCCGAAAGGTGCGGACACGGTGTTGAAGGTCGAAGATACCGAACACACGCCGGAGTCCGTGCGGGTCTTCAAACCGGAGCAGAAAGGGTCGAACATCCGGCCGCAGGGCGAGGATGTCAGGAAAGGCGAGCGCATCATTACAAAGGGCACACAGATTCGACCGGGAGAAGCCGGGATGCTGGCGATTCTGGCGAAATCGTTCGTCTTTGTCTATCAACGTCCGCGCGTCGCGATTCTCTCCACCGGAGATGAACTCGCGGACTTGGACGAGCGGTTCAGCGATGAGAAAATCATCAATTCGAACAGCTATGGGATTGCCGCTGCCGTGCAGGATGCCGGTGGGGTCCCATTTCTACTCGGCATCGCGCGGGACAATCCTGCCGCCCTGAAGGAAAAGATCTCCCATGGTTTGACAGCGGATATTCTGGTGTTGTCGGGGGGGGTCTCTATGGGCGACTACGACTTTACCAAGGCGGTGTTTCACGACCTTGGAGCCGAGATGAATTTCTGGAAACTCGCCATCAAACCGGGGCAACCGCTGGCTTTTGGAAAGATTCAGGGCAAGTTGGCATTCGGTCTTCCGGGAAACCCCGTTTCCTCGATGATCACGTTCGAGCAGTTGGTGCGGCCCGCGATGCTGAAAATGAGCGGGCACCGGAGCTACGGCCGTCCTCTGGTTCAGGCGGTCTTCCAAGAAAAGTTTTCCAAGCGGACGGATCGTCGTCATTTTTTGCGCGGGGTCCTGACGCGGGAAGACGGCGTCTTCAAAGTCCGCACGACCGGCGATCAAGGATCGGGCATTCTCACCTCAATGGTCAAGGCCAACTGTTTGATCGATGTGCCGGTCGAAGTTGAGCGGCTGAATCCCGGCGATCTCGTGACCGTTCAGCTCTTAGGTGGCGAAGCTGGGTCGAGCCACGCAGACCACAGCCAGAGCGGGTCTCATCGCCTGTCTTGTTGTTGAGGCGGAAAGCACATCAGCTCATGGCTATACCTATTGTCTGTTTCGTGGGACGGTCCAACAGCGGAAAAACCACGA
>Ga0187779_10000031_pt1 | contig 100259 bp, 97 predicted proteins | sample 1015_Q2_SP10_10__FD_132435 | JGI IMG/M metagenome (GOLD analysis project Ga0187779, IMG submission 132435) | Tropical peat soil microbial communities from peatlands in Department of Meta, Colombia - 1015_Q2_SP10_10_MG | ecosystem: Environmental > Terrestrial > Soil > Wetlands > Peat | place...
CGGTTTTGGGGGGATGTCCTTCCGAGCCAGGGCTTCAAACCGCAAAACGGGACGCTCGAAACTTCGAAAGGAGACTTTGAAATGCCATTCGGCATACTCGACAACATCCCAGCCCTGCAGGCAGAAGCGGCTCTCCAAAGCACGCAGATGAGCCTCAACTCGACCCTGCAGCAGTTGTCCACGGGCCAACGCATTAACTCGGGTTCGGATGATCCGGCAGGTCTCGCGATTGCAAACGGATTGTCCGCCAACATCGCGGCGCTCAATCAGTCGGTTCAGAACGCCAACGATGGCATCGGCAGCTTGCAAGTTGCCGACGGTGCCCTGTCGCAGGTGACGTCGCTTCTGAACACCGCGGTGTCGATTGCGACGGAAGCCGCGACCGGCACGGTGAGCAGCGCGCAGCGCGATTCGCTCAACGCCGAATACACGCAGATTCTGGCAGAAATCGATCAAATCGCCACGACGACGGACTATAACGGAACGTCGGTATTCACTGGCGGGACGACCTCGATCTATCTGACTGACGGCGTGAACCCGAGCCCAATCACGACGACCATCAACTCGCTTTCCACGTCGGTACTCGGGTTGTATGGCACCCAGCTTTCAGGTACGGATGGTACGAACGCGCAGAACGCCCTTACTTCGATTTATGCGGCCGTGCAAACGGTTGCTGACGATCGGGGCGCGATCGGGGCTTCCGTCAACCGGCTGCAGTACGCCTCTTCGGTTATGACGACCGAGGTGCAGAACCTGACGGCGGCGGAGAACAACATCATGGCAGCGGACATTCCTTCGGCGATTTCCAAATTGTCGAACTTGTCCGTGTTAAGCCAGACGGGTATGGCGGCTCTGGCGCAGGCCAATTCGCAGCAGCAGATGATTATCAAGCTGCTCGGCTAGTTGGTGTAGCAAGCTCAGTGACGGTGGGTGGGTCTCACGAGAGGCCCACCCATTCGTACGTCAATTGAGAAAAGGCAAGATATTCCGGGGACCAAGAAGGGCTCGATGGGGACAGTAAACAACTTCGGCAACATACTGCTGCCGGCGAATAGCAATACAATCAACGTTCAGAACATTCTGACTTCCGTCGAAGAAGCCAATGCGATACCGGTGGATCTGCTGCAACAAAAGCAGAGCGCCCTCCAGAATCAATCATCGACGCTCACCAGCATAGAGGCCGATATCAATGCGCTGGCGACAGCGGTAAGCGCGCTCAGCAACACCGGCGGCGCCATTAATTCGCTGACGGCAACCACTTCGGACCCGAACCTGGTATCAGCAACCGCCGATCCTACAGCGACGCCCGGAACGCATTCGGTTGTGGTCAAGTCTCTCGCAACGACATCCTCGTATTACACAGATCCGGTCGATCCCAACGCAACAATTGGCGCCGGGAGCTTCCAGATCGCCATAGGCAGCAACGCGCCCGTGACGATCACGGTAGACAACACGGACAACACACTTAACGGTCTGGCGGCTGCGATCAACGGTCAGAACGCTGGCGTCACGGCCAGTGTGATCAATGATGCCAATGGCTCGCGTCTTGCGTTGGTGAGTAAGACATCAGGAACGAGCGGAAATATCACGATTTCAAACAATACGACGAGCCTCAACTTCAATTTGGCCACTAGTGGCGCAAACGCATCCCTCACGGTGGATGGCGTGCCGATCAGTTCGACGAGCAACACGGTCTCGACAGTCATTCCCGGGGTGACGCTGAATCTCGTCGGAGCAAACCCGAACGAAACGGTCGGATTGTCCCTCTCGCCCGACGCCGACCAGGCGACGAGCGCGATCAACCAGTTTGTCTCGGCCTGGAACAAAGTGATCCAGGACCTCAATGGCCAGTTCGATGTCCAATCAAACGGGACTGGCGGCGGAGCGCTTGAGGCGGACAATACCCTGCGCTCCGTGCAGGACCAACTGCTGTCCGCTGTTACATTTTCCATCTCCGGGAACAACGGGTTCGTCAACCTCGCGACCATCGGCATAAACATGAACGAGGATGGCACGCTCTCGGTCGATTCCGGGGTGCTTTCCAACGCCCTCAACAACAATTTCAGCAGCGTGCAAAATCTGCTGCAAGGCGCCGGGGGCGTAGCCACCTTCCTTTCGACCACCATGAACCAAATCACGGATCCAACGCAGGGATCGATTTCGCTCGACCTCAAGGGCATGTCTCAGGAAAACCAGGATCTCTCACAACAGATCAGCAACATGCAGCAACAGTTGCTGACGCAAAATCAATTGCTCACAGCACTCTATGCGCAGATGCAGAACACCCTGGATGAGATGCCGATGTTGCAGAATCAAATCACGCAGCAGCTGACCGCGCTGGGATAATCAAATGAAGCAGGAAGACATCGCCTCTTTTTACCGTCAAATTAGCGCCGCCGGAGCCAACCCCGCGGGCCTTGTGGTCAAGCTTTACGATGCGATCCTCGAGGATTTTCGCCGCGCGGCCGATGCGATCGCCGCGAACGACATTAAAGAGCGGGTCGCACGGCTCAACCATGCACTGCTCATCATCGCAGAACTCGATAGCGTCCTCAACTTCGAGCGGGGCGGAACCGTGGCAAAGCACTTGCGCGGCTTCTACCGCGTGATGCGGGGGCTCATCGTCGAAGCGAATGTGCGTGCCAATCGCGAGAGCGTTAAGAAATTGATCGATCACTTCATGCCGCTGCGGCAGGCTTGGCAAAAAGTCGAACAAGAAGTGGCGCAGAACAAGGTCGTTCTACCGGAACGCCAATCCGAAGAATCACGCCGGCAGACCGTATCCCCTCAAATGGAGCCGGAAACCAGCGGCGCCACCTGGAGCGTCTGATGACAGATTCCGCAGTTGAGCAGATCCGCCAGGCAAACGCGAAATTGCGCGCGGTGATTTCCGAAACGAGAAATGCTCTCGCGGGATGCCGTACCTTCAGCGCAACAGACGTACGCGCGATTGCGGAACCCGTCGCAGCCTTGCAGCCGATCGTCGACGGCGCCGAAAAACTGCGCTTGATGCATCCCGAATTGGACGCTGAGCTCGAAACGTACAAGGGCAACCTGGAGGAAATCCAGGTAGCCCTCGAACAGATGCGCGTCATGTTGACTGTACGCCGCGGCCAGATCGCGGCGGCACGGAGCCATGTAGCAACGCTCGGCATGTGGAGTGCCACGCTGCGAATGACGCGGTAGATGAATGATCGAATCCCGCCATGAATGACCGCTTGCTGGTTTTCGATTGTCACGAGGCATGGGTGTATCAATTGCGGGCGCTTCCCTTCCCGCTGGATATCGTCGTCGGGTTGCGAGGCCGGGAGATTGACGGGTGGGACCAGAAAATGCGTCCAATTCCGCCAAACGCAAGGTTGGTCCGGCTAGAAGACGTCCTGCGAACTCCAGGTCCCTACCGATGCGCCGTCGCTCACAACCTCACCGATCTTCTTGACGCCAAAACCCTGCAGGGCCCGCGGCTGCTTGTGGTCCATGAGACTCTCGACGGCGCTCTGCGGGAGCAAGGCTCGACACTTCGGGCACAGCAATTACGTGATGCTGTCGCGAAATTCGCGCGCATGACCGGCACGCATGTGGTGGCGGTCTCGACGCCAAAGGGTCGCTCGTGGGGATTCGCAGACGACATCGTTCCACTTTCCGCTGATCCGGCCGACTACCTTCCATGGGAAGGCGATATTGCGTGCGGGTTGCGAGTAGCCAATCACATTCAGCGACGGCCGGCTATTTTGCTTTGGGATTTTCACAATCAAGCCTTCGATGGCCTTCCTGTCACGTTGGTCGGACGAAATGACGACATGCCCGGCGTGCACCCTTCGACAAATTGGCAGGAATTGAAAGAGACGTTCAGCCGTCACAGGTTTTACGTCCACACCGCGGACCCGTTGTTCGAGGACGGGTACAACATGGCGACTCTCGAGGCGATGGCTGCGGGACTGCCCGTCCTCGGCAATTGCCACCCGACGTCTCCGGTGGAGCATGGAGTGAGCGGTTTCCTGTCCAATGATGCAGCGGAACTGCGAGCCTACGCACTGCTACTTTTGGCCGACCGCGATCTCGCCATGCGCATGGGAAAGGCTGCTCAAAACACCGTACGTAAACGTTTTTCGAGCATGCTGTTTCGACAGAATTTCTTGCGCTCGCTGGAGGTCGCCGTACAGAAATGGAACGAGCGACCGACTCCGGTTGCCCCGGTGCCCTCCCCTCTGAATCTGCTTACCGTCGCCACTCAGTTGTAGATCAGCAACGATCCCGGACAGATGAAGTCGGCGTGACTACTTGATGTAGGTGAGCAGGGTTGGCAGGCTAAGGATCTGAGCCGTGGCGCTCAAGGCCGCTTGCTCGGCGGTTTGTGATTGCGATTGATCGGCGATGACTTTCGTCATGTCGGCTCCGACCAATTGGTTCTGCAGGGCGCTCAGGTTGACCTGTTCCTGATTCAGATAATTCTGAGAATTTTGAACCTGGTTGAGCGCGTTCCCGTAAAAGACACGCTGCGTCGTGAGCTGCGAAAATGCCTGGGAGACTTCCTCGTTCGCTGCGTCAATTCCTGTGCCTGAATTGAGGGCATTCACAAGGTCGTTGAGGGCCTGAAATATGTTCCCGTTCGCGTTCGCGAAGATTTGATCGCCCGGGAGGTTCGTCTGCATTGACTGTTCGTCTCCGATCGACACGTTTGTAACCCCTGAATTCCCGCTGTACTGCACACCGGAAGGCGATGCGTTGTTTTGCGTGAACGGCTGCGTCGTTACGTCCGTGCCGGAGAAAACATACGTGCCCTCGTAGGTCGTGTTCGACAGGGCAAGCATCTGTTGCTGGAGTCCCTGGACCTGTTGTGCGATCACCTGACGGTCGGCTGCGGAAATCGTTCCTGTCGCGCCTTCGGTTCCGAGCGAAATTGCAGACGTCATGAGCTGAACAGCAGTGTTGAGCGCGGAGTCGGCCGCCTGAAATTTGCCCTGCAGATCGCCAAGGTTCGTCAGGTACTGATCGTTTTCGCTGGTCAGTGCGTTGTTGTTGACGAGGGACGCGGCTGCCGCCGGATTATCCGAGAGATTGTTGACGCTGCGTCCGGTTGCCAGTTCCTGCGTTGCCGTTTGCGCGGCTTGCTGGGCCTGCTCGATCGAAGAAACGAGATCGGGAAGAACGTTTGGATTGACACGAATGCTCATGCGATTCCTCAGTGCGACGAGCTAAACATCGTGATCGCCGTTTGCGTCAAGCTGCTTATCACCGCGGCCGCCTGTGCGGCCGCCTGGTAGGCTTGCTGATACTGAATCAGATTGGCGGCTTCCTCATTGATTGAAACGCCCGAAATGCTGCCGATCTGGTTCTGCACTTGCTGAATGCTGGCTTGCGAGGCCTGCTGTTCGGATTGGGCGGTTGCGACATCATTTCCGATTTGAAATACCAGGCTGGAATACGCATTGATCGGCGTCTGTCCGTTCACAAACGGTTGATTCTGAAGCGCGAGCATGGCGTCGACGTTTGCGTTATCGCCTGCGCTACCGTCCTGGCTGGCCGCGATTTGCGAAGGATCGCTGATCGCGACGGCCATTTTCGCGGCCGCTCCGCTGCCGCCAGCCGGCGGTGGAACGAAGAAATTTCCACCTGGATTTCCGTTCAGATCGAAACCCGACTGATTGATCGTATTTAAGGAATTCTCAAGATTGGCAGCAAGCGAATCGAGCGACGACAGTATTGACGGTATTGTGGAATCGCGCACTTGTAACGCTCCACCGAGCGCCCCGCCCGTGATGGACGACGTAATGTCGCTGTCCAGTGAGAAAATATGCTCGAAACCCGTTGTCGGATCGGCTTGCGTGGTCAATTGAAAGCTCTTGTTGCCAACGACGAGCGCAGCGCCGGATGTGGTTGTGACGGTAATGTTTCCATTGCCGGCGTCGATTTCAGCAATGCCAGCCAATCCGGAGAGTTTGTTAAGCAACTGATCGCGCTGATCCATAAGCGAGCCGGCGTTTTGCCCCGTGGATACTGCCGCGCTAATCTGAGCATTGAGCGCTGCGATTTGCGGAGTGAGTGCGTTGATCTGATTCACAGATTGCGTCACTGAGGCGTCGGCATTTTGTTGAAGCGACGTCAGGCTGGCTGAACTGCTGTTGAAATTCTGCGCCATGTTCTCTGCGGCGGTGATAACGGCTTGGCGGTAAGTCGTATTTGAGGGGTCTTCGGAAAGCTGCTGCAGAGCATTGAAGAATCCTGTAATCGAGCTTTGCAGTCCGGTGCCGCTTGTTTCATTGAACAGGGTCTGGACCTGTTGCATCGTGGTCAGGAACGATGAGTACTGGCCCTGTTGCTGAGTGTCCTGATTTAGCAGCAACTGCAACACCGCGCTGCGCTGGCTGACGATCGAGCTAATTTGAACACCGGTGCCATAGGTCTGGCCGCCAAATTCCACCGGAGGCGCTTCCACAAAATTTACAGTCTGACGCGAATATCCGGGCGTGTTTGCGTTGGCGATGTTGTTGCTGGTCGTGTCGAGCGCCGTTTCATCGGCCATCATCGCCTGCACAGCGATATTCAGAGCGGAACTGAGCGTACCCACCGGATCAGACCCTTTCCTCGTACGTCGAGCCGACCGATGCGGGCACTGCGTAGGTTGGCGAAAGCGAGTTGAAAATGTTTAGCAGCACCTGCACCGTTCGCCGAGAGCGCCGCAACATGGCTTGGTGCGCATCGTTGACCCGCTTGAGTTCGAGCTGTGCTGCCGAGATCCGGCCGATCGTCGCGCGGATTTGCTGGTCGGTATTGGCATCGCCTTCGACTGAGCTGGAAAGCAAAGGCGGGTCCGCACTCCGCAGGGCAGCGGCGCTTCCTGAGCAGTGAGCCTGCATGTTTGAGATTTCGGAATCGAGTGAGCGGATTCGCGCGCAGAGTTGTTCCTGCTCGGCGATGCGGCGCTCCATCGCGCCTAGGTCCATGGCGATGAAGTCGCCGCGGCATTCCAGTAGAGCCGCTGCGAGGCTCCCAAGCAGATCGAGCCGCCGCTCCAGAAGTCCTAGATATTGTTTGCTATCGGGCGTCACGGCTTATGCCTGCTCATCCAGCTGATGCGGCTCTTCTTTTTCAAGGTCGATGGGCGGAGTCACAGTCCCGGCCTTCGCGGGCTTCTCTTTCGCACCTTGCTTGCGGTTCGGATTCTCCGACTGATTGTCGTGAGAACCTCCCAGCGGCTCGATCCGCGATGGCGTAAGATCTGCCATGGTGTCTCACTTCAATGAGCCCACACTAACTCCGCTTGTTGCTGCCGAGCTCGGACACCATTGAGTCGGCGATCTGCTGGTTCGTCGGCCTATAGGTGCCCTGCTGAATTTTTTGGCTGAGCGCCGTCACCCGGTCGCTTCGCACTTCGGGCACTTGCGCCAATTGAGCCTTCAGCCGCTGAATCTGATCGAGCGTGGCGGAAGGTTGAAACTGATCGTCGGTATCCACGCTGCCAGATTCGTGCGTCTCTTCAGATTGGGCCGGCTGCGTACCTCGATTGCTCGTCTGCTGTACATTATCCGGTTGCAGGTTGCCCAAGAACTGATTCGGATCGATTCTCATGTCTGGTCCTTTGGAGGGCGCCGAAGCCCATTAGGCGCCACTCTTGAAAAGCCACTGAGCGCAAAGCCGTTATCGCGTTCGCGGACTGGTTCTCTCCTCCATCGATACATCGGCCGAATTCGCCTGAACTTTAGGGAACTGTGCCGGATTGGCACGGTTTCCTTCTACAACGTGATTCTCTAAGTGCTTTAGAATCAGCTTGCCGATGCCCAGACCCCCTGCCCGGCCAACGGCGCTCGACATTACCTCTATACCCCAGTCCTCGAGGGTACCGTGCGCTGGGTCAGAGCCGAATTCCGAGTCGGTGGTGCCGAACGTCTGCTTCATTGATTTCCACATCGAAGCAAGCAAAATGGACTCAAAATCTCCCGCAGCCTTTCGGAGCTTGCGGTCGTCGGGCGACTCGTTGCCTCCGGGCAGAGTTTCCAGAGTGACCTGAGTGCCCGAAACGGAGACTGGGTGTGAAGATAAGCCGTCGAGTGCGCCTATGGTCGTCATCAGATCACCTCGAGATCGGCATCGAGCGCACCAGCTTCCTTAATTGCCTGAAGGATTGAAGCGACATCGCGCGCGGTTGCGCCGATAGTTTGAAGTCCCTTCACTAGTTCCTCGACCGTCGCACCCTCCTGCAGGTGAATGAGCTGCGCAGGCGCCTCCGCTGCCTGCACTTGCGTTTGCGGCGCGACGACGGTCTGGCCGTTAGGCGAAAGTGGAGCTGGTTGTGAAACCTCAAGTCGCGTTGCAATGTCGATCGCGAGGTTACCGTGGAGAATCGAGCATGGTCCAAGCGTGACCGCCCCTCCCATGACGATTGTGCCGGTACGTTCGTTCACCACCACCTTGGCCGGGGGATGCACTGAGACCGAAAGACTGCCTATGCGGGCCATAAGCTCGGGCACCGTTCCCTGGCCTGCAGCGATGCCGCTAATGTCGACGCGGCGGCTGTCAACAACGTGCGCGGCATCCTTGCCCATTTCTTTGTTAATCGCGGAGGCGATGTCGCCAGCGGCCGCGAAATCGGGATCGTGGAGAAGCAACGAGATGGTTGTCATCGAAGCCAAGCTAACCGCAGTATCGCGCTCGACGATGCCACCTTCAGGCACTCGGCCGACGGTGAGGTGATTCACGATTTTCACGTTGCCATTGCTACCCGCGCTGTAGCCTCCGAGAGTGAGCGGCCCTTGTGCTTCGGCGTAGATGTTGCCGTCGGCTGCTTTTAGTGGCGTCAGCAGCAGAAGACCACCTGCAAGACTCTTCGCGTCTCCGGCTGAGGAGACCGTCACGTCTATGCGCATTCCAGGTCGCGCAAACGGCGGAAGCGTCGCGGTGACGAACACAGCTGCCATGTTATTGACGCGCAGCGTGGTTGCGGGGACCTGAACTCCCATCCGCTGGAGAAGATTGGCCATCGTTTGAGTCGAGAATACGGTTTGCTGGCTGTCGCCTGTGCGATTCAAGCCAACGACGACACCGTAACCCATCAGGGGATTGTCGCGGACACCTTCGATCGTCGTGATGTCCTTGATGTGAGCGCCGCGAGGCTGCTCATCCGCACGACTCACGGCGGCGAGCGCGACGACCACGATTGCCATCCCGGCGCAGATGCGGAGACGTATCACGAAAATCCCCCCTAGAAACTGAAGAGCTTGAGCAGTACGCGCATCAGCAAGCTTGGTTTGGCTGAGGCGTCGGCAACTGCGCCCTTCCCTTTGATTTCGAGCTCAAGGCTTGCCACCGAGGTCGACTGAATCGAATTGTTCGGTGCAATGTCGCCCGGCCGGACCAATCCGTGAAGCACGACCGTCTGCCTGTCATTCCCGACTGTAAAGTCTCGCGACGCCTCGATTACCAGCATTCCATTCGGCAGCTGCTGCACGACTCGGCCTGCGAGGCTTAACTGCAAGTTCGAGCTCATCGTCGAGGCACCCTTGCCGTCAAGCGAGGTATTGGAGTTAGCGCTCAGCAGATTTTGCAAAGCATTACTGGCCGGAATATTTCGCAGCAGCGATGTGATTGCGGAAGACGTCGAGAATTGCCGCGATGTCTTGTTCTCTCCGTTCGTCGCGGCCGAGAACGTGTCAACTAGCTGCACGACGATTGGATCGCCAGCCATGCGAGCCTTATAGTCAGATGCCACATCCGAAAGCGGGCCGGTGGCAACCCACAAACTTCCAAGAGTCGACGGCTTCTCGGCGCCAGCGGCAGTCACGCGCCGGATATAGTCATCGAGCGATGTAGTAGCAGGGCTGACCTTTGGCGCTTTGTTCTTGGAAGTCGCAGCACTGGCGAAATCGGCAGACCCCACGAATAGCAGTGAAGCCGAGACAAGGATTGCTCGAAACCTGTAAGAAGTCTCCATCGAACGCTGTCCCCTAAAAAGCCGCTTCTAACCGCCGATCGCCCGTAACCTGCGCGTGAAGGACTTTGCCGGTGCCGGGAACTCGCACGCGAATGACCTGGTGCAGCGAACCCCTATCGATTGCGGTAACGTCCAAAAGCATTTGCATCGTGCCGGAATTCAAGAAGAGCGTCGCAGCCTTGCCAGCCTGCACGAGCGTGGGGCCTTGGACTCGAGTGGCGTTGACCCGCGCGCCGGAAATTAGGCGACGCATGCGGTCATCCTCGGGCGCAGCTGCGGTTTTGCCGGAATTCGAAGTAGAAGGTCCGAACGCAGGATTTGCAGATGCACTTTCGTTGCCCGTAGCGATGGAGCCGGGTGGTGCCGCGTCCGGTATCGCCGCGTAGATCAGACTCGCGTCACGAAATTGCGCCGTAACCAAGAACGGCAACGCACCGCGTTCGGAGAGTAAGAACTTCGCCTGATCAAGCGTTTCATCAAAATCGATGCGACGGACCTCCAGCGGTACTTCGTCTGACGAGACCATCACAGTTGGAAATACTCGAAGGTCTTCCGGCTGGAGGTCGCCATCCGGCAAACCGCCGTGCTTGAGTGCCGCGCGAATGGCAGCGACCACTTCCTCTCGCGTGATTGTCCGTCCCGCACGCCGAACGACGATCTGACGCGGGATATCGATCTCACTGGCACCGCGTGCACTGCCGACCAAGTCTGCCAACTTACCGCCATCGAGAATTCGCGCGCTGCCGGGTTGCGGAGCGACTCCGATGAGGATGGACCGGGCGGAGTTTCGTATAGGTGCGGAGACATCCCGAGGCAAAAGGTCCGAGAGAAAAATCGAGTTGCCGCGCACTTCGACTTCCGGCAAAAGCGAAACGCGCGAGGCGCGCGCGTTCGGCGCAGCGATGACTGTGACGAACGCGAGAGTTGCGGCCGATGCCCCTATGAGAATCGATTTTCTCAAGGCGCGGTTCCTTAGCGCGACATCTGGTTAACGTCTTGAAACATCTGATCCGCCGCCTGCACGACCTTTGAATTCGACTCGTACGAGCGCTGTGCGAGAATCATCTCAATGAATTCCTCGACGACGTTCACGTTGGACTGCTCAATAGCACCCTGCTGAATCGAGCCGAGACCTTCGGTGCCGCCCGGAGTGCCAAGCTGCGCGTCGCCTGAAGCTGTGGTCGGCAAGAAGAGATTCTGACCGATGCTGTTCAAGCCGCCCGGGTTCGCGAACAGCGCGAGTTGAATCTGGCCTACCTGCTGCGCCTGCTGCTGCCCCGGGAGAGTGACACTGACCGTTCCATCCGAGCCGATTGTGATGTTCGTGGCATTGAGCGGAACCGTGATCGATGGTTGGAGCTGGTAGCCATCCGATGTGACCACATTCCCCTGCGAATCGAGCTGGAAAGTTCCGGAGCGTGTGTACGCCAAGTCGCCGCTCGGCATTTGAACCTGGAAAAATCCCTGGCCTTGAATGGCTAGATCGAGCGGATTACCGGTCGTATCGAAATCTCCCTGCGACTGAATCATTTCTGAAGCGGCGGATCGAGAACCCAAACCGATCTGCAAACCGGTCGAGAATGTGGTCTGCTGCGTTGACGCGGCCCCGGGCATAATCATGTTTTGGTATAGCAAGTCCTCAAACTGCAGGCGACGCTTTCGGAAACCGGCCGTACTGGCGTTTGCCAGATTGTTAGCGATGTTGTCCAGATTGAGCTGCTGGGCGATCATGCCGCTGGCAGCCGTATTGAGTGCGCGAAACATTCTGGTTTTCTCCTTGGACTCAGACTCGCGAGAGTTCCTGGACCGCGGTCTGGTTGAAATCAGTGTTAAAAATCGACAGCGCGCGCTGCATCATCTCGGCATTGCGCTGCAGATCGATCAGCGCTACGGCGCCCGCAACGGGATTGCTGTTCGATGCCTCGAGCATGCCCTCCCGAACCTGAGCGGCCAGCGCCGGTTTAGCGGCGCCAGCTGGCGCCGAAAAGTCTGAGTCTCCCTGCTGAGAAAGCTGCGTGCCCGGCGCGAAGTCGACGACTTTGAGAGTCGACACAAGAGCGCCATCCACGGAGACCGTGCCGTCTGTGCTGATGGTAAGTTTTCCGTTGGGCATTTGAATGGGCCCGTCTTGCCCCTGGACAAAGTTGCCTTGGGAGTCCACGAGTTGGCGCTTGGTATTCAAACTGAAGTTGCCATTTCTCGTATAGAGGTCGGCGCCCGATTTGGTTTTTACCGCAAAAAAGCCCGCACCGTCGATGGCCACGTCCGTGTCGTTGCCAGTGCTATCGAGCGAGCCCGCGCTAAAGTCGATGCGCGAACCGCCGAGCAATCCGTAATCGTTGATGGCTTGGTTGAGAGGCGTAAGGCGGCTGTTCTGAAGCGAAGCGGTGAACGCGCGATAAAATTCCTTTTGCCCTTTGTATCCAACGGTGTTCACGTTCGCCAAATTATTCGCAACGACGTCAAGCGACTGCATCCGCGCGGCCAGACCCGTGAAGGCAGAATAGAATCCGCTGTCCATCCAGTTTTCTCCCTGTTTGGTTCGGTGCACGTGAGCAGCCAGATTAGGCGAATGTAATGTTCCTAACGTCCAATTGTGTGTTTGAGTTGTGAGGGCGTGCGGTACTGAATCACAAGCCAACAACCCGAGAGGTGGGAACTTGCCCAGCAGGTTGGGCAAGAAGTTCCGATCGCTGAAGGACTGCGGAGGGCCGGGTCGTTGATGCAAAAGCGCTAGTTCAATAGTTGCGCCATCAGGTCTTCATCAAATTCCTCATCCTGAGGACTGTCGAGCATGTCCGCAGCGCCCTGTTCGCCCAGATTCGGAACGCACATCTGTAACAGCGCGTCGATGGCTCCAGCGTTCTGAGATGAGCCAAAGGCGAAATCCTCCCGTGCGAAGGGCGACAGGAGGTTCGCGTAGTGATCGCCCGCCGCAACGATCTCGGCAAGGTCAGGATCGTGTTTGGCGCGGTCGGGTGAATGGTGGTAGGCGACCGCATCCAAGAAAGACGGGGCAAGTCTCCACGCTGCGGCTATCGATTTCCCAATCTCACAGTGATCGACACCAAAGCAATCGCGTTCCGCGGACGGCGAATCTGCCCAATCTGCCGGAAGTGGTCTGCTTGCTGATTTCTCTAGCCGCGCCGCCTCGAGCAACGGGAGCCGGCCGATATCGTGAACTAGCCCAGCAAGGTAAGCCTGGCCAGACTCGGGATATCCCACTTGGCGGGCAGTACGTTCGCTTAGCGCCGCACTCAGGAAACTGTGCTGCCACAGCTGCTGTCGGTCAGTAGATGACAAGCCCGGACTGGCATACTTGAAAAATGCGCAAGCTAGCGAGAGGGTGCGCAAGCGGTCCGAGCCGAATAGCACAACCGCTTGCGGAAGTGTGACGCCGCACGATCGAACATTGAATAGCTCTGTGCTCGCCAAACTTAAGAGCAAACCGCTAAATTCTGAGTCGCCGTTAATGATTCTTGTTACCCGCGTGAGGTCAACGGGAGGAGTGCTCAGCAGCGCATCAAGCTGAGAAGTATTGCCGGGAAGGCCCGCCACACATTCTGTGATGATCTTGGCCAGTCGCCGTCTGCGAGCTTCACGGTTTTCCTGCACGGTTTCAAGGATTGGGGGTGTTTGCGATTGCATGGAATGAGCTCGAATCTTCGCGAACCTGCTTGGATCGCTGGATTTGCTTCACCCATTCCATCGGCAGTTGTGTGAATCGCTTTAGAAGAAATCTTTGTTTGTTGTGAGCACCGCTTGTGAGCGGGCGCGTTCTCGCCTCTGGTAATGTGAGGAGTATTGAGGTCGGCGTCCAGGTTGGCCTCAAGCTTGAACTAGCTCAGAGCGTTGGCTAGCGTTCGTGAGTTCGGTGACGCGCAGGCCAAAGTTGCCGTCGACAACCACGACCTCGCCCCTCGCGACCAGGCGCCCTGCAACCAATAGCTCGGCCGGCTCGCTCACCTGGCGGTCGAGTTCGATCACAGAGCCTGGAGATAGGGAGAGAATGTCGCGAAGAAGCAACTGGCGCCCTCCAAAACGGATCGTAGCTTCGAGCTGCACGTTGAAAAGCAGACCTAGATTAGAATTTGCTTCGGCCGGTTGATTTGCAGGCATTGTGGGCGCTCCCTTGGGCGTTTCTTTCGCAGGCGCTGGCGAAACGGTAGCAGCAGTTGCAGCTCCCGGTTCCCGGATGAACTGGACGAATTCGGCGGACGGGACGAGTAGAATTGTGATCGGCCCGAAGTTTTCGGCCGCGATGCGTAGCCCCCCGCAGATCGAGTCCGGACCTGTGCTGGAGGCGTTCGCGGGTGCAAGATCGAGCTTCGCGTTTTCACGGTTCCACAGCGGCATGAACTTCGCAGCCGCTCTGCAAATCAGCTCTGTCGACCGATCGCGCTCTTCATCTCCGAATAGCGTGGATCCTTTTTCGACCGATGGCGACAGTAGAAGACTGAGTTTGAGCGCTTCAGTCTCGGTGGTGACAAACTTCAGAGTGCCTCGTACACTTCCGCTGCCTGCAAGAATCAAGCGATAGCTCTTGTCCCCGGCCTTGGGAATGCGGCCGGCGCAGGTCTTCGCATCCACAAATTCCACCTTGGCCGACTTCAGGCCAAGCTCGGAAAGCACTTGCATGAATCCCTGGCGCCAGGATTCGATGAATTGGGCAAAGCCCGAGTTTGATCCGGAGGCGCTCACTTTATTTCCTCTCTTTTTCCGGAGCGATCGAAAGAATTCTCTCGATCTGAGCGCCGCGCTGCGCGCCGCATCCTACAGGAGTGGCAAGAAACATGTTCTTCCCAGCAACGTTTAAATGAATCGGTTCGGTTGCCCGAATGTTAAGAACAACGATGCTTCCTTGTTTCAGCCCGAAAATCTCGCGAACCGAAACCGCACTCGGCGGCAGCGTCAATTCGGTGTCGAAGACGCAATTCGCCAGGACTTCCTGAAGACGCGCGCGATTCTTTTGGGAGTTTTCTGGCTGAGTGCGTTCGGTCTCGGCGGCGAGGTCACGGGTCAATGCGGTTGAAACAGCGGCAGGAAAAGCAAACGTCAGCTTGCCCTGATTCTCGGCGATGGTCAGATCAAACGTAGTGAAGAGGAGTTTTTCGGACGCAGGCATCACCGAAACCGTTTGGCTGAGCTTCACTCGACGATCGAAGCGAATCTCGGTCGCCACCGCCGATTGCCATGCGGATCGCAGCTCATCGCAGAAAAGACGACCGGCAGACTCGAAGATCTCCTCCTCGATCTCCGTGAGGTCGCGCACGTCGATTTGTTGCTTGCCTTCGCCCCCAAACATCAAATCGAGGATCTGAAATACGAGCGGGATGTCGATCTGAAGAAGCGCCTGAGCATTTGGCGAAGTGAAACGAATGGAGGCAACATACGCCGGCTCCTGCATTTCCGTTGCGAACGCCGAAAGCGTCTTCTGCGCGAGCGCTGCGAGCTTCATTTCGACAGGAGCGCGCAAGTAACTCGCGAGCGAGTCGTTTATCTGCCGGGCGAATGCCTCCTGTAGCGTACTAATGGCGCGCGTCTCACCCTCGGACAACTGTTTCGATTGCTTCAGATCAAATGCCGACGCTGACTGGACCTTCTCTTTTAGCTGAACTGCGGACGCACTCCGCTTCGCCTCTTGCATGAGCGCGCTGATCTGTTCCTGACTTGGCGTCTCGGCCATCGTTTCTCCTAGGGCAGCGACTCGAGCGCGGGAGCCGCAGAATCAGCCTCTGCATTCGTCCTGGAGGCCGCAGCCGTGCGGGCCTGCAAAAGCTCTTGAATGCGAGTTCGCAAGCGAATGAGCGCGAGGGAATGAATCTGTGATACGCGCGACTCCGTGATCCCGAGTGTCGCTCCGACTTCTTTCATTGTGAGCTCGTCAAAGTAATAGAGACCGAGAACCTGACGCTCTTTTTCCTCAAGAGTGTTCATCGCTTCGGCGAGTTGCGATCTCAGTTCAGATCGCAAACACTGGAAAAACGGATCTTCATCGGGCCCGTTTGGCTGATAGACACACGCCTCTTCGTCCGGCAGATCCTCGCTCGCGAGAGCCTGAAGGCTGCCCATGTTGAGGCCATGCAAGTCTCCGAGGAGCTGTTGGAACGAAAGCAAGTCCATGCCGACGCGGCTTGCAAGCTCCGATTCGGAAGGTGCTCGGCCCAGTTCCGAAGAAAGCGCAACATAGGCGCTTTCTACCATTCGCGCCTGTTTGCGCAGGCTTCGAGGGCTCCAGTCGGTTGTCCGAAGGCTATCGAGAATGGCGCCGCGAATGCGGAATTTTGCGTAACTCTTCAGATGAACTTGTTTCTTGGGATCGAATCTCTGAAGCGCCTCCATCAGCCCAATAATTCCGGCGTGAACGAGATCTTCGAAAGGAACTTGCACCGGCAGGCGTTCGTGAATTCGCCGCGCGATGTAGCGCACCTCCGGCAGGTGCTCAAGAACGAGCTTCTCTCGTTCCGCCGCGCTCAGTGCGGATTCGGAGTTGTTCATGTTTGCGTCAGAGTTCATCGTCGTTGTTCTGTTGGAGTCGCGCAGCGGGACTGCCGTCGGTCACTCATCGTACGACTCCCAGTGATTGAATCGATATGGTCGCTGGAATCTCGGCCGGCGACAGCACCACCACGCGCGGCAAGAACGGTTCCAGCAGCCTCCGCAGGTGGAATCGAGCCGGACTATTGCAAAGCAACGTCATTGAATTGAGCGCGACTTTGTCCGTCACGGACTTCTGCAGGCTCTCCAGCACTCGTCGTAGCGGCGAGGGCTGAGCGAGCGCAGTTCGATCTCCGGCGGGCTGCGGTTCAAAACTGCGCTGAATCTGTTGCTCGAGTATCGGATCGAGCGTCATTACCTTCAGCTTGCGGTCATCGCTGAGCAGCGGCTGAACGAGCGCGCGCCCGAGCGCCTGCCGCGTGGCTTCGACGAGAGCCACTTGCGACTTCGTCGTCGCCGAAGTGTCGATCAGCACTTCGAGAATGGTCGACAGATCGCGGATCGATACCTGCTCGCGCAAAAGCTGTTGCAAGACCCTCTGGACTTCGCCGAGGGTCAGTTGCTTCGGCACGAGTTCGTCGACAAGCTTCGGCCGCATCTCCGCAAGAGTGTCCAATAGGCGCTTCACTTCCTGCCGCGTGAGCAATTCATGCGCGAATTGTCGGACGATCTCCGCTAAATGCGTGGCCAGAACTGACGTCTGATCAACGACCACATAGCCTTTCGCGATGGCCTGCTCCTGTAAGGCAGGCGCGATCCACTTGGCCGGCGTCGCGAATGCGGGTTCACGTGTGTCGAAGCCGTCGAGCGGCGCTGGATTTGGCTCAGAACTGATCGCCAGAACGTAGTCCTGATACATCTGCCAGCGGGCAATTTCGACACCGCGCAGGTAAATCAAGTATTCGCGCGGCTTAAGCTTCATGTTGTCCGTGATGTGAATCGACGGAACGAGGAATCCCAGCTGTAAGGCCAGATGACGGCGAAGTGCGCGAATGCGCTGAAGCAGTTGTCCGCCCTGTGCCTGATCCACAAGTGACACAAGCGCGTAACCGACTTCGAGGCTCAGTTCGTCGAGTTTGAGCAGCTGCTCGATTTGCTGCTGTGCATTGGCTTTCGCGTCCTTCTTCGCTGCGGCGCCCTCTTTAGCAGGCTTGTCGAGTTGCTCAGAAGCACGCGACGAGAGATAGAGAGCGATCGCTGACAACATGAAGAAGGAGAACTTCGGCAATCCAGGAATCAGTCCGAGGAAAAACATCACTCCGGCCGCAATGCGGAGCGGGATTTTCCTGCTGAAGAGTTGCTTGCCAAGTTCAGTTCCGACCGTGCTGTCGGTCGAGGTTCTCGTGACGACGATGCCTCCCGCGACAGAGACAAGCAGTGAAGGAATCATGGTGACAAGGCCGTCACCGACCGTGAGCACCGTATAGGTTTTCAGCGCTTGATCGAATGGAATGTGCAGCTGAATGACGCCGATCAAGAAGCCGGCGATGATGTTGATGGCGGTGATGAGAATCGTGGCTAATGCATCGCGCTGGCTAAATCTCGCGGCGCCATCCATTGCGCCATAAAATTCGGCTTCGCGCGCAATCTGCTCACGCCGGGCGCGCGCCTGCGTCTCATCGATGAGCCCCGCGTTCATATCAGCATCGATCGCCATCTGCTTGCCGGGCAGGGCGTCCAGGGTAAATCGAGCAGCGACTTCAGCGGTTCGGACAGCACCGTGGTTAATCACGAGATATTGAATCGCGATCAAGGCGAGAAAGATCACGAACCCAACGACGTAATTGCCGCCAACAACGAACTGACCGAACGCCTCAATCACATGGCCCGCCGCGCTCGCCCCCTCATTGCCATGCAAGAGGATGCGGCGGCTGCTGGCGATGTTGAGCGAAATCCGGAACAACGTCAGAAACAGAAGCAAAGTGGGAAACACAGAGAACTGGACTGGCTTGAGAATGTACAGAGCCGAAAGCAAGACGACGATTCCCAACGTCACGCTGGTCGCTAGAAAAATGTCGAGCACGAAGCTCGGTACGGGGACCAGCATCATGAAAACGAGCGAGACAGTCGCGACCGGAACGAGCCAGTCGGTCGACACCTTCTTTACGAAAATCGGATTGGCTTGAGCTGCAGCGGACATGGGTCTCGATTACGCTCCCATCCTGGGTGGGCTCGTCTGCAGACGCGCCTTCGTGCGATAGAGGAACGCAAGAATTTCGGCGACAGCGACGTACAGTTTCTGTGGAATCGCCTGGCCCACTTCCGTCGCCTTGTACAGGGCCTGCGCCAGCGGCGGATTTTCGATGATGGGAATTTCGTGCCACCGTGCAATCTGTTTGATCTTCTCCGCGATGAGATTGCGGCCCTTGGCCACTACGACGGGAGCTGCCATCGTTTCGGCCCTGTACTCAAGAGCAACGGCATAGTGCGTCGGGTTGGTGATCACAGCGGTTGCGCGAGCGACTTCTTTCGCCAGAATCTTCCGATGGAGCGCGCGACGCATTCTCTTGATCCGTCCCCGGATCAGGGGGCTTCCCTCTGTGTCCTTGGCTTCCTGTTTCACTTCCTGTTTGGTCATCCTCAGCGACCTTTCGTAGTTCCATCGCTGGAAAAAATAGTCCGCCACCGACCAAGCGAGCATGATGAGCCCGCATTTCCACGCAAGCTCGAATATCAGAGAACCTAGTTGCGCCAGTACTGCGCGAGGCCCGAATCGCGCTAGCTGACTAATTTTGGGGAGATCCCGTTCGAGAATGTTCACGAACAAGAAGACGATCGCGCCACTGGGAACCAAAGACCGTAGCGCGCGGCTAAGGCCGGCAAAGGAAAACAGTCGTTTCACGTTGCTGGCCGGGTTCAACCGGCCCCAGTTTGGTTTGAACGCCTGAGGAGCGAACACGAAGCCGCCTTGCGCGGCGCTCGAAAAAACGGCAACGCACATCGCCAGAAACAGAACCGGCGCGATCCATCGAGCCACGGTTAGTGCCGTCCATATGAGAACCGACGTGCCTGGACCGACTTCACCGGCGTAGCTCGTAGCGAGAAGGCGGCCAAAGAAGTCGCGCCAGCGGCCGATCCAACTCTGGGGCTGCCAGGAAAGCATCATGGTCACGGTCAAGAGTGTCAAAGCCATGACCAGATCGCGCGATCGAGGAACCTGCCCCTGTTCGAGGGCTTTTTCCCTTCGTCGTCCTGTTGCCTTTTCTGACCTGTTCTCGCCGGGCACGATCGTTTCCGCCTAATGCGCGAGATGGAGCATTCGTTCGCTCCAGCCCAGCGCATTCGTGAATTGCCCTTCCAATATCCGCGGCCACAATGCCGCAGCTGCAGCCAGCACTACGTAGCCGATCAAGCTTTTCGCCGAAATCCCGATGAAGAGCGCGGGAAGTTGCGGCGAGGCCTTATTCAAAAACCCAACCGTAACGTCCACGAGCATCGTCGCGAGAAGAATCGGAGCGGCGACCTGCACTCCAATCAGCCACATCGCTCCCGCCGCGTGTACGAATTCTTGTACCGTCGCGCGCGTCACTACCGCCATTCCTACCGGCAAATAGTCGAAACTCTTGACGACGCCGCGCAATAACCAATGGTGAACATCCAGCTGAAGGAAGATCAACAGCGCGATCAATTGATGAAAAACGGCCAGCACAGGCGTGTCTATGTTTGTCTGCGGGTCGATGATTGCCGCCAGCGAGAATCCCAGCTGAGCACCTGCAAGTTGCCCTGCGACTTGCATGCCCTCGAGGATCACGCGGACTGAAAGCCCCATCAGCAAACCGACGCTTGCTTCGCTCACAACGATGCGAGTCCAATTGATAGCGTTGAGTTGAAAATCAGGGACAGGGCAAACGCCGTACAACATCGCCGTGAGAATCAGCGTAAAGCCCGCCTTCACGCGCGCCGGTATCGCGTCATCGCCCAGGAACGGCGCGAACGTCATAAGGCCGCCGGCGCGCAATCCGATCGGCAGCGCGTGAGCTAGGACATGTTCAAGCCAAGGCGACAATTGCCAAGTGCTCCCTTCATCGAGTGAACGCGCGAAAATCGCCCAGCAAACCCGTTGTGTAGCCCAAGATGTAGTGCAACATCCAAGGCATCAGCAAAAAAAGAATCCCGCCGACGGCCGCCAGGCGCGGCACGGTCGAGACCGTCGGGTCCTGAATCGAAGTCATCACCTGGCCAATGTTGATCAACAGACTGACCACGGTGGCCGATATCAGAATTGGCGCGGCAACCCAAAGTGCCGCTTCGAGTGTGTGGCGCGTGATTGCGATCAACTGTTCGGGCGTCATTTGCCGTCCCTAATGAAAACTTTTCAACATGGATCCCACGACAAGATTCCAGCCATCGGCCACCACAAAGAGGAGAATCTTCAGGGGCGTCGAGATCACGACTGGCGGCAGCTGCATCATTCCGATGGAGGTCGTTACAGATGCTGTGACCATGTCGATCACCAGAAACGGCAGGAATAAGATGGCGCCGATCTGAAAGCCTGTCTTCAGCTCCGAGAGGATGTACGCCGGAATCACGATTCGCATCGAGAGGTCTTCGGGCTGCTTTGGGCGCGGCTCTCGCGACATCTCCACGAAAAGTGCCAGGTCCTTTTCCCGGGTGTACTGCAGCATGTACTGGCGAACCGGCGCCGAGCCGCGGCTGAGCGCTTCCATTGTGGTAATCGATCCATTCTCGAGCGGCACCAGGGCTTGCTGATTGATCGCCGCAGCCACAGGTTGCATCAGGAAATACGTGAGGAACAACGAGAGTCCGATCAAAGTCTGATTTGAAGGCGTGCTTTGCGTACCCAGCGCCTGACGCAGGAAGTGAAAAACCACGAGGATGCGAACGAACGGCGTGATCGAGAGCAGAAGCGCGGGCAGCAGCGTCAGAAGCGTTAGGAGGATGACGATTGTCCAAGACGCCGAATCGCCATGCATGCTGAAACCGGGGATTTGGATCGACACTCCCTGCGGCGTTGCGGCTCGGGCGGGAATCATTGTGCCGATCGCGAGCAGCAGCGGTATCGAGGCAGCCGCTCTCTTCGCAAATCTGCTAAGACGATCCATTAGTCCGATTTCCTCGGGGCTTCCTCTGCCGGGATGGGGCCGAGCGACTGCAAGAGCGAGATGCTCTGCGGAGTGGCAGCTAGCAGGAAGCGCTGACGGTCGCATTCGACGATCGCCAACATGCGCTTCTCGCCGAGTGACAAGCTCTCGCACAATCGCAGTCCGCGGTTCCGTGTCGCCGTAATTCTTGAGATGGCGCCGGAAATCCGCGCCCACAGCGAAGCCAACAGCGATCCCAATCCATGCTCAGAGCCGACTGCCGGAGTGCTCGACATCGTTTGCCTCTCGTCCATGCGCGCCGGCCTCATGCCAGTTCCGTGATCCTTACCGCAAAGTGATCGCCTACAGCATCGAGCTCAGCGCGCCCGATCAGCTCACCGTTCACCCTCACAAGCACATCCGAGGACGTCGGCGTGCGAGTAACGACAACCGAGCCCGTCTCGATGCTCATCAAATCGCCGACAGTGAATCCTGCAACTGCAATCTCGGACGTCAGCCGACAAGGAAGCCAACTCGCTTCGCGCCACCCGGCTTCGGATAGTCCCGGCTCCTGCGCCTTTGGAAGTGCGAGAACAGTCGCCATGGTCAGCGCTGGACTATGAACTCCGTGAAGTAGACATTGCGGACGTCTGCTTCCGGCACTTTGTCCTGCAACGACTGGATCAGGTCGTGCTTCAATTGCGTCTTGCCGTCGGGCGTAAGGAGCACGTCGGCTTTCCCGATCGTGAGCACCGAAAGAATGGCGTCGCGTGCGCGTGCAACTGGGAAATCGCCGTAGTTGCGTTCGGCAGCACCCTTCGGCGGGTGGCCCAGACCCAAATCAATCGTTATGCGCAGAAAGTGGCCCTCTTCGGGGTCGGCAAGATTGACGGTAAAAGTGTCGAGGTGCACGACGAACTCGGGAGTGTTCGCTTCAGGCGCGGCCTCCGCTGTCTTGCCGTGATGAAGGAAGAACCAAGCCGCCCCTGCACCACCAGCAAGGAGAACGACCAGAACCACAATCAGAGGTGCCGCAGATTTTTTCTTCGCGGTTTCAGCCGGTTTTGCAGCGGCCTTAGATTCGTCAGCCATGGTGTGGCGAGGAATTGCAATTTGCGCGCCGAACTACAGCGACGGCCGACTCAAGCTGAGGGTTAAGTACACACACGTAATCTCGCGCAAAACAAAGGTGTTGCGGTCATACGAGGACAATTTAGCATCCGCCACTTTACCCAGGCCGATAGCTTTGCGTGGAGATGCGACAACTCTCATTAGAGAACGCTAAATATGCTGGGAACCCGCGCCTCCCGATGCAATCGCGAAGCGCGGGTTCTGATTACGAACCACTACTGTCGACTACTATCCGTTTTGAATCATGCTGATCGCGTACTGCGACACCTGGTCAAGGGTCGTAACCGTCTGAGCGTTTGCCTGGTAATCGCGCTGCGCGATGATGAGATTTGCGAACTCCGTCGCAATATCTACGTTGGACTGCTCGAGCGAACCGCCGGTGACCGAGCCGAGGCCTCCGGCGTTCGGCGCCCCGATGGTGGGCTGGCCGGAAGCCAGCGTCGATAGGAACGTATTCGAGCCGTTCTTCAACAGACCCTGCGCGTTGGCGAATGAAGCCAAAGCGAGCTGACCCACCGCCAGCGTCTGGCCGTTGCTGAAAACGCCGTCGATAGTTCCGTTGGCAGCGATTGAAATCGTCTGCAGCGCACCGCTCGAGTAGCCGTCGGTTTGTGTCGCCGTTGCGGCCGAAGGACCGGAGACTTGTGAGATCAGCCCTGATCCACTCGCGTTAAGCAGATTCCAAGTGATGTTGAGCGGGCTCGCACCGTCCGCCAGGTTGTTGATTGTAAGCGCTACGTTGCTTGCGGGCGACACGAGTTGGCCGTTTCCATTGAACAACAACGTACCGCTGTTCACGGTCACGGGAGCCCCGGTTTGCCCAACATCGGTTGCAGGAATCGTCAGCGTGTAATTCCATGTGCTAGCTGCGGTCTTCGTGAAATTCGCGGTTAGAACGTGTGTGGCGCCAAGCGAGTCGTAGACCGTGACTGGCGTACTGAACGAGCCTGCGGGAACCGCTGTACCCGAAGTAGCAAACGTTTCAGCCTGAGTGCTCGTGGCCGCGTCAGTCAACGTGTTGGCAGTAAAAGTGATCGGCGTGCCGTTCTTGGCCGTGATGATCAACGAATTTCCTGCGAGACTCGCTGAGAAATTCGCGTTGGCGTTGATGGCCGCAAGCAGCGTGTTTATCGTGTCGCCTGCTGCGGACGTGTACGTGAAGTTGTTGGTCCCGTCGTTGAAATTGAGAGTGCTGCCCGTTGCAAGCACAGTGGCCGGGGCGATGCCTGCGCCGGTCTGCTGGCTCGCCGCAGCAGTACCCGTGCCCGAGTCAGAATCGAGCGTCATCGAAACGGAAAACTGCGTCGACGCTTTGGGTGGGATCACGAGTCCGGAAGGAATTGTGATCGGCGAAACGGTCGAGCTCGGATTCACGACGCCGTTGACGGCTACGTATCCCATCACGTTGCCACCATCGGTCGTCATTAATTGTCCGTTTGCGCCTATCGAGAAGTTTCCCGCCCGGGTAAACTCTTGCGTTCCGTTCTTGTTGACCACGAAGAAGCCTTGGCCCTGAATCGCAACGTCGGTCGGCACTCCGGTGGCCTGAATGCTGCCTTGCGTAAACTGCGAGTCTACCGAGCCGACCTGAACGCCCTCGCCGATCTGTTCCGGGTTGTTATTCCCGCTGGTTCCGATCTGTTGATAGAACAGGTCCTGGAAGTTCGCGGTCGATGCCTTGTACCCGACCGTGTTCATGTTGGCCAGGTTGTTCGAAATGACCGAAAGGTCCTCCGAGCTGGCGTTGAGTCCCGAAAGTGCTACTGAAAACAGTCCCATGTCTTTCCTCCTATCAAGTGTTCCCGAGCGTGTCGCTCGGCGAAAATTTCTCTACGACGCTACGTTCTGTGTTGCCTGCGTGCTCTCGATCTGACCCGTCGACATCGCTAACATGCTCTGAAGATCGCCCTGGATCTGCATCAGTTGCTGCAGAGAATTGATCTGCGTGAGCTGGTCGACCATTTCGGAAGGACTCATCGGATCAAGCGGGTCTTGTGCCTGAAGCTGGGCCGTTAGCAAAGTGATAAAGGTGCTCGGGTTGCTCAGACTGTTGGACGAACTTGAAGAGGCATTGTTCGCTCCGTCCGCCGAAGAAGTTCCGGCCCCTGTGAGTGGATTTGCTGATGTCATGTACGTGCTCCTTTTGCGGCGCCCGTCAGGCCCGCACGCTCAATCTTCCGTTCGAGTCGAAAAGTGTTCCTGAATCACCGCTTTCGCTCAGTACCGCAATTTCGGGCAGCGTCGAATTCTCTTCTGCCGCCCAGGTTGTGGTTGCGGAGCTTTGCTGCGCTGTCTCCCGTTGCTGCGACGGACGGCCATCTCCCGTCGCGCCGCCCGAATGAACTGAACCTTGAAACACCGAGAGCTCTCCAACACGAAGCTGCCGGTCGTTCAGCGCCTGATGCAGCGCAGGCAGCTCACTCGCGATCATCGCGTGTGCATCGTGCCTTTCGACGCCGATCGACGCGCCGACCACATCACCCGTGATGCGCGTGCGAAGTTCGACGGGGCCGAGCGATTCAGCGTGAAGTGCAATGTTCATTTCTGAGGAGCGAAGATTGCCGCCAAGGTTGGCTGATTGAATCAAACGCGTTTGGGCGTTATCGCCACCGTTCCATGCCTGCAAACCGCTCGAGAGCTCAACGTTCTCGGCGGGCCTCTGTGCGAAAACCTCACTTGACGTGCCGAGGTCGTTCGAAGCAGAAGGCGACTTCGCGGGGGCGCCACTTGTTGCGGACCCGGGCGAATCAACTTTCGATGCACTGGTGGCAGCCGAAAGTGCCTGCGTCGAAGCGGGTGCATCGCTCGTGTCGGGAGTTGCAGCAAGCGGCTCGGTGCTCGCATTCGCCGCGACGTTTTGAGAGCGAGAAGAGCGAGTGTTCGTCTGGGTTTGGAGATCTTGCGCCCCACTGCCGCTCGTGAAGGCGGCGCTCGTTCCCACACCCGGCCAAGTCGACAAACTTGATTCGGAGTCATACGCACTGGGCGTTGCCGTCGTTGGGTATGCCGTGTGCAAAATCACCGTATCTGTACCCTGCTCCATCGATGGGCTGTCCGCATCCTCGGTCGCCGTTACCGGGATCAAAGGAGTTCGCGACGAATCGGCGGCTGGCATCTTCGAGCTGCCACCTGGCGTCAAGTGCGAATTCGGTGCTGCCTGCGGCGCACTTGAATCGGTTTGGTGCGACACTTCAATCTTGGCATCGCTACTGGAATTCGCCGGTTGCGGCTCTTCTAGATGGAAGATTGTCATCTGCGTCGGGGCGTGCGGCGTGCTCTGGCGGGCCTGAGGTAGAGAAACAGTCGAATCCGAAATCGAAGGCACCGCCGGGACTGCCGCGCGCGGCCATTTCCCAGTCGAGGCGGGATGCGTTGAATTATCGGTGTTTGGAACCTCGATCTTCGCCGGACCTGCTTGCGCGCTCTGGGGAGTGTTGAACTGAACCGCTAGTGGCGTTAGTGGCGCAGTCTCGCTTTTCTTCGAGGCAGAAAGCTGTTGTGTCCCAGCCGCTATGGGAATTGTGGGCTTGGATGCCAGCGTATTCGGATCCGCATTAGCACCTTGCGTGAGCTGGTCGCCACGATTGGCCCCCACCACAGATTCTGCAGCGGAAACGCTGACGACTTTCACCGAGGATATCCGGTTCGCAAATGGAGCGCTTGTCGGCGCTCGCCATGCTGCACCCGGCGTAGGTAGCGTCGATGCGATCGAGACCCCTGAGGCCATTGGCTGAAACGCACTCGAGATCGCCGTACTCTCGCTCGGCGATGGAGAAACTACTTGATCCGTTGGGTTTGCTTGACTGCCATGAAGTGGTTCGCCAGGTTCGCTAGGGCGAGTACCTGCGTCAGGTCGGGACTGTAGAACAGGAGGTAGGCCTGACACGAATGTCATCTGAGAGTTCTTCGGCGCTTCCAACTGAATAATCGGGCGCTCGGATTCAAATGAACTCGCGGTCAAGTCTGATTCCGGTACACGATCCCGTGACGCGATTGTGCCTGTCGTGATTTCTGGCGAAGCATGTTGGGACGGCTGTTGCTCGTGTGCAGGAGCAAGCAGCATCGTCCGCGATGACGACGAGTCCGCAACACCTTCTGGCGTTAGAGCGTCCATTGCCCGAGAGGTTGCCTCGATCGTTGGCTCGGCACTCGTAGAAGGTGGCGCGAGAGGCCCGCTGGAGGCGGTCCCGGCGCGCAGCTTCTGTTCCGTCGCGGCCGCTGATTCCTTCGCGGTGAAGGAACGCGATGAGGTCGAAGCGGGAGATTCGTTTGACGCGGCGGCGATGGCGGGATGGGCGCCATTCCAAGCGGAAGATTTCGATGTGTTGCTTGGTGTCACTGTAACGGTTGAATTTTGGGCACCCGTTTTGCCAGGCAAGGTGATTGAGGGCATTGCAGCCGCCGTCCGAGTGAGTGCGCCCATATCGCTCGAATTCTGAACCGATTCGTTCGCTGCGATGGTGATCGTCGTTGTTCCGGTCTCTTGCACCAAAATCCCCGCTGGCGGTTCACTCGAGGACGGCCCCCCCATCAAGGGCATGGCGCTCGAAACCAAACCAGCGCTCGACTGCATGGTGCTGATGCCGAACAAATTTGATGAAGTAGCTTCCCACGGTTGCGCAGTCGCTAAAGTCAGCGGCCAGTTGCTCACTTCCGCTTTTGCCGCACCTTGCGGCTGACGGCCAGGTGCTTGCCGTAGCTGCGCTGCGTCGTTGCTCGCGTCATCGGACGAAATTGCAACAGATGCAGTCGCACTAACATCGGTCGCGGCCGGCGCGGGAGTCGCTCCCAGCGGCACCGCGAAGCCATTCATCAGAACGGGAATCTCGGGATGCAGCGTCACAGCGGAATCGCTAAAAGTCGGCGCGGGAAAGTCGGCAGCTTGATGCGGCTTTCCGGGCTTCTTGTCACCCTCAAGCACAGTGCTCGACGAGACCGTCGCATTCGGTTTCTCCGAAAGTGCACCAACGGTCGACGTGGAAGCACCTGACGGCTGCCCCGCGCTCGCACACGACGCGCCAAGGATCTCGGCGAAGGCCGATGCGAGGTCCACTTTTCGCTGTGTTGCTGTTTGCATCACAATATCCGCGCCTGCCGTGGCCGACACAAGACCGGCGGACAATGAGCTCGGCTCGATGGGCATAGGTCTGATTCGAAACCGGCAGATCGATTGCATCCGCGTGGCCAAATGCAAGCGAGCAAGCCTGCGAGTGAGGCGACGCGATAACTCGCCAAGATTCAAGATGATGCGGGTGTTGCTCAAGTTTTTTCGAGGATTGTCGGGAACGGATTCCAGGCGAGCTGGAAATGTTTGCCGACTGACCTAGGCAAGGACCAACCTCGGCAGCTGCAAGCGCGGCGCGACCCTGCTTCAACGCTGACCGACGAAGCGTCAACTCGATGAAGCCGGCTCCGCCCGCTTTCTGTGCGAACGTCGCATCAGGAACAGTTCGTCGGTCATTTGCTGTTCCCTGCGGCTCTGTTCGTGCTGGTAGGCCGCGAGCTGCCGCTCGCGTAGATTCGAGAGAATCTCGCGACGCTGCCGGGCGTGGTTGTACTGAGCTTGCTGATCCTTCCGCGCCCGCTCGAGCTCTTCTCGTTTCGCGATCAACTCTGCACGCAGCTGAAGAAGTGCGAATTCGCTGAGCGCTGCGGCGTGAAGTTCGGCTCCCGAGATGCCTGTAGACGCCTGTTCCATCACTTCGCGCCGTGCGGCCTCAATCCTTTGGTCGATTGACTCAATCTCAGCGCGGATTTGCGCGAGCTCGGCAACGAGCTTTTGCAGGCGCTGCAGTTCCTGCTTTTCCAAGCTCTCGCGCAGGCGCAGGATGGTCGCGAGTGAGAAATGAAAGGCCATCTGCGTCAGGCGGGCAGAGCAATAAGCGATTTGATTGCGGTTTCAATCGGCGTCTTGTCTTCCTTCTTTTGCTGCAAGAACGAGTTGATTTCGGGCAGCGCTGCGACGGCCCGATCCAATACGGGATCGCCGCCTCTCTGATACGCTCCCACCCGAATCAGGTCTTCCGACGCAGCGTAGGATGCGATCAAGCTGCGCACGAGACGCGCTTTGGCAAGATGCTCGGGCGCACAAACAGAGGGCATCAATCGGCTCAGGCTGTCCAGCACTGAAATGGGCGGGTAGTGGCCCCTCGCGCTCAAGCGGCGATCGAGGGTGATGTGCCCGTCGAGTATGGCGCGCACAGCATCCACGAGTGGGTCCTGCTGATCGTCGCCTTCCATCAGAACCGTGTAAAAGCCCGTTATGCTGCCGGTGCCGAAGTGCCCGGCACGCTCCAGCATCTGCGCAAGCAGAGTAAAAACCGACGGCGTGTATCCTTTCGCAGTGGGTGGCTCGCCCGCAGCCAATCCAATCTCGCGCTGAGCCATCGCAAAGCGGGTCAACGAATCGACAACGAGCAAAACGTGCTTGCCCTGTGCCGCGAAGTACTCAGCAACGGTCGTCGCGGCCAGGGCCGCCCGAATGCGCATCAGCGGCGGCTGATCGGAGGTCGAAGTCACAACCACCGATCTGCCGAGGCCTTCTTCGCCAATCGATTCTTCCAGGAACTCCCTTACTTCACGACCGCGCTCTCCCACCAGCGCCAATACGGTCAAGTCAGCGGACGTGCCTCGGGTCATCATGCCGACGAGCGTGCTTTTCCCGACGCCGCTGCCTCCGAATATGCCCATGCGCTGGCCACGCCCGCACGTCAACATTCCGTCGATCGCGCGGATCCCGCATCCGAGTGGATCTCGAATCAGGGCCCGATCAAGCGGGGGCGGTGTATCGCCGCGAAGGCTCCAATATTCGCGAGCTGCGTAAGCGCCTTTTGAATCGAGCGGTTTTCCAGTGCCGTCGACAACCCGGCCGAGAAGGCCGGGACCAACTCTCAGGCAAGGCTGCGTGCCGCGCGTGACGATTCTATCGCCGTACCGGATGCCGATTGGGCGCTCGAGCGGCATGGAGAGCACGAGTTGATTGCGAAAGCCGACGATCTCGCCGGCGAGCGTCCGCCCGTCCGACGTCAGAATCGCGCAACCCTCGCCTACCGAGCAGAACGGCCCCTCGGACTCAACCAGATAGTCCGTCACTTTTGTGACGTGGCCCATCCATCGAAATGTGGAGAACTCATCGAGGCGGCGAAAAAACGGGGCGAGAGGACGGGCTTCCGTCATTCCTCCCCCCGCGGGCGCTGGCTCAGCAAGTCAAGAAAGCCCTGCTCGATCTCCTTGAGCTGGGTGTCAAAGCTGATGTGAGTGGTCCCTAGCGCAGTTTCCAGCACGCAATGCCCTGGAGATAGCGACGGATCACCGATCAGATCCGGCGTGGGTCGAATGTCCTCGGCGTGCGTGAAGTAGTCGCGCCAGAAACGCACCTCCTCTGGATTGGCGCGGAGGCGCACCTGCGTGTCGCGGCTGATGCCCTCCAGCGCAACACGCACGACTCCTGTCAGCAGGAGCGGATCGATCTGGCTTTCGCGGTGAAGAATTTTGCGGGCGATGGAGAGCGCCAACTGCACTACGTCGGCCTCCACGCGCTCGAAGTACGTCTCGCGCTGTGTCGTAAACTGGCGCAGAGCAACCGATATCTGGCTTCGCACCTCGGCAAGTGCTTTCTCAAAAGCCGCGCGTGCCTGACTTTCACCTTCGCTCAGGCCCTTTTCGTAAGCACGTTGCTCGGATGGCATTTCATTCGCGCGCTCGCCGCTGGTAGACACCGCTTCGCGCGAAGCGAGAGGCACCCTGCCGGATCTCGATCCTGCGTCTGGCTTTGCTGGTGTATAGAAAAAAGGCTCGGCCGTTTGCAAGGAGGAACCGTTTCCGCTCGGCGACTCACTCGGCATTGGCCTCTTCTCCCTCTTCGCCACTTCTCAAGGTGATCTTCCCCTCCGACTCGAGCTTGCGCGCCACGAGAATGATTTCGGCTTGGGCCTGATTGATGTCTTTCGTTTTCGCCGGACCCATTGCTTCCGAGTCCTCCTTCAGCATCTCCACCGCGCGCGACGACATGCATCCGTAGAAGCGCCCCTGAACCTTCTCGGACGCACCCTTCAGCGCCATCGCCAGCGATTTCTTGTCGATCTGAGATAGCAGTTCGCGGAGCCCTTCGTCGGGCACGTCGCCAAAGTCTTCAAACGTGAACATCTGGTTGCGAATGGAGAGCGCGAGTGCATCGTTCTCCTTTTCAATCGCTTCCAAAATGCTCGTTGCGACTTTGCCGTCGATGCGATTGAGCAAATCTGCAACTGTCTTCACGCCGCCGTAGGCGCGACGCTCGGATTCTTTCTTCGGCTTTAACTTACCGAGCAGCCTCGCGAAGATTTTGTTCACAATTTCAGGAGAAAAGTTCTGGATCTGCGCAAGCCGCTTGATCGCGTCTGTCCGCGTGTCATCAGGCAAAAGCAAAAGCACCATTTTAGTGACACGTGTATTCAAATGACCAAGTACGAGCGCGGCGGCCTGCGGATGCTCCTCCTGCAGCAGTTTCGCGAGCTGCTTGGGATCTGCCTGTTCGAGCGCTTCCAGATTTCTTGCGGCTTCTTGCTTGGCGCGAATCACCGTTTCGATCAGCGGGCGCGACCCTTCGTCACCCAGCGTTTTGACGACGAGCTTTGCGGCGAAGGCGGGGCCGCCTTGGGCGACCGCACTCGGCGTCACAGCCAGCCCCTGATATTCCTGCAGAACCTGCGTGGCTATCTCGGGAGTGATCTCGTTTAGATCGGAAATCTCTTGTGCCAGCAGTCGCAGCTCGTCCTTGCCAAGATGTCTGCAGATTTCGGTCGAGGCGTCATCTCCGAGCAAAGCAAGCAAAACGGCCGCCTTTCTGGCGGGAGTCAAGACAGTTTGAGACGCGCGAGCCACGATCAAGCTCCGCTGCGCAGCCAGCCTTGGACGGGCCGGGCGGCGTTTTCAGCATCGGTTTTCACGCGCGAGACGATCTGTTGTTTCAGGACATTCGCCTGTTGAAGCTGCGGTGCAGCCGCAGCGCTTCCCAACGTAGCTTGTTCAGCGCCGTAAAGTCCGGCTGCGCCTGTGGCCGCGCTTCCTTGAGCCGCCAACGAGTGTTCATTTGAGACGCGAGTGCCCGCCGCCTCGATCGCAGTGAGGACGCGGCTTTTCACCGGAGCGAGTATCAGGAAGTAGACCAAGAGGAACAGCGCGAAGACTCCGGCGTAGCGAAGTAGGCCGGTCCAACGCTCAGCCACCTCACGAACCCGTTCCGGCACTGAGGGAGGCTCCGGCTTCTCGACATCCGGGCTCCGGAACGAAACGTTTTGTACCGAGATTTGATCGCCTCGGCTCGCGTCCCATCCCATAGCCGCCTTAGCGAGATCCTCGATCTGCTTCATCTCTTCCGGAGTACGTTTGCGCCGCGCCTCAGTGGTTTTGCCGTTTTCGGTCTTCGATTCGGCTACGTCATCCACCAGGACAGCCGCGGCAATCCGCTTGATGCGCCCTGCCGGCTCCATCAGATGGCGCACAGTGTGACTTACCGCGAAAGTCTTGCTCTCCGTGCGGATCGCTTGCCCGTTTTGATCCACATTTGTCTGATTCGCAGCTGCTCCGGCGGGCGGAGCATTGGGAGCGTTGCTCGCCGTGCCGGGAATACCTGAGGGCTCGAGCCCGTCTGCCGTTTCCTGCGAAGTTTGCGAAGTCAGGACGGCGCTCGCGGTGGGATCGTAAACATCCTGAGTGCTCTCGCCGGACGTTGGATCGTATTCGATTGTCACACTTGACCGAACGTGATCAGAGCCGACGATTGGCGAAAGCACTTGCACCACCCGCTCAGCCATTGCGGTTTCGAGGTCACCCATGCCGCCTAAACCATCTCCCGAATCGCCATGAATCTGGCCGGGCATTTGGCCATCTGTACTAATAACGGCGACATTCTGAGGCGAGAGATCGTCCCACGCGCTCGAAACAAGATTCGCTACCGAACGACCGATCTGATCAGACATTCGCGTGCCGCGCAGTTTGAGAACCACAGCGGCCTTTGCGGGGCGCTCGCGTTCTGTGAACAGGGATTCGTGAGGCAGCACTAGGTGCACGCGCACAGCCTCGACACCGTTCATTGTCTGAATCGTCCGCTCGAGTTCCGTCTCGAGCGCGCGCTGGTAGTTGACCTTTTCTGAGAAATCACTGCCGGACCAATTCGGCTTGTCGAATAGTTCGAATCCCATCCGCCCACTGCTGAGCGGCCCCTGCGATGCAACCCGCAGTCGAGCCTTGTCGATCTGGTCCGATGGAACAAGCACAGTCGTACCGTCGCTTGAAATCTGATATTGGATGTTTTGAGCGCCAAGCTCTTGCGTCAAAGCCTGAGCGTCACTCTGCGCGAGACCGGTATAGAGCGGTTTGTAGTCCGCGCCTCCCAGAAGCCGCACAAAAACCCAGATCGTCGCGCCGACCAGAATGCAACTGCCTACCAGCAACGCAACTTGCGTAGGCGTGAGGCCTCGCAAAAATGCGACGACCTGTTTTTGAAACTTGTCCATTCTCTCTGCCTATCCACGACGAAGCTGCCCGATGAATTTTCGACTTCCCTCGTCTTTTGCGGCCTTGCACGCATCCGGCCGATGTTTTCGGCCCTCGCCTAGAACGGTATTCGCGACACTTCCTGATACGCCGACACGATTTTGTTGCGAACCTGCAGCATAAGCTCGAAGGCCAGGTTTGCCTTCTCGACTGCAATCATTGCGGCGTGCACGTCTTGTCCGTCGCCATTCAGCATCCCCGCGACTTGTGTGTCGGCTTGCGATTGAAGGTCCTTCACCTGATCGACTGCGCCGCGGAGGGTCTCAAAGAAATCGGAGCCGCGCGGCTGTTCCTTGCCAACCGCTGAGCCAAAATCGATGTTCGGCTGCGGCAGCCCCTGAATCGGATTTGTCATGCTCTTCCCTCTTCGCCTTACGACTTGATGATGTCGATAGACGCCTGAATCATATTTTTTGTGCTTTGCACCGCCGATGCGTTGAGCTGATAGGCCCGTGCGGCGCCCATGAGATTCACAAGTTCCTCAACGGGATTGATTGCCGGGTAAGAGACGTAGCCATCTTTGTCCGCGTCGGGACTGCCCGGCTCGAAGCGTCGAACGGGAGGAGCACCGTCTTGCACGACTCGATCAACACGAACACCTTCCGCGTTCATGTCTGTGAACGACGCAAGCGTCATCGCAAAACCGTGCATCTGCATCGGATGTGCACCGAAGACGACGTGCATCCGCTTGTAAGGCCCCCCGCCCGGCGTGCTCGTGCTTTCGGCATTCGCCAGGTTGCTCGAGACCACCTCCGCGCGTTCGCGCTCGGCCAACAGTGCAGAGCCGCTGATATCCAGTACCTTAAACAAGTTCATGACGCACCACTCCCTTCATTGATAGCCATACTCAGTGTCTTAAAGTCTGATTTCAGCAGCTGCTCGGCAGCGCTGAATTGCAGTTGCACCTCTGCCAGCAGCATGCTCTCGCGATCGATGCTGACATTGTTGCCGTCCGGCCGCGCGTTGAGTCCCTGCACTTCGCGAACGGCAGGTTCGGTTGTGACCTCTCCGCCGTTCTGAATCGCACGCATCAGCTCGCCGTGAAAATCGATGTCGCGTGTTCGGTAGCCCGGCGTGTCGACGTTGGCGATGTTGCTCGTGATCAGCGCTTGTCGCGTCGCCGTCAAATCGAGATACCGCGCCAGCAGATTGTCTTGCGGAGAATCGAGCCAGCTCATACGGCCTCCTTGCGAAGGCCATACTCCCGAATTTTGTTCCGCACCGTGCGCAGACTCACGCCCATCATCTCGGCAGTTCGCGTGCGGTTGCCGTTGGTGGCCTCAAGCGTGGCCTCAAGAAGCTGGCGCTCGATGTCCTCAAGCGTCGTGCCCGGCTTCGGTCGATCACTCACCGAGGGCTGCGCTCGCGTCACCGAGCCGAACAACTCGACGCCAAGCGTGGCGCCTTGGGTGAGCGCTACGCCCCGCCGAATGAAGTTTGCGAGCTCGCGGATGTTGCCGGGCCAATCGTGGGCTCGAAGCGCCACTGCCAATTCCGGCGAAATTCGAAACTGCCCTCGCTTCGATATGGGCTCCAGCTTTCGCAGAAAATGTTCGGCCAAGCTCAGAATGTCTTCGCGTCGTTCGCGAAGGGGAGGAATCGATAGCGGAATCACATTGAGGCGGTAGAAAAGATCGGAGCGAAACACCCCCGCTTCGATCTGCGACGCCAGCGAGCGATTCGTCGTCGAGATGACGCGCACGTCAATCGGAACGGGTCGCGTGTCACCGAGACGGTCCACTTCGCGCTCCTGCAGTACTCGGAGAAGCTTCGGCTGAAGGCTCAAGGGCATTTCACCAATTTCGTCGAGCAGCAACGTTCCGCCGTCGGCGATTTGAAATTTTCCGGGCTTGGCGGCCAGAGCACCGGTGAATGCGCCGCGCACGTGGCCGAAGAGCTCGCTTTCGAGCAAATTCTCCGGGAACGCCGCGCAATTGACTGCTACGAACGGTCGCGACGACCGGGGACTTGCGCGATGGATGAGCCGGGCCAGGAGCTCCTTGCCGGTTCCGCTCTCCGCTTCAATCAGAATGTCAGCGTCTGTCTGAGCTATGTGCTTGGCTCGCGCTACCAAGTGGCGGAAGTCCAGCGACTCGCCGATAAAGAAATCCGGCTCAACTTCATCCGACGCGCGTCCGAGTATCCGCTGAGCGGTTTCCTCCAATTGCTCGAAAGAAACCGGCTTCATTAGATAATCACACGCGCCCTCCCGCATAGCCGTCACGGCTTCCGGCACGCTTCCGTACGCCGTGAGGAATATCACGGCGGTATGCGGCGCCACATGCCGCACCCCTTGCAAGACATCCAGTCCGTCTCCGTCGCTCATTCGCATATCTGTGACAACAAGGCGACATGGAGACGTGCGAAACTTCGCCAGTGCGTCGGCCACGCCATTCGCCGTCGTCACCTGCCATCCCCGACGACGGAAGTTCGCGTCGAGTGCGCGGCACATCGAAGATTCATCATCGACCACAAGCACTTGACTCATGCAGCTCCTCCGCGACTGGCAGAAAAATCGAAAACGTGCTGCCCCGCGCAGGCACGCTCTGCACGGCAATCTTTCCTCCGTGCTGTTCGATCACTTTCCGGCACACGGAAAGTCCAAGGCCGGGGCTGCCGGCCTTGGTCGTAAATCCGGGCTCAAAGATTTGTTGAATCGCTTCTCGTTCGATTCCGACGCCCTCGTCCTCGAAATCGAGTTGAACACCCTTTGCTAAGCCAGCCGACGCACCAACGCGAATCGTTAGCGTTCCGCCCAGTTTCATTGCGCCAAATGCGTTGAGCGTGAGATTGAAAAAGACTTGGCGCAGGCTTTGTGCATCGGCCGAAACGACCGCTTGCTCGAAACCGTTTTGAATCACGATTTCGATAGCGCGTTGGCGCGCTAGCGGACCCAGGAAGCAGGCTGTTTCGCGCAACAACTGCGCGAGGTTCGTAGCGATCATCTCGCCAGACGGCTCGCCGTGGAATTGGAGAACGTTGTTGACTGTAGCAGCGAGCAGGCGAAGGCCGGCTTGCAGTTGAGTGACCCACTCTTGCACATCCGGCGCACCGACCGTTGCGTCCGCGATAAGACCTGCAAATAGTTCCATGCTTGCGAGCGGATTCCGAATCTCGTGTGCCAACACCGTAGCGATTTCGGCAAGCGCGTGAGCCCGTCTCGCAGACTCACGCGCGGCGGCGAGTCGCTTCTGATCACTAATATCGCGAATAATCCAGATCGTTTCGCCTTCGCATGACGTCTCCGCATGGGATCCCGAAATTCCGAGAGTTCGATTGCCCGCAGCGGAGTTGAAAACCCATTCCTGTTCGCATGAAAACCCCGCGGACGTCGCAGCGCAGAGAAGTGCGTCAAGTGTGGCCGGGCATTCTGTGTCATCACCAGGCGTCCAACCGCCGTCAAACTGAAGCAGCCGGCGAGCTTCCGGATTGACCATCCGCGGTCGACGAAGGGAATCTGTGACGACAACGCCACACGGGAGGCCTTCGAGTACGCGCGTTAAAAATCCGCGAACGCGCACGTTCTCTTCGATTCTCCGTGACAACTCGGAATTGGCGAGTTCCAACTCCCCGCTCAGCCGCGCCACCTCGCCCTGGAGCTGTGCGTACGATTTCTCGAGAGATCCGGCTGCCTGCGTGAATGTCCGGAAGGCGTGCGCGAGCGATCTGCGATCAGCCGTCTGCTTTTCGCGCCGTCCTGAGTTGAGTCGATTTTGCCGAGTTGTGGGCAATTTCGGCATCCCGGTGCGTACCTTGCATCCGGGATGCCAACTGTCGGACTGATAACTTAGATTTCTCTAAACTGTACGGGATCGTCAGTGCGACTGAAATGTTCGACGTGAAGCTGCGGTTCCTCGCCGGCGAGAATAAACGCACGCTCCACCGCGTGTTGCAATTCGCGGACGTTCCCGGACCAAGGAGATTGGCGAAGCACGGCCAAAGCGGAAGCAGAAATTCTCTTCGAAGGCAGGCCGGCATTGCTGCAGAGTTCGGATAGAAAATGCTCAGCGAGTGCGGCCATATCTTCCTTGCGTTCTCGCAGTGGGGGAAGCTCGATTGGAAAAACTGCAATCCGGTAATACAGATCCTGCCGAAATAGTTTTTGCTTCACATAGTCGAGCAACCGTACGTTTGTCGCGCAGATCACGCGAACGTCGACGCGAAACACCTCCGAGCTGCCGAGTCGTTGCACTTCTCCGTCCTGAAGAAATCGCAGCAATTTTGCCTGCATGGCCAGTGGCAAGTCTCCCACTTCGTCGAGAAAAAATGTTCCGCCATGAGCCATATGGATGCGTCCCACGCGAGATTGCACAGCTCCGGTAAACGCGCCTCGTGCGTGTCCGAAGAGCTCGGCCTCGAGCAGCGATTCTGGAATTGCGGCGCAATTGACGACGACAAACGGATTCTCCGCCCTCGAGCTCAACTCATGGATTGCGCGGGCGACAACTTCTTTTCCCGTTCCCGTCTCCCCAGTAATCAGAACGGTCGTGTCGCGCGGGGCCACCAGCCGGGCGAGTCGATACACGTGCTGCATCGCTCGGGAGGTGCCGACCATTCCCGGGAGCGCTTGCGGATCGATTGATGCCGATGGAGTGCGCGGCGCTGCAACTGCGGGCGGCGGTACCGGCTCAGGTGCAACCGAAGTTTCAGCGAAAGCCTTTTCAGCACCGGCTTGCGAATCAACGAGGCGCACTTCCATACGAGCAAATCTGCGGCGCACGAGCTCGGCAATTTCTTGCGAATTTAGATCCGGAAGATGTTTGTCGAGCACCAACACGTCGAATGGCATCGACTCCAATCTCGATAGAGCCTGCGAGCCGCTTGATACCTCCTCCACGCGCCCCTGCCAATGCACGTTGGTCTGCACGAGCATTTTTCTAAATGCTGGGTCTGGACTCGCGACCAAAAGGCGAATTGTTTCCGACTTGGAAAGGGGCTGGGCGCCGCTTGACATGAATGATCTCCCACAATTTGAGTTGTGACTTTAGCGTGCAGTGCGTGATTTATTTCTTTATCACAAGAACTCGATCGCCCCGCTCCGCTCATTGCATTCTTATCGCATGCTTGTTGCGAACAAGTTAACTTCGAGAAGAATAGAAAGCTCTAATCTTGTCGCTCGCAAGGTTCACGCGCGTCTCAGCGTTCCGCTGTTTCTTGAAAACGGTGTCACGCACGGTTCGGCAGCTCGAGGCGAGCGTACACGCCTACAGGAATTTCCTTAGGGAAATAGCCGAATTTACAAGGGTAGTTAATGGCCTTACGTTGACGTGAAGACGCACGAGTGTGTGGCCCCAATCGCGTATTGCGAGCGGTTTGAATTGAACGGGATTGAGATCCTGACATCTCTGCTTTGTGCGCCAAGCAACACGCGACGCATGCCTAACAATCAACCGCATTCTAGGATCGTCTTTGCGTTCGAGATTCTTGAAATGCTGCTTAGGGACATAAGCGGTTTCAAAGATTTCATGTGTGAACGTGAATTGCATGGAATTAGATCGATGTTAATGGGCACTTCCTGCGGCTTGGGGTTTGATTGCAATATTCTAATGAACTCTACAAAGTCCATGTGGGGGATGCATGCGCATACTCGTCGTTGAAGATGATCCGATTCTCGCGGATTTTGTCGTCCGGCATTTGCAAAACGAGAGAAAAGATGAACTCCTGGCTGTTGGCGCGGGAGAAGCCGAAAGCCAGGTCGGAACAGGCAACTTCGATGTCGTAATCCTCGATTTGGGGCTGCCCGTTGCAGCAGGGTTGGACCTTCTGGCGCGCCTGCGTGGCGCGAAGCCCGAAACACTCTTTCTCGTTTTGAGTTCGAGCGTTTCGGTTCAAGACTGTATTCGCTGCCTCGAAGCAGGTGCCGACGATTACATGACGAAGCCTTTCTCGGCGGCAGAGTTATCCGCCCGCGTGCGAGCGCTGTTTCGGCGGCTGAATGGCCCCGCCAAACTCGTACTCAAAGTCGAAGATCTTGAATTAGACCGGATCAAGCGGACTGTGCGCAGGGGTGGCTACACGATCGAGTTGACTCACAAGGAATTCGTACTGCTTGATTTCCTCATGCAACATGCTCTGCAGCCGGTCCCGCGGAAAGCCATCGTAGAGCAGGCGTGGAAGCTCAGCCCCGGTTCGATGACGAACGTGGTGGACGTCTACATCAACTATCTAAGAAAAAAGGTCGACTCGGGATTCGAGCGGCCGCTTATCCATACGATTCGCGGGATTGGATACCAGATCGGGGGTGTGTGAACTTCGGGTACTACTCGCTCATGTTTGCTTCTCGCAAGTTTCTATCACTGATCGAGTATTACGAGTTTCGGAGCGGCTTTGCCGCTTTGCATGTCTGCTTCGATTATTCGCGTAGGTGAAATGACGTAGTAGGTCCTCCCTTCAGCGGTCCTGAGGCGTCCCTGCGTGATGGCCGTGAGTCTACTGTCTTGAGTTTGGCCAACCGACAACACGTTTCCTGGCAGGTTGACGTCCGCCGTTCTAGCGAGATCGCCGGCCGGAGCGATTGTCAATATCCCCGATACGAATGCAACTTTGGCGTTAGTGTCAGCTTCTGATCCTGCGGCGAAGCTTCCAACCGATTCAGAGAGCACTGAACCGCTTGCCGACTGACCTTCCCACATTCCGGTCTTTACGGCCCTTCCCGACGAATCCATTACGAAAGCCTTCGCGGAATCGACCAGATAGAAAACGAAATCGTTGCTTGCAAACTTCATTGTGCCCCGTCCGAATTCAGCCGATGTTACCTCGTAGCTCCCGCCGGAGATTGTTTGCGACGAGACTCTTCCGCCCTCATTGACATCGTAGCTTCCGAGAAGAGAGTAGGAAGCTGCAAAGGAGACAAGACCGACACCCACGGTCGTCGAACCGTTTGACGATAAACCCACTACATGTAGCACTGTGGATCCGCCAAGGGTCGATGACGAGAACGGAGTGCCCGACTCACGCATGATCTCGCCAGACAGCAGGTCGCTGCCCGGAGCATCAGTTCGCACAAAGAAGGACTCGTTCGTCGATACAAAATAAACTGCGCCTGTGACACTTCCCAATCCATCAACAGCCAGTTTGAGTTCGCCACGACCGGTTGCCGCAAAGCCGTAGCGCGAAGCGCCATGAACCGTCGCCGCTTCGACAACAATGCCATCCGAATTACTGTCAGCGAGTCCCGCGGTGATCGCGCCCTTATCGCTCGCTGCGAAACTTCCAAGCATTGCCGATCGGTGGCCCGTGGACGTCGAGCCCGAGAAAGCGAAAGCGTACTCGCCTTTCCATCCTGGTTGAAGCAGACTTCCGGTGTCACGCCTTTTCATTATTCCGTTGCCGCGGATCACGTTGGGTCCAGCGGAGTCGAATTCGATGAAATGCGCCAAGGAGCCATCCCTGTTCACGGCGACGCAAAACGTATAGCTTCCGAGCGCCGACCGAATGGTGACGGTGCCGCGATTGTCAGAATTGATTGCGAATCTTCCCGAATCGATCTCGACATTCTGTTGCGGGCCACTCGAGCGGTTGATGTCGAGAAGTCCGCTGTTTATCGACCCCGCTCCATCCGCCTCCATGATTCCCGCGAACGCAACCGCTCCACCGGAATCGAATCCCTGAAGCAAGAACGCGTAGCTACCCTTCATCAGCCGATCGTTCGCGCCTTGCGCGGTAACGTTTATTGAAAGCGGAAGTGTCGGGTCCTGCGGTGAATTGGCAGTGTCAGTGACCTGCACTACAAAATTCGCCTGGCCCGATGTCGCAGGAGTACCGGAGAGAATGCCAGTGTTAGGATCAAGACTGATCCCGTCTGGCAAACTCCCCGAACTGATCGACCACGAATAGGAACCAGTGCCGCCCGTTGCGGTGAGCGTCGCGTTGTAGGAAGTCCCGACTACTCCATCGGGCAGACTCGTCGATGTGATCGTCAACTGCGGATAGACATTAATCCCGCTGAAGAATTGCGCCGTCTGTCGAGGATTCGACGAGTCTGTGACTTTCAAACCCAATCCGTAGCCCCCGGCCGTCGTCGGCGTGCCTGATATCACGCCCGTTGCACCGTTCAATGAGAGCCCTGGAGGTAGTCCCCCCGAAACAACGCTCCACGTGTACGGTCCATTTCCTCCGGAGACGGACGCGGTCGCGGCATAGGGGACGCTGACCGCAGCGTCCGGCAATGACGTGATGGAAAAGGTAAGCTGGCCATTTACGACGAGGGTGAGTGGCATACTGCCAGTTCGGGCCGGCACAGACGAATCCACCGCCTGCACTGTAAAGTTCGAGGTTCCGGTTGCTGTGGGGACTCCCGAAAGTACGCCGGAACTGGCATCGAGAGTCAATCCTGCGGGAATCGCACCGCTGCTAACGGACCAGGAGTATGGCGGCTGCCCGCCCGTCGCATTCAGCGCCAAACTATATGCGAATCCCACCGTGCCGCTCGGCGCACTTGGGGGAGAAATGCCGAGCGGAGCTGGGCCCTGGACTGGCTGGAGCGCCCGCCCGCAACTTCCGAGCATCGCGATACCTCCAACCAGTAGTGCCACGACCGTGCGACTTCTCATGACACGCTCCATGCCACTAAACCCCTAGCTCGAGCGCACGGCTCCGATCGTGGATGCGTTCCACCAGAATTCCGCAAGAACGGACGCCGCGAACGCTGGCTAAAACTCCTAGGACCGCTGTGTCGCACAACTTCCCATCGCAGGCAGATGTTTACTAGGCTATTATCGGCAGAACGTAATTCCAGCTTGAGCTGACTCAGACGATTCCGAGGTACTACTGAGCTTTCACTGGCCTAAACCTGTACTAGAGACCAGTGGCGGACCGCTGCGGTTAGGAACATCCTGCTCCTACGTGCGAGGGGGATAATGCAGTTCGAGGCCGCCGTAATGAATGCGGAGGGCACCACGTTTGCCGTGGTTGTTGTGAAGCCCGACGTCATTTCGAATTCACACGAAGCCAACTCGATCATTGCCGCGATTGAAAAGGTTTTGGACGGCAAGCCAGTCGTCTTGATGTCGCAGGACGCTGCCGGAGCGCCAACCTACTATGGTCGCTGCGATATCACCGGTTTCATGTCAACCGTCCCGGTAGATTCGATTCCCTGGCAAAAATTCTCGCTCCACTAAACTCCCAAGGGCGGACGTCCTGCTGTTCGGCACTCCACTATTTGCAGTGCATCGCGTTTTCTTCCTTTTTCGTTGAATTCAAACAACATCGCCTAAAGTCGCGCTCCTAGCCTGCCGATAAATTACTTAGGCTAGACTCCGCTGCCTTACGGCAATCGTCTGCCCCGCAACTGGAGCAATCAGGTATGAAGGTTCTGCTTTATCAACTGGACGCCATGAGCCGAAAGCTTATCGCGGGTCTCATGGACGATCACCATTTCGACTCGATTTCAATTGTCGACCGCGAGGAGGCTCTCGCAACTGTCGATAGTGGCTCCGTCGGCGCCGTTGTCGCGGACATTCAAAGGGATGGTCTCCACCTTATTCGCTCAATTCGAGCATGCGAAAGCAAGGGTCGCCATCGGATTCCACTGGTCGCGCTGACTATTGCCGACACGCCCGCAAGCCGGCGCCAATGCACGGAGGCCGGTGCAGACGCTGTTCTGCCGATCCCTGTCCGCTCGGCCGATCTGCTGGCCGTGCTCAATCAGAGCGTCAAATGCGAAACGGGAGGTCACACTCAGGACATTTCCGGCGCTCCAAACGAACGTGATGCGCTGGATCTTTGCACTGCGCTCGAGCGTGTTGAGGGTGATCGGGCGCTTCTGGAGGAGCTGCTTCGACTATTTGTCGACGAATGTCAGGGCACCTTGCGACAAATCCGAGACAGCTGGAGTTCGCGTGACGTGCGTGCGCTCGGCCGCTTGGCCCACACGCTGAAAGGTTCGTCAGCGAACGTCGGCGCCAATGGAGTTTCCGAAGCGGCCTTCGCCCTGGAGCGTCAGGCACTCTCGGGAAGCATGGAAAACGCTGTCCAACACATTGCGAGTCTGGAACGGGAGATTGAGCGTTTGCTGCCTGAGCTGGAACACTTTTTGAATCAAACCGTTCGGTAAACGAAGGCACAGCGATCTTCCGAAGAGAAAATGGAGAAGCGTTTCAACACGACTTCGAGGACCGAAGTTTCGGCGCCGGACGCGACACCACGCAGCCGGATTCTCATCGCCGAAGACGATCCGGTGCTGCGCCGGATGCTAGAGGCCCTGCTCGTCAAGTCAGGCTACGAAGTTGTAGCTGTCTCTGACGGCTTGCAGGCGCTGCGCATTCTTGAGAGTGAAGGAGCGCCGTCCCTCGCTGTTCTCGATTGGGTGATGCCGGGCCTCGAGGGCCCCCAGGTCTGCCAGCGAATTCGCAAGCGCAATGATCGTCCTTATGTGTACATCCTTCTGCTTACGGCGCTCACTCAAAAGGGCAACGTACTCCAAGGCCTCGAGTCGGGGGCCGACGATTATTTGACAAAGCCCTTCGATGCGCAGGAACTGCGGGCGCGCGTGCGAGTGGGTCTCCGAATCCTGAGTCTCCAGCAAAGCCTCATTTCCGCCCGGGAGGAGCTGCGCTTTCAAGCTACGCACGATGCGCTCACCGGACTCTTCAACCGCGGCGCAGTTCTCGAAGAGATCCATCGCGAGCGCTCGCGGCAAGTCCGCGAAGGCGGCACTCTCGGCGTAATCCTGGCCGATCTCGACCACTTCAAGCAGATTAATGATACATACGGACATTTGTTCGGCGATGCTGTCCTGAAAGAAACGGCGCGGCGCATGAGTGGTTGCGTGCGTCCCTACGACACCGTGGGGCGATATGGTGGCGAGGAGTTCCTAATCATCGCACCAACCGCGGACGCGACGGGCGCGCTTAGGCTGGCAGATCGCATGCGCGAGACGATAGCGGCGACTCCCATCTCAACATCGGACGGTGAAGTGAACGTCACCGCAAGCTTCGGCGTCGCTGCGAGCGACCCTGCTGATCCCCCGCCTTCGGATACATTGCTCCTCCGAATCGATGACGCGCTTTACCGCGCGAAAGAACTCGGACGAAACCGATGCGAGATGGCTGGTCCGATTGCGAATGGCTCCGCCGAAAGCTTGGCCCACCCCGTAATCGAACGAAGTCGTTAGGCGAATATCTCATCAGCATAGGGCTGGAAAATAAGCTCGAAATCGCCTATAAGGTTGGCGTTCGTGCGGGGGCTGGTGGGTGATTAGGTTCGATTCCCGTGCGGCAGCTTCTTAACGAAGATTTGCGTCGGTCTTGCCATGCCGCGAGTCACCACTACGTGTGACGCACATCACATCGCACCGTCGGCGATCGCAATAGGCTACGGCGACTCGATGCCTACGCATTCATCGATGCCCACCGGCAGAGGAATCACACTTGCGACTGCGCTCCCGCGGTTGGAGAATTGCGGAACGGTCGTGCGAGCCCTGTCAAGTGCCATTCGGCGTGCACCTCTCGCCTTGTTTCTGTTTTCCGCTGTTGTTCCCTCAGCGATCGCCGCATCTTCCGGCGGTCCGACAAGCCCGACGAATATTTTCGCGCCCGCTTCCACGCCGGCCCATTCCATCTATCGCTTGTCGGTATTCGAGCTCGAAATCCTGGGCGCGATCTTCGTCGTTGTCTTTAGCCTGCTCGCGTACGCCGTCACGAAATTCCGTGACCGCAATCATGCGGACGAGACCGAGCCACCTCAAATCTATGGCAGCAATCAGATGGAGCTCGCTTGGACTGTGATTCCAGTGCTGATCGTTGTCGTCCTGTTCCTCTCGACTGCTCAGGTTATCCACCGGGTTCAGGACGCGCATGCTCCCGACGGAAAGATCCAAGTCACTGCGGTCGCGCACCAGTTTTGGTGGGAGTACCGCTATCCCCAACTTGGCGTCGTCGCCGCCAACGAGCTTCACGTGCCTGTAAGCGATCCCAACAATCCGACGCCGACCTACATCCACTTGCTTTCAGCGGATGTCGACCACAGTTTTTGGGTCCCGCGATTGGCCGGTAAGACGGACCTGATTCCAAATCATCCCAACAACATGTGGATCGATCCCCACGAGACCGGACTGTACCTGGGTCAATGCGCGCAGTTCTGCGGAACGCAGCACGCGAAGATGCTTCTGCGAGTCTACGTTCAGAGCCGCGAGGATTTCGATCGCTGGGTGCATGATCAACAGCAACAGGCTGCTCCCGCAAATCCCGACGTCGCGGCGGGCAGTGCGCTTTTCATTTCCAAGGCGTGTTTCGCTTGCCATACGATCAACGGAACGATTGCAGCTGGCAAAGTCGGCCCCGATCTCACACATCTGATGAGCCGCGATACGATCGGTTCCGGTTCCGTGCCAAATACGCCGGCGAACCTGCTCAAGTGGGTGCGCGATCCCGCAACCTTCAAGCCTGGAACGCTCATGCCCGCACAGGACTTGACCGACCAGGAATTGGGTCAGATTGTGGCTTACTTGATGACGCTGCACTGAGGAAGAAAGGATCATGGCCTCTGAAGCTGTACCTCTGACGGTTCACAAAAGTCCGCTGGCCGTCGTGTACGAGTGGCTTGGCACCGCCGATCACAAAAAGATCGGCTTGATGTACATCGTCTACGCTCTCCTCTTCCTCGTTGTGATGGGCATCGAAGCGTGCCTCATCCGCATCCAGCTGGCGCACGCCAACGCGACGTTCCTCTCCCCGCAGGTATTCAACCGGCTGTTCACGCTTCACGGTACGACCGGAGTGTTCTTCGTGGCCATGCCGATCTTGGTCGGATTTGGCAATTACATTGTGCCCTTGATGATCGGTGCGCGGGACATGGCCTATCCGCGGCTCAACGCCTTTGGCTTCTGGATGACGGCGTTTGGCGGACTTCTGCTCTACGGCAGTTTCTTCGCGGGTGCTTCGATCGCTCAGGCCGGTGCGGCGCCTGATTTTGGCTGGTTCGCATATGCACCGCTCACCTCGACGGCCTTTTCTGCCGGACACACCGCGGACTACTGGAACTTGTCCATTCTTCTCGGCGGCGTGGGCAGCATCGCAGCCGGCATCAACTTTGTCGCGACGGTCCTGACGATGCGCTGCCCGGGCATGACTCTCGGCAAGATGCCGCTGATGGCGTGGATGAACCTCGTCCTCGGCGGTTTGATTCTGGTCACGATCAGCCCGCTTACCGCCGCGCAAATGATGCTGATGGCCGACCGCTACCTGGGCGCGCACTTTTTCGACGTGCAGGCGGGCGGCTCTGTCGTGATGTGGATGCATTTCTTCTGGATCTTCGGTCACCCGGAGGTTTACGTTCTCATCATTCCGTGCTTCGCATTTATTTCAGAGGTTGTCCCGGTATTTTCGCGCAAAGCGATTTTCGGCTATCCGGCGATGGTCGCGGCAACGGTCAGCATCGGATTCGTCAGCCTCGGAGTCTGGGCGCACCACATGTTCACCGTGGGTATGCCGTCGTATGGCAACGCGTTTTTCGTGCTGACCACGATGGTGGTCGCCGTTCCCACCGGTATCAAGATCTTCAACTGGCTCGCGACGCTATGGGGCGGGAAGATCCGCTTCGCTACGCCGATGATGTTCGCCGTCGGCTTCCTATTTCAATTCCTGATCGGCGGATTGACCGGCATCACGCTCGCGACAGCTCCTTTCGACTGGCAGCTCGGAAACTCCTACTTCGTCGTGGCGCATTTTCACTATGTGATCGTGGGCGGCATCATGTTCAGCATTTTCGCGGCTTTCTATTACTGGTTCCCAAAGATGACCGGCCGCATGCTGAACGAAACTTTGGGCAAATGGCATTTCTGGATCTTCCTGATCGGCTTCCACTTGACCTTCGATACCCTGCATATCCCCGGACTCCTTGGAATGCCGCGGCGCATTTACACGTACGAGGCCGGCCGCGGTTGGGAAATCTGGAACATGATTTCGTCGGTCGGCGTAATCTTCCAGGGCGTTGCAGTTCTGATCTTCGTCTACAATATGGTCGCGTCGTTTATCAAAGGTGCCTCAGCCGGAAATGATCCGTGGGATGCGTGGACGCTCGAATGGGCCACCACTTCACCGCCGCCCGAATACAACTTCGCGGTTGTTCCGGAGGTGCACAGCCGCCGTCCGCTATGGGATATAAAACATCCCGAGGATCCGGATTGGAAGTACGAATGAAGTCTACGAGAGGGGCTAGGGAGTTCAGATGAGCGCAACAACCGCGAACATTTCTGCAAGCGAAGCCCCGTGGCAGCTTCCGTCCCGCGGCAAGGTCGGGATGATTTGTCTGATCATCGCGGAGTCGGCGATCTTTACGATTTTTATCGCCGCGTATGTTTTTTACATCGGCAAGAGTCTGAGCGGCCCCACGCCGCGCGCAGTATTGAAAGTTCCCGTCGTCGGTACGATCTGCCTGCTTTCAAGCAGCCTGACGATGCATTGGGCGATTGCAGCGCTGCGCAAGGCCAAGACCGGCCTCTTCAGCTTGTTCTGGTTTGTGACTCTCGCGCTTGGCGCAATCTTCATCATCGGCACCGCAATTGAGTGGCGGCACATGATCTATCAGGACGGCTTCACGATTCAGACCAACCTTTTCGGCACCACGTTCTATTCGCTGGTGGGCCTGCACGCTTCGCACGTAATCGTTGGCTTGATCGGGTTGGCGCTCGTCATGATCTTAACTCTCTTGGGAAAAGTAAAGCCCGCACACACGGAGCGCTGCGAGGTGTTTTCGTTGTATTGGCACTTCGTCGATGCAGTCTGGGTCGTTGTCTTTACGACGGTATACATCCTAGGCCGATGAGACATCTGTTCAAAATTCGGGTGGCAACCGTGAGGGCGATATGAGTCCAGGGCACGAAGCCGCTTCGACGCGTCAGTCTGGGCCGGACCACGTGAACCTTCCATTGCCGACCCGTTGGCCGCTTGTGTTAGCTCTCGGCGTGGCGCTCATGGCCGTTGCCCTAGTCACGACAGACAAGCTCATTTGGGTCGGGGGTCTCCTGGCGATCGCGGGATGCGTCGGCTGGTTCGTGCAAGTGCTGCCGCACGACCGCCACGAAGTAGTGCCCGTGGTGCCGACGCCCGTGCCGATCGCAACGTCCCGGCGCAAAGTCGCCAGGCTGGCTGCCGCAGAGGTTCCCCACCGCGCGCGATTGCCGCTCGAAATTTACCCGATTTCGGCAGGTCTCAAAGGAGGCCTCGCAGGCGGCGTCGCGATGGCCGTGCTAGCGATGCTCTACGGCCTGCTCAGTCACGGCAGCATCTGGTATCCGATCAACCTTCTTGGCGCTGTGGTGTATGAGCGCATTCAAGTGAGCACCTCTCAGGTTGAAACATTCCACATCGAACTCCTGCTCGTGGCGACGGCTCTGCATGTCACCACCTCTGTGCTGGTCGGCCTTCTCTACGGGGCCCTGTTGCCGATGCTTCCACGACGCCCAATACTGCTCGGCGGCATCCTCGCACCCTTGGTGTGGACAGGATTGCTCTACAACGTGCTCGATATCGTCGATCCAATTCTGAACCAAAGAATCCATTGGGGCTGGTTTCTGGCCTCGCAGGTGGCATTCGGGATCGTGGCCGGACTCGTCGTCATGCGACAAATGCGCGTTCCCACCTGGCAATATCCGCTCGCGGCGCGAGCCGGTGTGGAAGCTCCGGGAATGATGGGCGACGAGGGCGGGCGCGAACGCCCCTCATGAGTCGACGTCTAGCTCTGGCGCCCAAGGGCTTGCACTAGCCATCGATGTCCCCTGTCGCTCAAGCCGTCCTCGCGTCCTGGTCTTTTCCTCCATACGCGACTGCGCTGATTCTTCTGACCGCGCTTCTCTACCTTCGAGGCTGGCTCACGCTTCGCGTCGCCATCCCCAAGCGATTCACCATTTTTCGACTAGCATCTTTCCTCGGCGGTCTCGCCGCCCTGGAGGCAGCGCTCGCCTCTCCGATCGACGCGTTCGATCCGTTCTTCCTCACCGACCACATGTTCCAGCACATGGTGCTCATGATGGTCGTGCCGCCACTGATTCTTCTCGGCGATCCGGAGATTCCGCTACTCCACGGGCTGCCTCGCTGGGCCTCGCAACGCATAGTGGGTCCGATTTTGAGCTCAAGACCTGTTCGATGGCTTGGGAATGGTTTCTCGAATCCCGCGGTCGCGTGGCTGCTCTTGTCTCTCGCGATGCTCGGTTGGCACGTGCCAGTTGCATATGAACTCGCATTGCGATCACCGGCGTGGCACGAAGTCGAACATGCATGCTTTCTGCTGACTGCGCTGCTGTTTTGGTGGCCGGTGATCCAGCCGTGGCCCAGCCGCGCTCGCTGGCCCCGATGGAGCATGCCCATCTATCTGCTACTCGCCGATTTCGTGAATTCCGCGCTCTCGGCCTTTCTCGCATTTTCCGATCGCGTTTTCTATCCGTCTTACCTGACCGTCCCGCGACTTTGGGGGATTTCCGCGCAAACAGATCAAGCTGCGGCGGGCGTCAGCATGTGGGTCATCGGCTCGTTCGCCTTCCTCATTCCGGCCGTGTGGCTCACCGTGGAGTTGCTTTCGCCATCCGCGCCGCAACCTGAGCGGCCTCCGCGGCCGGAGCCATCGGACGTTCGTGTTAGGCGCCCAGTGCTGGCAGCCCTGACCATCGCGCTTCCACTCGCAGCCTTGGCCTATGGCTGGCTTGCACCCGACGCAATCGATATTGACGACGCGACGGTGCGCTTCCAAGCGAACTCAGGACCGTTCCACGTGAGCGTCTTTGGGCCCCGCGATCCAATCGAGCCGGGCGATTGCGACATTTCTGTCCTAGTACAGGATGCAAAGTCGGAGGAGCCGATTCTCGACGCCGATGTGGACCTTTCGGTCCAAATGGCCAACGCGACGGCCGGAGCGCAGATTCGCGCGACCCGCCGGCAATCCTCGAACAAGCTACTGGAATCGGCCACAACCGAATTGCCAAAATCCGGTGCCTGGCAGCTACAAGTTTCAGTTCATCGCGGGAGCGAGCAAGCTGCAGTCTCCTCTACGCTGCAAGTTACCGAAGTAGGAACCGCTCAAGCAGCCGCGAGAAGCGTGACATCTGAAGATTCTCGCCGCTGAATCTATAATCGTGCGAAATAATAGTTGAACACCAGCCTGAATCTGTAACAGACTGCGCTCCGATTCGATGGCCGCTGCGGTGCGCTTTGATCGGCCTCGCGCGGCTCGTCAACAACAGGAACCCCAATGCCCTCTGTGTATGACGTCGTTACCATTGGCTCCGGCCACAATGGGCTGGTCGCCTCCGCCTACATGGCCGCAGCAGGAAAAAGCGTTCTCGTGCTCGAGCGAAACGCCTGGTTTGGCGGCGGCGTTGTAACCGCGAAGCTCACTGGCCCGGACTATTTGCACGATCGGTTCAGCACCGGCCACATCTTCATTCAGGGCAATCCGCTGGTCAAGAATGACGAGCTCAAGCTCCTCTCGCGCTATGGCCTCAAATACGTCTACCCGGAAGTCCCCTTTATGGTCGTTTTCGACGATGGCTCGACGATCGGCCTCTATCGCGACCGCCAGAAAAACTACGAGGAAATTTCCCGCTTTTCGAAAAAGGATGCGGACACCTATCTCCGATTCGCCGACACGGCGATGAAATACCTGCCGATGATCTCGGCATCGTTCTACACCCCGCCTCCGCCGATGGGCGCAATGCTCGCGATGATGGACCAGAGCATAGAGGGTCGCGAGCTTTTTGCGCTCATGCAGAAAAGTCCGTACGACATCATCGTGGACAATTTCGAGAACGACCAAGTTCGGCTGTTCTTGGTTCGGATGGTCTCCGAAAACCTGACGGGCCCCGAGGAAAAGGGCACGGGCCTCGGCATTTTCGTCTTTCTCGGGTTCATGGAAACCTACGGCATCGGAGTGGCCGTGGGAGGCAGCGGCGCTCTCACGGCGTCGCTGATTCGCTGCATCGAGGACCACGGCGGGAAAGTCGTCAACAACACTTCGGTCGAGCGGGTTCTGGTAAAAGGTGGCCGCGCCGTCGGCGTGCGAACCGCGGACGGAGCCGAATACGCCGCCAAGGACGGCGTCATCGGCTCGATCCATCCGCATTTTCTCGGCCGATACGTCCCGGGACTCGACTACCGCGTCACGCGGGACGCCGCGCGGGTCGAGCTGTCGGCCAATTCTTGCTTCACCGTGCACGGCGCGTTGAACGAGCCGCTTCGCTTCAAAGCCGGACCGCACGTGAGCAAGGCCTACTTCACCGACCTCGTGGCCACGAGTATGACCGTCCTGCGGCAATACTTCGACGCGCTGCGATATGGCCGCATTCCTGACACCGCACTGCTCGGCGTCGCCTGCCCATCGAATCACGATCCCACGCGTTGCCCTCCTGGCAAGTCCACGTTCCACATTTGGGATTACGTGCCCTACTCGCATCCCGACGGTGGGCCGCAGCATTGGGACAAAGTGAAGGATGTCTTCGCTCGCACGATGATCGAGCGAACCGCGAAGTTCTGCGAAAATCTCACGCGGGAAAACATCATCGCCTACGTCTGCGATAGCCCACTCGACCTCGAGCGTTGCTCCGAGAGCTTTCAACGAGGCGATCTGCACGGCGCCGCGCCTTACATGTATCAGTCGGGTGCGCACCGGCCTACGCCTGATCTCGGACATAACACTGTGCCTGGCGTCGAGCGTCTCTATCTTGTCGGGCCGTTCCAGCATCCGGGCGGCGGCGTCTTCGGAGCGGGCCGCGCGACCGCCATGAAGATGTGCGAAGATCTGAAGATCAATTTTGACAAGATTGGCCAGCAGCGATGATGAAACTCTATGGGCCTGACAATGGCGAGCTGATTCAGATCACGTCGCTCGAAGCCGAGGACGGGAAGCTGGTGATGAAGGGCAAAGTGTTCGGCACTATGCCGCTGACGGCAAAGCTCACGGGCACGGAAGCGCGCAACGCTCTTAGGCTTCTGAATTTTAGGTTGGTCGTCTTCCTTTTGACATTTCTGTTCCGTAGCTAGCGATTCCCGTTGCGAGTTGCGCCGCGCCGGAATCGGTGTTACATGAAGGTAGGCTTAGCCAAGGCAAGGTTTTGGGAAACGGGGGGCGATCATGGATCCACACAGCGAATCGACCGCGAAACTTCATGCGGCTGGAGCCGCGGCCGGTCATTCCGGTGCTGCACCAGCTGTGCCGACTAAGAGAGGCGAGTCGCGCGTCCGCCGCTGGCAGGTCGGCGACGTGAAAGTGACCAGCATCATGGAATCCGCGGACCGGATTCCGTGGGCGCCGCTCTTCCCGCCCGAGACGGCCGACCATTACAAGAAGTACGACTGGCTCGTTCCCAAGTTCATCACTCCGGAAGGGATGATTATCCTCGCGGTGCAAGCGTTCGTTCTCGAAATCCGCGGCAAGCGAATCGTGATCGATACGTGCGTCGGCAACGATCGCGAGCGTGCGCTTCCGCAGTGCGCGGATCTACAGACAGCGTTTCTCGACGATTTCAAAACCGCAGGATTTGATCCTGATTCGATCAATCTTGTGCTCTGCACGCACCTTCACTTCGATCACTGTGGGTGGAACACAAGACTGGAAAACGGCCGCTGGGTGCCGACGTTTCCGAAAGCCCGCTACCTCTTCGGCCGCAAGGAATGGGCCTATTGGCAGCAGGTGCTCAAGGAAAAAAGTGAGGACATCCGGCACATTCGCGATTCGGTCCAACCGATCATCGATGCTGGCTTGGCCGATTTCGTCGACACCAATCACAAATTGATGGACGAAGTCTGGCTTGAGCCGTCTCACGGCCACACGCCCGGGCACGTCAGCGTGCACGTTTCATCGCGCGGGCAGGAGGCAGTGGTCACCGGCGACGTGTTTCACAATCCGATTCAGTTTGCCGAGCCGGAACTCTGTTCGGCGGCGTGCGTGGACAAGGACATGTCCCGCCAGACGCGCCGCGATTTCATCGCGCGCTACGGAAACACTCCCGTGCGGTTCTTCGCGATTCACTTCAACGAGCCCGTCGGCCGCGTGGTCCGCGACGCACAAAGCTGCCGTTTCGCCAGCGACTGATCTCGCCGCCAATGGCTGAAGCTCGCAGTTTCGATTACATCATCGTCGGCGGGGGCACAGCCGCATGCGTGCTCGCAGCTAGGCTGACGGAAGACTCGTCCGTTCGCGTGCTGATGATCGAGGCTGGCTCCGAGCCAACGAGCCCGTGGATCAAGATGCCGCTGGCGATGGGCAAGCTCTTCACGCATCCCAAGCTCAATTGGGGTCTGTACACCGCACCTGAAGCAAAGCTGAACAATCGCACGATTTTCTGGCCGCGCGGAAAAGTCCTGGGCGGCTGCAGTTCGATCAACGGCAGCGCCTACGTGCGTGGCCAGAAAGAGGACTACGACGGCTGGCGCGCGCTCGGGAATGTTGGTTGGGGCTGGTCTGACGTTCTTCCGTATTTCCAGAAACTCGAGCGCCGTGAGGATTTGGACGGTCCGTCCGCCAATGGCAAGGGCAAGGTCACCGTCAGTTATCCGGTTTTCGTCAGCCCGATCGCGCGCGCGTTCATCGAAGCCGGCGTGCGCGCGGGTCTCCCGAAAGCGACTGACTTGAACGGCGCTTCGCCCGAAGGCATCGGCCTGATGCCGTATTCCATCCGCCATGGCGAGCGCAGTTCGGCGTACGAGGCTTACCTTCGGCCGGCGAGGTCTCGACCAAATCTTGCGGTAGAAACGTCCGCCTTTGCGCTGCGATTGTTCACGGCAGGCCGCCGCGCGACGGGCGTTGAATATGAACGCGGCGGTGCGATTCACAAGGCGCTGGCGACGCGCGAAGTAATCGTTTGCGCTGGCACCATCGGCTCGCCGCAAATCCTGATGCTTTCCGGAATCGGCCCTGCGAAACATCTTCAGCAAATTGGGATTCCCGTCGTGGCGGATGTTCCCGGCGTCGGCGAGAACTTGCACGACCACGTTTCCGCGCAGCTTACTTTCCGAACCACGCCGGATAATTCGCTCAATCCCCAACTCAGCGGACTTCCGGTGGTTCGCCACGCGATCACATATTACCTAGCGAAGCGTGGACCGCTGACCAATGGTGCTTCGCAAGCCACGGCGCTCGCGCGTAGTTCCGGGGACACGCCCTGCCCCGATTTGCAGCTCGTTTTCCGGGCGATGAGCCACGTCTATGATCGAAGCGGGCGCCTCGAACCTGACCCGATTCCGCGAGTCACAGGAGGCGTCGCATTCACGCAGCCGAAATCGCGTGGGCGTCTGCTCCTGAAATCGACCGATCCGAAGCAAACGCCGGAAATGAACGCAAACTATCTTTCGGTGGCGAGCGACGAGGACTGTCTACTCTCGGGCGTCAAGCTGATACGGCGCATTTTCGCTACTGAGCCGCTGCGCTCGATGGTGGTCGCCGAGGATCTACCCGGAGACGCCTGCCGCAGTGACGACGACGTTCGTGAATTCCTGCATAGGGCAGCCAGTACCTTCTGCCATCCGAGCGGAACCTGCAAGATGGGGCAGGATGCAATGTCGGTCCTGGATGAGCGCCTCCGCGTTCGCGGCGTCGATTCGCTGCGCGTCGTGGACGCATCGATCATGCCCGCGCTGCCTTCGGCCGGGCCCGCACCCGCAGTCTTCATGATTGCGGAAAAGGCAGCCGACCTGATCAAGGAAGATCGCCGTTCTGGCGTCCGTTCGGCTGGCGCCGACACCGCAGTCTCGGTCGTCTCAGTTTCACCGTAAATTTCATCGGGAGTGAATGTATGCCGCGTCTCAAAGGGCAAGTTGCGTTTGTAACAGGAGCAGGACGAGGTATCGGCCAGGCGATGGCGCTCGCATTCGCGTCGGAAGGCGCCGCGGTCGGTGTCGCCGATATCGATAAGACGACCGCTGAGGCAACGGCAAGTCAGATCGTCAAGAACTCAGGGAAAGCTCGTGCCTTCGCGATTGACGTCAGCCGGCGCGACGATTTTCTGCACGCTGTGGACGAGCTGGTCGCCGAATTCGGCCGCCTCGACATCGTCGCGAACAACGCGATCGTTTTCAAGCGTGAGCCGGTGGCAGAGATCCGCGAAGAAACTGTGACGCGAATGATCGACGTTGGATTGAAAGCGATTTTCTGGAGCGCGCAGGCTGCGCTGCGCCACATGGACCCCGAGCGCGGGGGAGTGATCATCAACAATACCTCGCCCGCCGCAGAGCTCGGAGTCCCGCGGTCGACCGTGTATTCGGCGATCAAAGGCGGGGTCTCTTCGCTGACGCGGTCCCTGGCCGTCGAGTTCGGCCCGCGACGCATTCGGGTCAACGCGGTTTGCCCGGGGACCGTGCCGACCCCCGGCGCCCGCGCCATGAATAACTTCGACGATGCGCTGTATGAATCGCGGCGCCAGAGATGCCCTCTAGGTCGGAATGGGACAGTGGAAGACATTGCGTCGGCCGCGGTTTTCCTGGCGTCGCCTGAGGCTTCTTACATCTCGGCCGCGATCCTGCGGATTGACGGCGGGACGACGGTCAACGGCGGTGCGTGAGTCTTGGCCATGGCGACAAAACGACTCGCAACACGCTGCCTCTACAGCGTGCTCACGTAATAGCTGTCCATGTACTCGTGCAGTGAAAAAATCTTGTCGTCCTTGATTTCGATCATGAACGCATAGCGGTTGTTGTATTCTTTTCCATTCTTCATCTTGCCCAGGCCCTTCGCCTCGACCGCTGCGCGCGATCCCTGCAAAATCAGGGTCTGAATCAATACCTTCGGGTCCTTGGGCTCGAACAGTCCCTCGCGCACCGGCTTGAGAAAATCGTCGATGATGGCCTTGCGGCCCTTCTTTTCTCCGGCGCCCTGAATGCCGACGACCATTACATTCCAAGTCGCCTGCTCGTGAAGCATCATTCGCAGCTTTTCGAGATCGCCTGAACTCAACGTCTCAAAAAACTGTCTCACGATCTGCTCGTTGTGTTTCTCGATGTCACCCATACTTCCTCCCTTTGTGCCTCGCAAACCGCCGCGAATTATACGCTCAATCTAGCTCCCGACCCGCGTGCCTTCGGATTTTGGGGACGCGGGACGAAAGAGGCCCCCGAGCCAATTCGAGGGCTGGACGTATTGCAAATTCTGAGTATGATTAGGCCCCCGCAACGTACAGGAGCGTGCCATGACGATTCGTCGCCACTCGAAGCGACTTAGCCCGGCCCTGGTCATGGGTTTGATTGCGATCGCTGTGGTCGGCTCAGCGCTCGCGCAACACCACATGCAGAAGGTCAAAAGCCTGAGGCTCTACGTCTTCGATTGTGGCGTAATCAAAGGCCTCGACCCCGCGCTTTTCAATTTCAAACGAGAGGAAGTCGCCACAACTGATTTTGCGGTTCCCTGCTACTTAATCGTCCATCCAAAGGGCACTCTGATGTGGGACGTCGGTGTGATTCCCGATAGCGCGTTTAAGGACGATGGCCAGCCGGTGACACAGGGTCCTTCCACCGCCACGCGTACCCTCAAATCGCAACTCGCCGCAATCGGATACGCGCCTTCAGACATCACCTATCTTGCGCATTCCCACTATCACGGCGACCACGTTGCCAATTCCAATGAATTCGCGACCGCAACGTGGCTCGTGCGGCCCATCGAACGCGACGCCATGTTTGCTGATAAGCCGCCCGCGCTGGTCGATCCAAAGAATTACGACAAGCTCAAAACCGCGAAGACCGTTCTCATCACAACGGACGAATACGACGTCTTCGGCGACGGCAAAGTGATCATCAAATCAGCTCCCGGCCACACGCCCGGTCATCAAGTGCTGATCCTTCGTCTCGCGAAAACTGGGAATGTCATGCTCGCGGGCGACCTTTATCACTATCCGGAAGAGCGAAATTCGGGGCGCGTGCCGACATTCGAATACAACAAGGAACAATCGCTTGCCAGCCGGGCGATGATCGAAGACTACTGCAAGAAAACGAACACCCAGCTCTGGATCGAGCACGACTACATGGCCAACTCGAAGCTCAAGAAATCGCCGCAGTATTACGACTAGCTGTTACGCGAGCGTGGCAGTAGCCGTGGTCGCGAGCCCGCCCGTTTCGTTTCGCGCCCAAAGCAAGATTGTCTTCCCGTCACCTTCGGGCCGTCCGCATACGGCGAACGGTCCGGTATCAAACAGCGGACTCATTGCTCGAAATTGAAATCGCTCAATCCGTGCCTCGAGCACATTCCGTCGCAACAAATCGACCAGCAGTGTCGCAATCAATGGGCCGTGTACGACCAATCCGGGATAGCCTTCGACCTGCGTCGCGTATCGCCAGTCGTAATGAATGCGGTGCGCGTTGAATGTGAGTGCTGAGTATCGGAACAGCAGCACATCGTCGGGCTTAATGATGCGCTCCCATTTCGCATCTTTCGGTGCCTGTTGGGCAACCGTGGGTGCGTCTCCGGCCTTTGGATGATCTCGGTAGACGATATCCTGCTCCTCGATCGTTGCGATTCCTTCGGCATCGGCGATTTCATGCCGCGCGACTACAAATACTAACGGACCGTTCCGTCCCTCTTTCTGCTGAACGCTGGTGACGCGCGAAGTCCGCGTGTAGTTCTGCCCCACGCGCAGATCGCGCCGAAATTCAAAACGCCCCCCGGCCCACATCCGCCTCTGCAACGGCACCGGCGGCAGAAATCCTCCTTTGGCCGGGTGGCCCTCGACGCCAAGCTCGGATTGCCGGTGAATTGGCAAAAAATAGAGCCAGTGCCAGAGCGGCGGCAGCGGATCGCCCGCCTTCGGTTTCGGGGCGTCAATTTCGAGCGTCGCCGCAAGCGCCGCCATCGGGACGGTCGTAGTCTGGTCCGTTACCATTTCCGTCTTCCCAATCCACTTTTGCAGTTCAGTGATGTCCAAGTTCACGGTCTCCGCCGTCACCCGCCGACGCCGCACGGCACATTACCACGCTTCTGCTTGCTCGGAACCGCGCGTGATACACTCCCGCTTCTCATTACATCGCAAGATGCCAGCCGAAGCCCCAACCACGACCGCTCCGCTGATCGACAACGCAAACTCATCCGCCACCGGCTGGCGTATGTGGGTTCCCGTCGCCGTGATGATGAGCTGCTCGTGCCTCTCCTACATCGATCGCCAGGCGCTCACAGTAATTTCCCCGATGATTCTGCGCGACACCGGCTTGAGCGCAACCGCCTATTCCTATGTCGGCGGGATTTTTTCCATCGTGTACATGCTCTCAAATTTGTTCTGGGGCGCATGGCTCGACTACATCGGCCTGCGCGTTGGCATGCTGCTCGCAGTTGGCATTTGGACATTTGCCAGCGCGTCGCACGCCTGGGTCGCCGGATTCCTCGGCTTCGCGCTGGTGCGCGCGATGTTGGGTTTCGGCGAGGGCGCTACGTTCCCCGGCGGCCTGCGAACGGCGGCGAACTCATTGCCGCTCAGCCGCCAATCGCGCGGCATGGGGATTTCCTATAGCGGCGCTTCGGTGGGCGCAATCGTCGCTCCGCTGATCATCGTGCCGATTGCACTGAAGTTTGGCTGGCGTGCAGCCTTTCTTATTACCGGTGGGCTCGGTGCGATCTGGCTCATCGTCTGGTGGTTCGTGGCGCGGCCGCCGCTGGTGCATGCGGCGGAGCGAAAACCGAACGGCGTCGCGTGGCCTAACTTCTTCGAGCGGCGTTTTTGGCTGCTCGTGTGCGGGATGGGACTCGGAGGTGCTGCTCTTGGCCCGAGCCTCTATTTCTGCCCTTTGTACTTGAATCGAGCCTTGGGCTTGACGCAAGCGAAGATCGGAGAAGTAATCTGGATTCCTGCGGTCTGCTGGGAGTTCGGCTACTACTTCTGGGGCTGGATCTCGGACCGGTGGGTTCGCGACAACGCGCGTCCTGTCCGGCTCTACCTGCTGCTCACAATTCTCGCACTGGGACTTTCGATCCTCACGCGAACGAGCTCATGGATTACGGCGCTGGCGCTCTTTTCGTGGGCAATGTTCATCGCCGTGGGGTTCATAGTGCTGTCCCTTCATGTGGCTGCGCGCGCCTATCCACGTGACGAAACCGGCAAAGTAGCTGGAATCGGATCGGGCGCATGGTCCGCCGTTGTGGCGATCTTGTTGTTCGCCTACGGCCCGTGGTTCGGCCGACAGATGTACGCGCCCGTCTTCGTGACACTCAGCATAGTGCCCGTTCTGGGCACGGCGCTTTGGTGGTGGATCAGCAGACCGCAAGCACTAGCCACTAGTCACTAGTCACTCGCCACCCAGATCTTTATCTCATCACAAACGGATTTGGCACATTCCCGGCGATGTCGATCCAGACGCTCTTCGTTTGCAGATACTCGCGAATCGCCTCGATTCCGCTCTCGCGGCCAATTCCCGAACGCTTGTAACCACCAAACGGCGACATGTAACTCACGGCGCGGTATGTGTTCACCCACACCGTTCCCGCTTCGAGGCGCTCGGACATCATCAGCGCACGGCGAATGCCTTGCGTCCACACTCCCGCCGCGAGGCCATACACCGTGCCATTCGCGATTCGAATCGCTTCCTCTTCCGTGTCGAACGGAATGATCGACAGCACCGGGCCGAACACCTCCTCCTGTGCAATCCGCATCTCAGGCTTAACGCCGGTGAAAACGGTCGGCTCGACGAACCAGCCCGAGCCGCACTCCGGGCGCGCTGCCGGCGCACCGCCGAGCCGGCACATAGCGCCCTCATCTTTGGCGATTTGAATGTAGTCGAGCACCTTCTTGTACTGCGGCTGCGTCGTCACGGGACCTACCTGCGTGCCCGCGTCCAGCGGATTCCCCATCCGCGCAGTTTTCGCCAGCGCCAGTAGCCGCTCCACAAACTCGTCGTGAATCGAGCGCTGAATCAGCGCGCGCGAGCCCGCGATGCAAGTCTGCCCTGTCGCCGCGAAAATACCCGACACAACTCCCTTCACGGCGTCATCGAGATTCGCATCGTCGAACACGATGTTTGCCGACTTCCCGCCGAGCTCCAGCGTGATGTGCTTGATTCCGCGCGCGGCAAGCCCGTAGACGTGCTCGCCCGTCTTGTCGCCGCCAGTGAACGCAATCTTCGCTACGTCGCGATGCGTGATCAGGGGCTCGCCGACTTCGTTGCCGTAGCCCGTGACGATGTTCACCACGCCGGGTGGGAATCCCGCTCGCTCGAATAGTTCGCCGAACACAAGCGCTGAAACCGAAGAAAACTCCGACGGCTTCCACACAACTGTGTTCGCTGCAGCAAGCGCGGGCGCAAGCTTCCACGCAGCCAACAATAGCGGCGAATTCCACGGCGTAATCGCCGCGACCACGCCCAGCGGCTCCTCGCGCGTGAAATTGAACACGCCCGGCTTATCGATCGGAATGACGCGCCCTTCGATCTTGTCGGCGAGCCCTCCGAAATAGCGGAACCATTGAGGAATGTAATTGAGCTGACCGCGCATCTCCGCGATCAGCTTGCCGTTGTCGGTGCTCTCGATTTCGGCCAGCTTCTCTGCGTCCGCAGCGATCAGGTCCGCAAGCCGGCGCAGGAGTTCGCCTCGCGCCGTCGCCGTCAGCTTGTGCCACGCATCGCCATAGAACGCCGCCTTCGCCGCGGCTACGGCACGATCCACGTCGTCCTTGTTGCCGCGCGGAACGAGTGCCCACGCTTGCGCCGTGAACGGATTGATCGACTCGAACCACGTCCCCGACGCGGGCTCGAGCCACTTGCCGCCGATCAACATTTGATGCTTTTTCATTTTGCTGCGTCCCAGATGGGAAGGTGATTGGTCGCTACGCTTTGGACTTTGCCGCCTCGAGTTCGGCAAACGCTTCGCGCGCGATTCGGAAGGAGTCCACCGCCGCCGGCACGCCGCAATAGATCGCCACTTGCAGCAAGATCTCGCGAATCTCGACGCGCGTCACTCCGTTGACCAGCGCGCCTTTGATGTGCGCCTTCAGTTCGTGCGGCCGATTGAGCGCGCTTATCATCGCCAGATTCAACATGCTTCGGGTCTTTTTCGGCAATTCCTCGCGCCCCCAGATTGCGCCCCAGCAGTATTCCGTCACAAGTTCCTGCAGCGGCCGATTGAAATCGTCGGCCGTCTTGAACGCGTTGTCGACAAAATCCTTCCCCAGCACTGAACTTCGAATCTCGCGTCCTCGTTCAAACGTTTTCTGATCCATTTTCTCGATCCTCTCTTGATTTGATGACATGAAATTCTCTGCGGGAATGCAGATTCACCTACGCGCCTCGCGCTCCGCCGATCTGAACGCCCGCCCATACCTCCACGGTCTTTGCCATGGCCGTCATGTCGGCATCCATTCCTTCGCTGGCCGTAGAAATCGAAAGCAGCTGCCTCACAGCGCTCCCGACAACCATCGGCACGCCCAGCGCGTCCGCTTCGGCCATGCACAATCGAATGTCTTTGTTCAGCAGCCCGATTCCGAAGCCATAGTTGAACGACCGCGAAATGACATGCTGCTTCATCTTGTCCTGCGTCGCGCTGTTTCGCGCCGTCCCCGCGTTGAACACGTCCACAATCAACGTGGGGTCGAGCCCCGCCTTCACTCCCATCGCCATCGCTTCCGACGTGATCGCCATCGCCGACGCCGAAAGAAGATTGTTCAGCAGCTTCATCGTTTGGCCCTGTCCCGGCTGCGTGCCGACCACAAAAATCTTGCCGAGCACTTCGAGGACGGGCTTCACGGTCGGAAGAATTTTTTCAGGACACGACACCATCACCGCCAGTGTTCCCTTCTCCGCTCCCGTGATTCCCCCGCTGACTGGGGCGTCCACCGCTGCGATCCCCTTCGCCGCGAGTCCTTTAGCCACGGCCTTCGCCACCGTCGCTCCCGTTGTCGACACGTCGATGAAGATCTTGACTCGGTTGCCTTCCACGATTCCCCTAGGCCCGAGCGCCACAGACTGAACGATCGGCGGCGTCGGCACGCTCGCGAAGACGATCTCCGCAGCCGACGCCACAGCAGCAGGAGAATCGGCAGCCTGCGCTCCCAATTCTATGAGTGGCGCTATTGCAGCTTCATTGGTGTCGTAGATCGTAAGCGAATAGCCCGCCTTGATCAGGCGCGTCACCATTCGCGCGCCCATTCTCCCCACTCCCACAAAGCCTATGTCCCCCTGCGCCATTCGAAATTCCTCCGCGCCAGTCCGCAACCCTATCAATCAGCGTTTTTCCGACGCCGCATTATGCCCTATGATAGCGCCCGTCACAATTCACGCTCCGCGCCGCCGAGGGGTCACATGCAATTTGAACCGTTCGAGATTTTCGCGATTCGCTACGCACACCTCGGCAATCGCCACCCCGACGAGAACTTCATCCTCGCCGATCCGCATGAATTCGCGTCCGATCTCGATTACTTCGTTTGGGTGCTACGCCGCAGCGACCGCACCTTCGTCGTGGACACGGGATTCGGCAGGGAGGCCGCCGCCCGCCGAAAGCGGGAATGGTTGCGCTGCCCCGCCGAATCGCTGGAGTTACTCGGTGTGGATGCCGCTCGGATCAGCGACGTCGTTCTTACTCATCTCCACTACGATCACGCCGGCAACCTCGAGCGCTTCCCCCGCGCGCGCTTTCATCTGCAGGATCGCGAGATGGCCTATGCAACGGGCCGCTGCATGTGTCACGGAGCGCTCCGAGCTCCGTTTGACCTCGAAAACGCACTTGAGATGGTGCGCTTGGTGTATTCCGAAAAAGCTGTCTTTCACGATGGCGACGCCGAGCTCGCACCCGGACTAACGCTGCATCGGGTCGGCGGGCACTCCGCTGGTTTGCAAATCCTCCGCGTAACAACGCGGCGCGGCTGGGTCGTCCTCGCCTCGGATGCCGCGCATCTATACGCAAATTTCGAGCAGCGGCGGCCGTTCCCGATCGTCTACAACGTCGCTGAAATGCTGGAAGGTTTTAACTTACTTTATCGGCTGGCCGACTCACACGACCACATCGTACCCGGTCACGACCCCCTCGTGATGAAATTCTATCCCGCTGCCAAGCCCGAATTGGAAGGCGTCGTTGTGCGATTGGACGTCCCGCCCTCGCGCCCCTAGCCCTTCCCCGCGCGCCTGCCGCTCAGAAAAACGCGATCGCTCGCCCCGCAAAAATGAGCACGATCCAGAGAACCAGCGAGACTCCAGCCCAACGCCTCGCAGCCGGCGGCGCTTCCGCGGCGTTTTCCCATTCCGCCACGCGGCGATACACACCAAATCGAAAGACCATCGCATTCACACCTACGATCAGAAGCAGCGCATTCGAGATCCAAAACATGATGTTGGTACCGTACTCTATTGGGTCGGCCGCCGCGAGCAGCGTTCCACTTACAAGCAATATCGCAAACGCAATCCACTTCCACGGCCTGAAGGCTTCGATGACTTGAGAGACAGGGACGCTTCGCAGCGCGCGCCCCAGCACGCGCAGATTGCCGATCACGACCATTCCGCCGGACAGCCCGATCGTGATGATGTGAATGATGATGAGAACCGGAAAATCGTAAGGCGCTTCGCGGAGATGGTGGCTGAACTGCGTTTCGCTCAACCACTGGCAGAATTTCATGAACGACATTTCGATTGCGCCTCAACGACCTTGCATGAATCCTCTTCCATCACCCTAAAGGTTCCCAATCCAAAGCCCCGCAAGCAGCACACAGAACCACAGCCCCAAAGAAACTAACGCCGCCGGGCGCCGCCAGCCGAGTGGCGCTGAATCCGCCGCTGGCCTCGTCGCCGCGCGAATTACCGTGAAATGGAAAATGAGAGCCAGCGCGAAAAACAGCATCTTCTTGCGGAATGCAGCGATCTGCACGTACTCGTGCGGATCGCCCGAAAACAAGTACGGTCCGGTCGTAAGCTGCAGCGCAAGCCCCGCCCAAATCCATGGCGCAAGCTCCTTCGCAATTCGCGAGATTGGCTGCCCTCTCAGACAAATTCCGAGCAGCCGAAAATCGAGGATCACAATCGAACCAACCAGCAGCGCAAATCCGCAGATGTGAATTGACTCGACGACGGGAAACACCCATTCCCATCGCGCAATCGGATTCAGAGGTAGTGCTTCGGGATGTGCTTGCAGGATGTACGCCAGTAACATTCGTCGCCTTTTTGGCGAAAATAGGGCTTATGGACCTGACACCGTCACCGAGCTCGTCGAAGTCGTCACGAAACCGAGCGCGCGCCCGCCCAACCCGACCCCGGCCCACAGCAGCAGCGATATCACCGCCACCAGCGCGCGCGAGACTCGCGTCACGCGCGTTTCATCCGACATCACGACTTTGCGGTGAATCGTGAACGTGAAAAGAATCGCCGCCAGCAGGAAAATCATTTTCCCGCGGAACGCCCAGTTGCCGTACATTTTCACGGCCTCGGTCGAAAACAGCAAGAAGCCCGAAAGCAGCATCACCGATAGACTGCCGACCATCCATGGCGTGAAATCCTCGGCGAGATCGGCGGTGCGGCCGCCTCGAAACCCGAGGCCAAGCAATCGCAAGTTCAGCGCGAGAACCGTTCCACCCAGCACGCCCAGTCCTAGCAGGTGGAATATCTCGACGAACGGAAACAGCCACACGGAAGCTCGTATTCCGTGCCCCCAAAAAGAGTTGTTGCACCACTGGCAAAACCACAGCAGATGAACCCTAAACCACATCTGAAACAGGCCTCCTCATGGCGGCGGTAGAACGTACGCGATGGCGCGCCCGGCGGCAACGATCAAGATCCACAGCACGATCGAAACGATTGCGGCCGCTTTGGCCGCAGGCGGCGTCTTGGGGAATGAATCCCATTCCGCGACTTTGCGCCCGATGCCCATGTTGAAAATCATGACGTTGAGGCCCGCGAGTACCAACATGACCATCTTGATCTTGAAAAACGGCGGATGCGTTTTGTAGAACGAAACCGGATCGCCGCAAAAAAGCAGCGTTCCGGTCAAGACCATCACCGCAAACCCTCCGAATAGCCATGGATTGAACTGCGCGAGCACTTCCGAAACCGGCTTGCGCTTTAGCGTGATTCCAAGCAGCCGCAAATCGAGCAGCACCGCAAATCCGAGAAACAATGTCAGCGTCAATACGTGAATGGTCTCGACGATCGGCTCGGCCCATGTCGACTCGCGCATCACCGTGCTGAACTGCGTATCGGCAAGCCATTGCAAAAAGTTATCGAACCACATCCGTCATCCTTTTGCGCCAATCCTCATCGCTGTCGTTCCGAGCGAAGTCGCGCGGAGCTGTTTCCTCCGCCGGCAGGCAGCCGCTCGACGGATTCGAGGAATCCCTCTTCGATGTCTGTTTTGCGATAGCTGCGAGCAAGAACCAAGCGAAGCAACGCTATTTCGCCTCGCAGGGCGTGGGATTCCACCCGGACGCATCGGGAAGTTTCTTGAACTGAGAGCTCGTTAGGTAGGATTGGGCCAGATATTGCGGATCGGTCACGATTGCCGTCACGACGAGCCATTCATCGCCATTCGGCTCTCGGAAGCTGTCGAAGTACTCTTCCACCGTCGCCTTCGACCCGTACGGCACTCCGTTCTTTCGCAGGTATCCCGGCGCGAGATCCTTTGTGATGACTTTCAAATATCCCTCGTCGCGCCGTGGCCGCGGCGCGCCACCGGACGCAACAGTAGGCAGCATGAATCCTCTCGGCCGCAGCCCTTCCCAGCTCGCAATCGAATAACCCTGCAGCGACGGCGTCTCATTCGACGGCACGTCGTTCACACTGAAATGAAACAGGCGAACCTGCTTCCCTGCGTCGGTTTCCACGCGCAAAGTCGTATCGTTGTCCCACGTGATGTGCAAGCGCTCGGGCACGCGCATGATCGCTCCAGCGCCATAGGACTTGCAAGCCTGCCCGGTGGCCTCGTCTTTCGCGGGATCCCACGACTGCGCAATCTTCTGACCCTCGGGCGTCAAGAAGATCCCCGGATAGTCGCCTTTGTCCGGCGTCATCATCCGATAGCGCCAGTCTTCGGTCACAATCGAAACCCAATATCCGGTCAGGTCCTCGGGAGCCGCGGCCTTAGGATCGGGAGGAGCAGCATTCGGTGTGAAGCCGATCTGTCCGCGCTGCGCGGGCGTTGCAAAGGCCATGCACCCAGCGATCGCCAGCATCACTCCGCCACGCTTCAGCCAGTTGACCGGATCCATCCGCTCCCCCGCTTCGAACCGCCCACCAGCTCTCTCGATCGTCCCGATCGAGAAATCGCCCTACATGATCACGCCTTCCCACTTCCAACCGTCCGATGGCCGCACAATTTTGTGCAATCGAATTCGGTGCTCGGCCGGATCGCGCCCGGGATTCCCGCTGACGATCACGTGATCGCCAGGCTTTAGCGTGTCGCGCGTCACGTGCTCCTGCGTCAGCTGCGCACCGCCGCCCCACTCGACCGACCAGACCACCGGCTCGCCCTTGTCGTCCTTCGCCTCCACCTTGATGAACGAGTGCGGGTTGCGGTAGAGGAACTGCGTCAGGGTTCCCTCTACCGTCACCTCTTGATCGACGAAGTAGGTCGCCGCAAACGAGTGGTGCGCGTACGCGCGTCCACCCGCCATTAATGCGCCCGCGACGAGTACTGCAAATATTGTCCGTTTCACGAAAGTTCCTCCCAAACCCATTGCCCCATTATATCGACAATCGCCCTCGCGCAACTCAAGCCTAGCCTACTGCTTCGGCGCCAGGCTTTTGTACACCGCTTCGACGAACATGTCCGTCGTCCAGATTCCCGTCGTTGCGCCATAACGCGGATCGTAGTCGCGCGTCGGCCGCGCCGCCTTCACCTGTTCGAGCGTCATGCCCTTCTTGATCATGTCCTGCACTCGATCGCGAATGATCGTGACCATCTCCTGATAAAAGACGACGTCCGCCACGTCGCAAAGGCGGCCGTGGCCCGGAATCACCATCGTTCCGCCTTCCTGCAACACATCATTCCCGCCGAGCGCCGCGGGAATCGCGATCTCGATAATCTTGTTCAGACCCGCAATCACGCCCTGAATGTTTCCGCCGTGCTGCATATCGACAATGGGATAGCGGTTGGTCACGAAAATGTCGCCCGCGCTGATTACATCCGAGCGGCGGAAAAAGACGATGCTGTCGCCGTCCGTATGCGCATTCGGAATGTGAATGATCTCGATTCCCTCATTGTTGAAAAACAACTTACGCTCGGGTGTCGTGTACGTTTCGGTCGGCCACGCACCTTCGGGAGTGGGCGCCTGCTGGCCCGTCGGCGCGCTCATCCTGTCCAGCACGCTCTGAAACGCGAGTATGATCGCTTGATTCCCCGCGCTGGCGCCGATGTCTCCCACTACATTGCCGCCAGCGATCGTCAATCCCGCCTTCGAGATCGCCTCGTTGCCCCCCGTGTGGTCGGGATGCATGTGCGTGTTGATGATGTATCGAATCGGCTTGGTCGAGATGCCGCGCGCGGCCGCGAGCACTTTGTCGCTCATTTGTGCGACGCCAGTGTCGACGAACAGCACACCGTCATCCCCAGCCTGCACCGTGATGTTTCCGCCCGCCCCGACCAGCATGTAGACGTTGCCCTGCACGGGCAGGATGTGAACTTCCGCCTTCGAATAATCCGGAGCCGCGGCAGCGGCGCCCGCTTGGCTCGGGTTCTGCTGTGCGCGCGCGGTTCGCGTCGCGCAAATGAAGCCGGCCAGAACCATCGCCGCCGTTATCGCGGCACCGCCGAAAGCTTTCGCAAATCGAACAGATATCATGAGTATCACCGGTTCGGCACTACCTTCGCTGGACGCGGCAATCGCTTCATACTCTTCATCTTCAACTGATACTCCGGATACATCGTTTCCGCTCCGCCCCGTGTGGCCTCGGGCGGTATGCCGTACCTCGCAGGAAACTCGTCGAGAAACGGATTCGCCTCGACATGGCTCGGAACCACTCCCTCTGGGCGATCCACTTCGTCCACCGGTTCGCACGGCCAAGGCGCCATTTGCGACTGCGGGGTGTACACGAAGTCGGTCGTACGAATGAACGGCTCCGTCAGATATACCGGATCGTACACAATCACCGTGACCGTCAGATAATCGCCGTGCTTCAACAAATGCACTCGCGCGGTCGCCAGGTCACTTCTCGGAATTCCGTTGCGCCGTATCCAGTTCTCTTTCAAGTGCGTCGTTGTGATAACAAGCGTGTTCGCGTCCCACTCGCCGGTCGAAAATCCTTGCCACGTGTGCAGCGCGTAATCCGGCGGATGAGGACGGCCATCCATCCAGATGGTTTGCTCCGCCCCATAAGCTGAAAGATGCGTGTGGTATGCGATCACTCTCTGCGTCGCCCGATCGACTTCCTGCCAAATGTGCAATTGCGACGGACCGCGCCAACCGTAATCGGAGCCGTGCTGGCGGCACTGGTCTTCGGGTAGTTCGACCATCGCCGCGTCCCAGCTGTCACCCCTCAACCGCGCTGCGCCATTGATCGGCAGCCCCAGGTAATCGCCGATTTCCGGACCCGGAATTCGCTCTTCCCAATCCTCGTCGAATCGCGGGGACCAGTCACCCGAAGGGTCTTCTCCACTGGCGGCCCCCCAGCCTGGTGGCGCCTGTGCAGCGACACGCCCGCCCAGCAACGCCACGAAAAATATCAAGAGACCCAAAATTCCGGTGAGTTTCTCCGGAGATGTTCCACCCATTTCACGCCCTAGCCGTCACGAGCCGTCGACCGAATCGGCCACAACTTTTATCACAAAAGCCTTGCGCGCACGCATCGTTTTTCGCCTTTTCTGTGCGCGAACTCCGTTGCCATCGCAATGATTTCCGCTGCGCTTCCCCGCTCAATCTTTTGTGATAAACTCCCCGCTCAGAGGTGAAAGGCCATGTCCATTGTAAGAGGTCTCCATCACATGACGGTGTGCGTGGGTGGCGCTCAGGAAGATATCGACTTCCAGACGAAAATTTTCGGCCAGCGAATGATCAAGCAAACGGTCCTCTTCGACGGTCGCTACGCGCACTATCATTTGTACTATGCGAACGCTAACGCTGAGCCCGGTTCGGTCTACACGACCTTTCCTTATGGACGCGTGAGAGGCCGTCAAGGTTCCGGTCAGATTCAGTCGACGGCATATTCGGTCCCGAAGGGCTCTCTGAAATTCTGGCTCGAGCATCTCAACCGGCACAACATCAAGAACACCGGCATCCAGGAGCGTTTCGGCCAGAAGTTCATCCGCTTTGATCATCCCTCCGGAATTCAGTTGGAAGTCATCGAAGCTGGCGACACGCGAAGGCCGTGGTCGGTCGGCGAGGTCTCTGGCGATGTCGCGACGCGCGGTTTCCACGGCCCGGTGCTCTCGGTTCGGGAAATCGCCGAGACCGAGCGCTTTTTCGTCGACGCTCTGGGCTTTAAGAAGACCGGCCAAGAAGGCCCGTATTACCGCTACGAAATCGGCGAAGGCGGCCCGTCCAAAACCGTCACGCTGCTGCACGAGCCCGACCGCCCGTCAGGAAGCTGGATTTTCGGCGCGGGCACGGCTCACCACATGGCGCTCGACGTCGAAAGCGATGAAAAGCTCGCTGAGCAAAAAGGCATCTACGAAGAGCTCGGTTACACCGACGCCTCGGAAATCAAGGACCGCATGTACTTCCATTCGGTCTATTGCCGATGCCCGGGTGGAATTCTCGTCGAGTGCGCGGCGACCGTTCCGAAAGGCTTCGCCGTGGACGAGCCCGCCGACCAGCTCGGCCAGAGCCTGCTTCTCCCGCCGTGGTTCGAACATCGCCGCGCGGAAATCGAAGCGATGCTCGAGCCGATCAAAGTTCCCGAGAGCAATTTCCCGGGCGGCGTCAAGAAGCCGGCTGTGAAAGTGCCGGTGTCGGTGCCAGCCGCCGCTGCCGAACAGGCTCCGGGCGGTCCATCGCGCCGAACCAGCGCCGTCTTCATCGGCGGCGACAAACCCGCCAGCAAGTAACCGCGCCGCCCATACGAATGGCTTCGTAGGGGCACGATATATCGTGCCCGGCACGGTTGCTTGGCACCGTGCCGTCTAACCGGCAAGGCGCAATGCGGCGAAGTTGCTGCGGGTCTCGGAGCGGGCGTCGAAACACGATCTCCGCACCGAGACCCGCAGTCGAAGAATCCCTCTTCTTCAAACCTCGCGGGTAACGCACTGCCAGTTGGTTCGTGGGTCGCGGCTTCAGCTGGGACCTCAGCCGACCATACTAGAGCTCGGTTTTAGCCGCTGAAGTTCCGACTTCAGGAAATTTCGTGTCTGCGCCGGGTTTCTCAATACGCCGCTTCTAGCAATGCCGTTACGTCCTGCGCTGTCACCGCGCGATCGACGACGCCTGATTTCTCCAACTCATGCAGCACGGTCGGCACAATCTGGCCGATCTCCGCGCGTGGCACGCCAGCTTTGTTCAGCGAATTCGGCACGTTGAACTGTGCGATAAACTCCGCCGTCCGTTCCGCGCACGCAAACGCTCCGGGCATCGGCTTCGCCAAATGGAATGGAATGCGGAACCCCTCCGCGATCGGGCCAAACCGCTCCGGCGCAATCTCTGCCATGAACCGCATCGCGTGCGGCAGCGTGATGCACGACGTGACGCCGTGCGCTATGTTCCATCGCGGCCCAATCTGATGCCCCAGCAGATGCGAAATTCCGAATCTCGTGTTCATCGATCCGAAAATCGAAAACCACGCCGCAAACTGGCAATGCCCTCTATGCGCTAGCTGGTCAGCCCCTCGCGTTTTGATTGACGCTGGGAGATGCTCAACTAGCAGCGCAATCGCCTTCGATCCAAGCGCGTCGCTGATCGGATGATGCCGCGGCGTGTAGATCGTCTCGATCGCATGATCGAGTGCCCGCATTCCTGTCGCCACCCAGAGCCAGTCTGGGGTTTCGAGCGTGACTGCGGGATCGTTGATCACAGTCCGCGCCTGCAATCGCGGATCGGACACACCCGATTTCACGAGCGTCGTCTCGTCCGTCACGCCTCCCGCGTGGGTGTATTCGCCGGCCGATAGCGTCGTCGGAATTGCGATGTGGATGATTTCGCGCTTGTTGAGGAAAGCGTAGCTCGCCACCTTACACGTATCGATAGGGCTTCCGCCGCCGAAGCTCACAAGGCAATCGGCGTCCAGCCGCTCGATCATCGCCTGCAATTCGTTGACGCTGCTGCCCGGCACATGCTGCCGCGCGCCCTTGAACACTCCCGCGCACCGCGCGCCCGCCGCGCCCGTCACCTTCTCCAGCAGCGCCGAGCCGCCGAGCGTTTTCCCCGTCACAACGATCGCCCGCTTCAATCCTCGCCGTTCGAGCTCCTCGCCCAGTGCAGCAACCTTGCCCGGCCCGGACATCACGCGTTCCAGCCTGCTCAAATTGAAATCAGCGACGATTGGTTCCATGACTCGCGCGAGTATACATCACGGCGCTCTCAGCTGTTGTCTCAGCGTCATTGTCATCTTTTCGCGATTACAAACGCCCGGCGCGGTTATCATAGCTGTGTACATTTCGACGGAGGTGGGCCATGGCGCAAGCAATCCCCGAAAAATATCTCGATTTGTTCAAGAAGCAGGCGTTCGCGAGCCTCGGCACGATCATGAGCGACGGCAGCCCCCAGGTCACGCCCGTATGGGTGGACTACGATGGCAAATACGTTCGGTTCAATTCCGCGGTCGGCCGAGTGAAAGACAGAAACGTGCGGCGCGACCCGCGCATATCCCTTACCATTCTCGATCCGGAGAATCCCTACCGCTATCTGGCGATTCGCGGGCGGGTCGTGGAAATCACGCAAAAAGGCGCCGCTGAACACATCGACAGCTTGTCGCAGAAATATCTCGGGAAGCCGTATCCCTACGCTCAGCCGGGAGAGGTCCGCGTCCTGTACAAGATCGAGCCGGAGAAAGTGAGCACGATGGGCTAAGTCACTGGCCAAACGGCGCGGACCCGTTCCTCATCACGCTCACGCGGCGCTCGACTTCGCATCCAAGTCAACGTATTATCCCCACCCGCGAGGAATTCCTTATGAAGACCAGCACCGATCGCATTCTTACGACGCATGTCGGCAGCCTGCCGCGCCCTCAGGAAGTCGTCGACCTGCTTTTCGCGCAGGATCGCGGCGAACCCATCGATCAAGCCTTATTCAACGAGACAATGCGCCGCGCCGCCGCGGATCTCGTCAAGCGCCAGGCGGAAATCGGAATCGACGTGGTCAGCGACGGCGAAACCAGCAAGATCAGCTACGCCACCTACATCCGCCATCGTCTCACCGGATTTGAAGGAGATTCCGCGCGCCCCACTCCGCAGGACCTCGAAGATTTTCCCGAGTATCGCGACCGTCTCGTGAAGGCCGGCCACTCCGCCACGTACAAGCGACCCGTTTGCAAAGGTCCGATCAAGGTGAAGAATCTCGAGCCGGTCAAGCAAGATATCGCCCACATGAAGGAAGCGCTCTCGAAAGCCAATGTCGCCGAGGGCTTCCTGAACTCCGTTTCGCCGGGCACAATCGCCGTCTTTCAGCCCAACGAATACTACCCTTCGCACGAAACCTATCTCGCGGCGCTCGCCGACGCGATGCGCGAAGAGTACGAATTGATCGTGAAATCAGACCTGCTGTTGCAGCTCGATTGTCCGGACCTCGCGATGGGCCGCCACTCGCGTTTCAAGAGCCTCACCGACGACGAATTTCTTCGCTACGCCGAGCTGCAAGTCGAAGCTCTCAACCACGCGCTCGCCAACGTTCCGGCCGACCGCGTCCGCCTGCACGTCTGCTGGGGCAATTACGAAGGGCCTCACATTCACGATATGGACTGCATGAAAATTTTCCCCATCGCCATCAAAGTGAAGCCCATGGCGCTGCTCATCGAAGCCGCCAACCCCCGCCACGAGCACGAATGGGAAGCGTGGACGAAAATAAAATTGCCCGATGACAAAATTCTCATTCCCGGCGTGATCGCTTCGAGCTCGAACTACGTGGAGCATCCCGAAGTGGTCGCGCAGCGCCTGCTTCGCTACGCCAGCGTCATCGGGAAGGAGCGAGTGATGGCAGGCAGCGACTGCGGCTTCGGCACGTTCGCCGGCTTCGGCCCGGTGTTCCCGCCGTTTTCTTGGTTGAAATTCCGGTCGCTCGTCGAGGGCGCCCGCATCGCCTCAAGAAAGCTCTGGGGCCGCGTGAACTGAACTGATCAAAAGCGCACGATGCTGAATGAATATGCCTTCGAGATGGCGACTGCCGCCATCCGCTTCGGCTTTGGCGCCACGCGCGAGATCGGCGCCGAACTCGCGGATCTCGGCAAGAAACACGTCCTAGTCTTCACCGATCCGCACCTTCGCGCGCTGCCTCCCGTCGCAAACGTGCTGCAGTCGCTCGAAGAGAACAAGATTCGCTTTTCCATTTTCGATCGCGTACGCGTCGAGCCCACCGACGAATCCTTCCGCGACGCAACTCGCGCCGCACAAGAAGAGGACTTCGACGCCTTCGTCGCGGTTGGCGGCGGCTCTACGATGGACACAGCCAAGGCTGCGAATCTCTATAGCTCCTATCCCGCCGATTTCCTCGATTACGTGAATCCGCCGATCGGCCGCGGCCAGCCAGTTCCGGGTCCCTTGAAACCTCTGATTGCGATTCCCACTACCGCCGGAACCGGCAGCGAAACCACCGGTGTCGCAATTTTCGATTTCGAAAAGATGAAAGCGAAGACCGGCATCGCGCATCGCCGCCTGCGGCCAACTCTCGGCATCGTCGACCCCGAAAATACTCGCACGCTCCCCGCCGCCGTAGCCGCCGCTTCGGGTCTTGACGTTCTAAGCCACGCGATCGAGTCTTACACCGCGATTCCGTATCAGCAGCGCGCGCGGCCCGAGCGCCCGATCATGCGTCCAGCCTATCAGGGTTCCAATCCGATCAGCGACCTTTGGAGCTTGGAAGCGCTTCGACTTGTCGGCAGCTATCTGCGTCGCGCCGTAGCCGATCCGGGCGACGACGAAGCGCGCGCGAACATGATGCTTGCCGCTTCGTACGCGGGAATCGGATTTGGAAACGCGGGCGTGCATCTGCCGCACGGGATGTCATATCCAGTCGCAGGCATGGTGCGAAACTATCGCCCGCCCGGCTACGCAGCTGACCATCCGCTCGTTCCGCACGGCATTTCGGTGATCGTCCATTCGCCGGCCGCTTTTCGCTTCACCGCACCGGCTTGTCCCGAGCGCCATCTCAAGGCTGCCGAAATTCTCGGGGCCAACGTCGCCGGCGCGAAACGAGAAGACGCCGGCAAGATCCTCGCCGACCAGCTCGTGAAATTAATGCAGGACCTGAAAGTTCCAAATGGCCTTCGGGCATTGGGCTACCAATCTTCGGACATTCCGGCACTTGTCGAAGGTACCCTGCCGCAGCATCGCGTCACGAAGCTCTCGCCCCGCCCCGTCAACCCCGACGATTTCGCTCGTCTCTTCGAAGAATCTATGTCCGTCTGGTGATAGTAGTCCGGCGTTCGAGCGACGCGGACATGGACATCCCCGAAGGGGGGATCGCAGCAGGCATTCCTATCGCGCGCAGCGATAGATTACTCGCCGCGTCTAGCAGAGTTTTTCAGGAGAATAATTGCTCAACGAATTTCTTGCATCGCTCCAGAAACCCTACGGGAGCTGGGCCGGACTGCGCGGTCCCGCCGCGCACCGGAGCTTGCGCAGGCCTATTCGGGGAGGACAGCTGCGCAATCCTCTGGTCTGCCTCGCGAGCCTGCTGCGACATAGGTCTTGAATCGCCATCCGCGTCAGGATCTAACTGTCCCTCGCTCTTGCCCAGCAGACCGTTGGGACCCGCCTGCGCGATCGGCAAAACGCGCGCGTATTCGCGTTCCAGCGATTCTTCCACGTGCCGCCAATCGCTCTGGCCAAAAAGTCCCTGGCCCAGCTGCAGCAACTTCTGACCAAGGTATTCAAGTAGCGCCTCGTCTTCGAGCGACGCCGCCTGCGCTTTGATCTTTAGAAACGTGTCGGCCGCAGCGACGAGGCGAACGAGAACCGAGTCACGCAGCGCCAGTTCCGGTGTGTGATGATTCTCGAGCACATCGAGGAAAGAAGGCATCAAATCCCACGAACGCGCCATGATGCCGCCGAGCTTGCAGTGGTCGATTCCGAAATACTCCTGCTCGACCGGCGGATTATCGGTCCAGTTCGCGGGCAGCTCGCCCGGTTCCCCGGCGGCCTCGCTCAGAAGAATCCATTCAGGGACCTGTCCAATATCGTGCAGCAGCCCGGCTATATAGGCCTGATATTCCGCGAAATATTTCCAGCGCTTCGCGAGGAGTTGCGAAAGCATCGCGGTCATAAGACTGTGCTGCCAGAAGGCGATCATCTGCGAATCGGGCAGCGCCTTCCCGGCGAAGTCCGCCACGGAAGTCGTAAGCGCGAGGCTGCGAAGCCGCTCGGGACCTAGCAGCGTTGCCGCATGATCGATGCTGATCACGCGGCTGTGCAGCCCCAGCAGCGGCGAATTGCACATCCGCAGCACTTGAGAGCTGAGCGTCGGGTCCGCCGATATCAGTTTTGCGGCTTTCTTTAGGTCCGGGGATTCGCCGCTCAACGCTTTTGTAAGCTCGAGCGCGGGTTGGCGGAAGGGCGGCAGTCCTTTGCGCACGATCACTTGCAGGCGCTGCTCGCGGGCAATTTGCGAGAGCGTCGCGGATGATTGCAGCGGATGCGCCTCTGTCGTCACAGGTGACCCTTGCCAACCATTGTAGAAGCGAAATCCGTGATCTTGCCGTTTGTTCGCCCGGCGACGCTGCAAGAGACAACAGCGTCAGCACTGGCGAAGCAGGCCTGAGGATTTTCGCCGACTGGCGCGTCTGCTCACGTTGGTTTCACTTCAAAAGCGAGTACCTTTCACGAAATTCACCTCCTCTCGCGCATCGCCAAACCCCACTTAAATCGACCGCGCGTCCCGCTTTCGACCGCTAACGGTATCCCTTCCCTATCGCCCCTAGCAGTACTTCTCGGCTTGTGCTTCGCCCGTCCTCCTATCCATCTCGCGCCCAGCGGCATATATTACAGAGCGTGAAATTTCATGCTCGCTCGTCGGCAGCGGTCATCTGTTCGGCCGTTGCATGCATCGGCTTCGCGTCTGATCTGTGGGCCGCGCGCCACGCCGCGCTCGGCACCCTTCAAACCGCTCAGGAGTCCTTCCATCGCGAGCTTTGGACCGAGGATTATGCTTTCCTGAAATCCACCTTAAAGCAGTCGTACGCAAACCTTGCCTGGTTTGCGTCCCCCCAGAGCGGCGTCGACCTTCCCGGGCTCGATCGCCGCACGCGGCGCATCCTCGATTCAGCCGAAAATGAGGACGACGCAAGATCTGCAATTCTCGCCTTCGTCGCCGGATTCCACGACGGCCATTTCGAGCAGGTCCCAACTGAGGAGCCATCCGCAGGGAAATCGAATCCGCCGCCGGCCGCCTTTGACGACATGGACCCAGCCTCCGGCTGCGCGGCCTTGGGCTACGCCCCGGTTCGCAGCATCGCTTTTTCCCTACCGCTCGATGCATTGCGTGGTTCGTCCATTGAGTCAGACGGACTCAGCCGGGTATTTCGTGCCGGCATCGTGCAGTCTGCGTCGGGGACGCGCTTCGGCGTCGTCCGCATCCCGCGCTTCCGTCCGCAGGACGCTCCCCCATCGAGCTGCATCGAAAAGTGGAATGCCTGGCGGAAAACGGGCCAGCCAATAAAAGTCGACGTGCTGAAAGACCAGATTCAGCACGACTGGTTCCAAATTTTGGCCGCCCAACTTTCGCGATTTCGCGGCGAAAAGGTCGCCGCTGTCATCGTCGACGTCGGAGGCAATACCGGCGGCAATGACTCAGGCGATTGGGCCGCCCGCCTTTTCACACCTCGCGATGTCCACTCAGCGCGCCTCCTATTGGCCGCTGCGCCTTCCGCCAACGCCTATTTCGACGAAGAACTGCAGGGCATTCGCGAGGCGCTTGAAAAGCATCCGGAGGCCAGCGCCCAAACGCAACACGTGCTTCGTGAAGCGATCTCCCATTTCGAGCAACGCAAGTCGGACATCGCCTCAAGAAGCTGCGATTTGTCCTGGGCATGGCGCGAACAGCGACCTTGGAACCCTGCGGGATGCAGCGGCCTGATCGATGCGGGATTCGCGAGCGGCGAGCTGGATTACCTGGCAGCGGGTTCGATGGAGGCAGAGGACTTGGCTTCTGCGGTCTATTGGCCTGCGGCGGTCGATCGATTGCGCGGCGCGTGGTCTGGTCCCGTCTACATCCTCACCGACGGCAAAACCGCCTCTTCTGCAGAAATGTTCAGCGCCGTCATGCAGGATAATGGCGTAGCGAAAATCGTCGGCACGAATACCGAAGGCGACGGCTGCGGATTCATGGATGACGCTGCGGAGGTAGTGCTACCGCACTCGCGCCTCCGCTTCCGAGTTCCCAATTGTGTGCGTTTACGCAGAGATGGCACCGACGAAGTTGCCGGAATCAAACCGGATTTGCCTGTGCTGCCGACCGAAGGCGAGGACGCTCGCGCCCGTGCCGCCAGGATGCTTGAATTGATCGACGCCGATCTGCGGAAAAACTAACCGCCGCCCATCGCGATCGCGTTATGCCGCCGTCGCGGCGGCCGCGCTGCGAACCTGCCCGCAAAAAGTCCACATACTCTCGCGCTTGCACTTCCCTTCCCGTGCAGTAGAATGACGCCCGTGAAAGGACGAATTGAAGTTCGCGAAGATGAAAGACCGAGGGCCCCGCAGATTTGCGGGCGCAGGCCGAACCTTGCGCGCATTTCTACTCGACAATGCTTTCGAGTAGAATTGTCCGTAAGTCACTCAAAACAAACGATCGGCCTTCTCGCTACTCGACAATATTTCGGCCCCCTTTTCGCAACGCACCCTCCGCAATTCTGCGGACCCCAACGCACTTCGATGGAGGCACCAACATGGACCGTCGATCGTTCATCGGTTTTGGCACTCTCGCGGCGGGAGCTCTCATGAGCGGCGGATTCGCTCGCATACTGGCGGAGGACGCGACGCACACGCCAGGCGCAACTGTCGCGACAACCACGGGCAAAGTTCGCGCGACGATGCAGGACGGCGTCCACGCGTTTAAAGGCATTCCGTACGCGGCCTCTACTGCCGGCGATAACCGCTTCATGCCGCCGAAAAAGCGTGAGCCTTGGAACGGCGTGCGCGATTGCTTCGAATTGGGTCCGCGCTCGCCGCAGCTTCTGAGTTCGTTCCACGGTGTCGTTCCTCCGGAAGTTGAAGTGATGGACCGCGACGAGCCCATGAGCGAAGACTGCCTGATGCTCAATGTGTGGACGGCTGGAGTTGGCGCCGGCCACAAGCGGCCGGTGATGGTCTGGCTCCACGGCGGTGGATACACCAGCGGCTCGGGCGGATTCATCTGCTACGACGGCGCACAGCTGGCGAAGAAACACGATGTCGTCGCAATCTCGCTGAATCATCGCCTCTCGGCGCTTGGCTACCTGTATCTCGCCGGAATCGGCGGCGAGAAATACGCGAATTCAAGCAATCTCGGAAACCTCGACATCATCGCCGCGCTCGAATGGGTCCGCGACAATATCGCCGCGTTCGGCGGCGATCCGGGCAATGTCACGATCTTCGGACAATCGGGGGGTGGCGGAAAAGTCAGCTCGCTGATGGCGATGCCCGCAACCAAAGGGCTCTTCCATCGCGCGATCGTGCAAAGCGGCGCCTCAGTGAAAGGCACCCCGATCGAGGCGGCGAACAAATCCGCCGAGCTCTTTCTCTCGAAATTCAACTTGAAGCCGAACCAAGTCGAGGAGCTGGGAAAGCTCACGCCCGATCAATTGCTTGCGCCGACGGGCGGCGGACTTTTCGGCGCGCCGGGCTTGTCTTTCGCGCCCGTGGTCGACGGCGAAACGCTGCCGACCGATCCCTTCGATCCTGTGGCGCCCGCGCTCTCCGCAGACATTCCGCTGCTGATCGGCACCGTCGAGACCGAAGTCACATTTTTCCCCAACCAAATTCTTGATCCCATCGACGACGCAACTTTGCATGCGCGCGTGAAGCAGACGGTTCGCAATGCCAGCGAAGATCAAGTCGATAAGGTCATCGCCGCGTACAAGGCGGGCCGTCCGCAGGCAAGCAACACAGACATTTTTCTGATCATCGCCTCGGACGCAACCTTCCGCGCAGGCGTTCTGGTTGAAGCCGACCGCAAGGCCATGCAGGGCAAGGCCCCCGTGTATCAGTATTACTTCACGTGGCGCTCGCCAGTTCGCGAAGGCAAGCTGCGCTCCTTCCACACGCTCGAAATCCCATTTGTGTTCGACAACGTCGACAACTGCAAGTCGATGGTGGGCTCGGGCCAGGACCGTTACGCGCTTGCGGAGAAAGTCAGCTCCGCCTGGGTTGCCTTCGCCCGCACGGGCAATCCCTCGACAAAGGACCTGCCTTGGCCCGCATTCGACACCACAAAGCGCGCCGTGATGATCCTCAACGATGAATGCAAAGTCGTGAACGATCCGTACGGCGCCGAGCAGCGCCTGCTGCGTTCGATTTAGGCGAAGGGCTTAGAAAGGAGAAAGTTACATTTCGTTCTGCGTCTCTGAGGGCCAGCTCATGCCCCAGGAATAGAACGCAAGAATGATCATCACATCCACAGGCAAACCGAACACGATGTAAAGCACGGGCATGAACAGAACGGATTTTTCGAGCACGACGGCCTGCAAAAGCATCTGTAGCGGGAAAAAAATCGCGAGATGAGCCATCGTCATCGCCGTGAGCGCCGCTTTACGAACTAGCCGGAAGCGGAAAATGTAGTAGGTGAGTCCGAAGAGAATGGGGACAATCGCAATCAGCGCGATGCCGTACGTAACCATCCCTTCCATGTAGCTGTCGGGCGTGTGGGGAAATCTGCCGGGCATCCACAAAAAATAGATGAGTGCAGTCACCTGAATGAAAAGCACCGCCCGCGCGAGATATGTGATCGGCGTGAATTTCTTGGGCAGCAGGTACGTCGCAGCAAACAGCAAGCCGACAACCGCTGCGGTGCTCCACCATGTCTGCGCATCGGGACTGACCCCGTTCATCCGCGGAAACGGCACGACGAAGCGAATGTAGGGCGTGACGAAATGCTCGCGCAAGCCGATATCGCAGCGGAGCGACATCAGCCGGATCCCAGCGGCGAAAATCGCCTGCCACAACCTGCAGATCCACGGCAATGCAAGGATCCAAGCGAACGTGAACAGCAGCACCAGCAGCGCAGCCGTGACCAGATCGGAAGGCTCGAGGACGAATCGCGTCAGCGCGCGGTGCATCGCGATCACGCCGCCACGATGACCGCAAAAGCGGCCGCGCTCGGTGAACCGAGAAGAGTCGCTCGCGACGCTCCCGAGCGCGCGGCGATCAAAACTCCTTGAAGAATCCAAAGCTGCCGCCACCCCGTTCGTAGAACGGGCTGTGATAGTAGTCCGCGATGAGATTGAAGCCCCAGTTCTTGCCGGTCCATTGCCGCCAGGTAATTGTCAGGCTCTGACTGAGGAAGCGGCTGAGTACCGTCGTCGGCCCGACAAGCTGGTAGGCCTCTTCGCCGAATTCGCCGTTTACTGTGATGTAGTGATGCTTGTTGGTGCCATGCGTAAGGGCGACGAAGCCTGATGGTGAGAACACTGCGCCTGGATTGCTGACGTTGAACCGCAAGCCGTCTTCGAAGATCCAGGGCCTAGTGAAATAGTAGGTCGTGCCGACAAACACGCTTTGATCGCGGTGAACGTCCTTCGCCGCGTAGTACCCGTATCCGAGAGTGGCGATGAATTGTTTCCGCGACAGCCACTTGCGATTCAAGAACGCGTCGGCGCGAAAACGCGGCCAGAAAAATCCTCCCGCGCTCGAGCCGAGCGTGAGTGAAGCGTACCAGGTCGGGCTGAAATCATACGTATCGCCCGCCGCCATGTACGCGCCGCCGTCGCCGAACTCGTGCTGCCCGTTGATCTCGCCGCTCCACGTGTTCTTGCCTTCCGAGTACACCGCGCGAGTGTAGCCGCCGCTCCAATCGCCGAAGTTATTCGTCAATTGGCGATATGACCCGCCAACTTCTACGAAGTTGGTCAACACCTTTTCGGCCGGAGCCGATGGGGATGGCGGAGGCGCGGCCTCGGGCTGCTGTTGCGTGGTCTGCTGTGGAGGATCGGCGGCCGGCGGATCCTGGGTTTGCTGGGCGCGCGCCGCAACCGAGCACGCAAGCGTAACCGTCAAGTAGAAGAGCGCATTCCGAAAATGGTGTGAACGGTTCATTGTCCTGACACTCTGCTTTCGATTTCGAGTTGATCTCCCTCACCTGCCACTACGATCCAGCCGTCGCGGACCTCGGTGATCTCGGCTGAACCACGGCGCACGACAGGCTTGCTGTATTTCGGTGCCGGAAATCTCCAGGCTTCGTGGGCGAGCGTCGCGGGCGCGGAAGCCGTAAGCGAGGCCAGCCCCTTCTTCTGCGTCAAACTCCAACTCACGGACTTGCGCGAATTCAAGAACCTCGCCATCTGGGCCATCGTGTACCAGTGAAATCTTCCCCGTGCGCGAAGCTGCCCCGTTTTCTCGAACCACGCGTCGACGATTCGGCGATACGGCAAAATTCCCGGCGGATGGAAATAGGCGAGACGTACCTGCCTGTGCCGGACGACGAAATCAGTCAGCGCATCGAGCCAGCTTTCGACGACCGGCGAAGGCACCGACAGATGCTCCATCTCCTCGAACGAAGCGGCGCGGTCCAGGTGAACGATCGGAAAAGCCCAAATATTCTGGCCGTCGCTATGACCATCGCGATAGCCTTGCGTTGGTCCCATTCCGCTGTCGCCGGTGAAGTAATAGGCGATGAATCCGTGTGCCTCGAGCCAGCGCGTGACCCATTCGGGTTGGTTGCCCTCGGGCGCCGAGTACTCGATCACCGGTTTCCCCGTCACTTCCTCGAGCGCCGCCTTATTGAGCTCGAGATACTTTTCCATCTGCTCAGGAGGGTCTTTGTCCACGTGAGCCGCGAAATAGTCGTGCATCCAGCCGCCATGGCTTCCAACCTCGTCACCTGAACGCACGAGCTCGCGCACGAGTTCCCTGCTTATGGAATTTCCGGGAACATCAAAGCCCTCATGGTCGCCCACGCGATAGTCGTCCGGCCCGGCAGTGATGTCGATCGAGTACGGACCTTGCCTAGTCATCGGCCACGTGCTGACTTCCTGCAGCGACTGAATCGCGGCGTTGGAATCCACATGCCAATTCAGAACGATGCCGCCGATGCCGTCCGGAACGGCCAGGAGGCACGGCAAGGCCAGAACGTGCAGCGCGAAATAGTTCAGAAAGGCGTGGAGCGGCAATCCGTCAGTTCTTTCGACAAGAGTTGTGAGAGGCAAATTAACGAACAACACGGACCCTTTACCGAACGGATGCAAACTGGCCGCGACGTTCGAACCTGAGCGCAGCAGGACTTCTCCTGCGTAGTCACCCATCGTGACGAAGCTCGGGTATTCCAAATCTCCGAACTGATAGCGGCGCAGTTGCGCCGATGTTTGGTTTCCGTTCTTCTGCAATTCGACGAACGGAAAGTACTTGCCCGGCGGCACCCCGAGCTCGTCCATCGTGGGAATCGAGCCGCTTACAGCCGAAGAGCGAATCATGCCGGCACCCAGCGCGTTGTAGAACGCGTAGCGAACTCCGGCGAGATCAGACAGCCGCGATTCCTCTCTGGAATAAAAACCCTGAGGCGATTTCGTGGCGGCATCGTAGACGAGCATCAGATGTCCGCCGTTTGCTACATAGTCGCGGATGGTGGAAACGATCAAGTCGCCCGCGCTCACGTGAAACTCATCGGGGAGGATCACGCCTGCGCAGGCGCGACTGTCCAGTAGCGGTCGCATGTATGTGGAATCGTGCATCGGCACCACGTGCAGGCCTTCTTCGCTGGCGGTATCCAGCCAAACTCTTACGCGCGAGTCGGCAAAGCTGACTCCATCGGGAACAAGCAGGATCAGGCGATCCGCTCCGGCGCCGGAGCTCTCGCCGACGCGCAGAGCGGCCCATACACCAGCGCAGATCAGAACTGCGACAGCAGCAGTGGCCACTGACCGGCGTGCATTCATTGCTTTGCCAACGCGTGCCCCTCGTGACGCGCCCAGATCGTTCCGAAGGCGACCACACCTTCTTCAACGGCAATCACGGGAGCGCTCACGGTTGTAGGCCTGTCGAATGTTCCGCAACGTGAGCCGGACTCGATCAGAATTTCATACTCCGCAATCACGGGCCCGCCGATCTGACAATCGGGGCCAATGTGCATCGTGGTTGCGCTGATCAAGCTGCCGGCCACGAAGGCGCCCGAATCAACCGCCAGGTGATGATTGCTTTTCACGCTTCCCAGAATCTGCGCGCCGGCGCCAATCCGAAGGCCGCCACGCGTGACGATGCTGCCCTCGACGATTTCGCGCGCCGGAATTTCAAGATCCGCGTCAACAAAGCGCCGCCTGGCAGCAATGAATGAGGAAATCGGTTCGGCCGGTTGATCGGGAGGCGACGCACCAGCTGAGTCTTTCTGCGCCGGCGGCGGTCCGAACACGATGCGCGGAGCATGCAGCCGCTGAAAGAGACATCCGGCTTGCAGGCCGATTTCAACCTCGGAAGAAATGCGGCCGTAGAGATCGCAGTCCTGCTCCGCGTGAATGCTCTTCGCCGCGTGGGCCCAGCGAATCACTTTGCTGCCTTGCCCCAGGCGCACTGCGTCGTCGCCGAGAATCGCGCGATAGGTGCAGTTTTCTCCGCCGGTCAGGAGACGCGACGCGTACAGCTCTTTGGCGAACGTGATCCCGTCGGGCAGCATCAGCTCCGTGCCTGCAGCCACAACGAAATCGCATGTTCTTCCGGCAGTACCTGGAGCAAGAAGCTGCGTGGTGTCCGCTCGCCCGAGCAGCAAGTATCGGTCGCCGTGAGGCAGAATGCCCGTTGCCGTATCGCCTGAAGCAACGCACCGTTCAAGCGGGACCAGCAAATCGGAGGCGTAGCTGCGGAACCCGAATGAAAAATGTCGGATATCGCCCGCGTACTGCTGAATCACGTTGAGCGCCTGCGCATCGCGTTTGAGGTGCAATTCGACGATTGCCGGTATAAGCGGAAGGAGGAAAAGCGCCGCAGCAAGCGCAAAGAGACCCGCGGTCGCAAGGACGGCGCTCACGGTGTGGTCCGGAAACGCTCGGTCTTATCCCAATGAAACTGAGCGCCGGTGAGCGGGGCCATCAATTGGGAGACAAATGCCCGTGAAACCGAAAAAATGCTGACGCCGAATCCGAGGATGAGGAAAGGAAGGAGGCAGATGCGCTGGCGCGTGTAGTCGAGCCGCGCGGCTGCGGCGATTTCGAAAAATGCAGCGAAATTTCCCACGGCCGAATACGCCGTAATCGAAAGCAATGCGATCACGCCATGGAGTGGAGCGTATCCTTCGTAAAACACGCCGAGCGCGAGGAGCCATCCGAGAAGCGTGAGGGGCGCCATGATGTACACGCCCAGAAGCAGGAAGCCGTCGATCCGCTCGCGCAGCGTGGCGCGGTGCTTGCCGAACAGGAGATGGAGGCCGTAATTCGCAAGCGCCTGATTGTGGCCCTTGGCCCAGCGCATGATCTGCTTCACGCGCACTTGCCACGTTTCCGGCACCTCCTCGTAGCACTCCGAACGATTTTGATAGACCGTCTTCCAGCCGTGCAGCAGAAGGCGATAGGTAAGGTCGGTGTCTTCAGTGAGTGAATTGTCGTTCCAGCCGCCGATTTCGCGCAGCGCGCTGAGCCGGACTCCCGCAACCGTTCCGCCGTGCTGCGGCACAAGACGCAAATTCATGCGTGCCTGCTGATCGACTTGATAGCCGCCGGAGCGTTCGAGATCGAGCAGACGAGTGAGCAGATTCGTGCCAACGTTCAGCGGGACGACGCGCCCCATCACGCCGCCGACTTCGGGATCGAAAAACGGCGCAACCAGCTGCTTGATAAGTCCGGTGCCGGGAATGTAGTCCGCGTCGAAGATCAGAATCACCTCGGTGGCGACCAACTCCATCGCGTCCTTCAGCGCTGCAGCTTTTCCGCCCTTGCCGCCGGTGCGATGAAACGGGCGGATGCGGCCGGGATGGTCCTGGCAAAAGCGGTCGATGATTTCGCGGGTCTTATCGGTCGAACGATCGTTCACCGGAACGACCAGCATTTTTTCCGGCGGATAGTTCACGCCCATCAGCGCGGCAAGAATGTGCGAGATGACTTTTTCTTCGTTATGCGCGGCGACAAGGATCGTCACCTGCGGCCAATCCGCAGTGTCGGTGTCAATGTAGGGATGGCGCTGAAATCCGAACAGGCGATTCAACGTGAACCAGTAGTGCCGCGCGGTATAAAGCGAGATGACGGCGACAATCGCGAAGAGGAAGTAGACCATGGCACTCCACCGCGCCTAGGAATGCACCTTCTCGGGGATCTGTTCGTGCTGCTGCCGGACGAGATCGGTCTTGCGGCGCCTTGGGTGCGGCCTCGGGGGCAATTTGAACTCCTGCTCGGGCTCAAGTAGCGGAGTCTTGCCCTGATACCAGCGCGAAATCGCCTCGACGATTCGCTCCGAGGCGCGGCCGTCGCCGTACGGGTTTTCGCCTTCGGACATGTCCTTGTACGTTTCGGGATCGGTAAGCAGCTTCTGCGCTTCGTCCAGAATTTTCTTTCGCGACATGCCGATGATTTTCGACATGCCAAACTGTGAAGCTTCGGGACGCTCGGTCACTTTGCGAAGTACGAGCACGGGCTTGTGAAACGTCGGCGCTTCTTCCTGAATTCCGCCGGAATCGGTGAGCACGAGAAAACAGCGGCGCAGCAGACTGACGAACGTAATGTAATCAAGCGGTTCGGTTAGGTGAATGCGGTCTACGCCTCCCAAAAGCGCGTTGATCGTGCTGCGCACGTTGGGATTCATGTGCACGGGGTAGATCACGCGAATATCGGGGTTCCTCTGCACGAGATCGTTCAGCGCGAGACACATGTTTTCCTGGTCGCTACCCCAGGATTCGCGCCGATGTGACGTCACCAAGACAAGGCGCCAGCCATCGGTGGGGACTCCAGCGAGCGGCGTGTTGTCCCACGAATCGCGCAACCTGCTCAGGCCGCGAAGCGCGTCGACGACCGTATTGCCCGTGACGACAACCTTTTCCGGCGGCACTCGCTCAGCCAGCAGCGCATCGCGAGAGAGCGCAGTCGGCGCGAAATGAATTTCGGTGACGACGGAGATGAGTCGGCGATTCGCTTCTTCGGGAAAGGGATTGTAGAGATCGTAGCTGCGAAGTCCCGCTTCAATGTGACCGACGGGAATTTTGCAGTAGTAGGAAGCGAGCGCCGCGCCGAAGGCTGTTGTGGTATCGCCCTGCACGAGCACCATGTTTGGTTCGAAGCGGTGGCACGCATTCTCAACGGTATCGACGACGCGGCCGGTGAGCGAGCTGAGCGTTTGATTGGGACGCATCACGTCGAGATCGAAATCCGGCTTGATCTGAAAATGTTGAAGAACCTGATCGAGCATCGTGCGGTGCTGGCCGGTGTGGACGACGGCCGTTTCGAACTCGGACGAGCGCCGGCGCAGTTCGTGAATCACAAGCGCGAGCTTGATGGCTTCGGGCCGCGTGCCCAGCACAGCGATGACTCTGCATTTCTTGTTCAACTCTGCTCACCCTGCACAAGGCGCCTGACTGCGTGCATCGAGAATTGCGGTCGCCGCCCGCCGCGATCGACCGACTGTCCGGGGTAGACGGATGCCCACGCTTACGCATGCGATCTACGTGCCAGTCTGGATTAGAGGATTCGAGTGATTGCGAGGAGGGCATCTAGCATAAGCGCGCGAGTGAGCCCGAACCTGTAAACATAGTGGTCTCAGTAACTTGCGAGACTGCGAGCCGCAGCTCAGCTCGGCTCGGGAGTGAAGAATTTTCCGTAGCTGAGTGACCGAAGCGGTCACGCCGAACACTTTCGGACGCGTCGGCTGCTGGACTAATTTGAAGAAGATGAGTTCGATTTGAAGGCGAAGGAAATCGTCTTCGACTCATTTGCGGCCACAGTGACCGTTTGATCGAGCGCACCCAGGCTCTCGTGCCAGGCCTCAATGGTGTACGTGCCGGGCGGAAGATTTCTCAGTTCGAAAGTACCCGACTTCGACGAGACCGAGAAGTAGGGATGATCGAACACGAAGACAAACGCGCGCATCCACGGATGCACGTTGCAGAGCACTGGCATCGCAAACTCCGGACGCGCGAACGACGATTTGAACGCCGCGGAACCCGCGGGTTGCGACGTGCTCCATTGGCGATTCTGTTTCGGCATGGGATGAACGTTGTGCATCGTCGGGTCATTGTTCTCAATTTCGAACGGCTGATCGGTCATCAGCGCCAGCACGTGCGGCTCGTACATGCAATTCTTCTGGCCCAGGATCACGGGCTCGGAGGGCGTCTCGAACTTGTACTTGCCGAGGCCGCTCTTCACGAAGACGACGACATTGGCGAGGGTGGCGTGATCGCCGACGACGAACGTCGGCGGAATGACGGGCGCGGAATTTGCCTGGACGCACACGGAGGATTGGCTCATGTCGATCGGTTTGAGAATGGGTGGAATGCCGTCCAGCGTCACCACGCCGCCGATCGAACCTGCGGTGGATGAATCAACCGTAGGGAGCGAAGAGGATTCGGAGGTTTGCTTGTTGCCACAACCGGCCGCGGTGAGAAGAGCGAAGAAGGCAAGCGTGAGACGCCACGGCCGAAAGTGCATGATCGCGCTAATGTGTGTCGAAATTGGGAATCGACACGGCCGCTGTGATCACCGAGAACCACAGCAGCAATTCAAGCAGTCCCGCGAACTTTCCGAACGGACTTACGATATCGGCTTGTTCGCGGGCGCGTGCGTGCCACTGCACAAAGATGTGCCAAAGAATTCCGAGAGGGACCAGAATGCCGAGCTTGATTTCGAACGCGGGATTCGGGATGTATTTGGTCGCCGCGCTCGAGAACAGCATGAAACCGCCGGTAATGGCGATCAGCAGTCCGACCCAATTCCACCAAAAAAGCGCATCGGAAAGCTCGGCGGCGGTCCGGCGCTTTGATCCGATTCCCAGAAGGCGTAGATCGAGAGTGAGGTTCGTGCCGATCCAGAGAGAAAGACCTGTGAAGTGCGTTGCCTGGACAAAGGGATAGATCCACGTGGAACCGCTGATATAAAGAGCCCACCCAGTGTTCTGCAGCCACTTGGCAACGGTCATGAAGAAGTTAAGCATCCGAGCTAGCCCTCTGCGCCTTCAGAATATGGCGCGAAGCGTGCACGAATTAGCCGACGCCCGAAATCGCGGGCACTTCGACGGAAATCAGTATCGATCCGATCCACAGTACGAGAGACAGGAAGGCCACGACTTTCGCACCAATAGAAGATATCGACGGCTCCTCGCTGGACGCGGCCGCCTTCGAGTTCACAAAGATTCCAAAACCCACAGCAACCAGCACGATGAGCAACTTTACGCGAAACGTCCCCGCACCGTAGAAATCGACTGCATCGCCGGCGAACATGAAGAACCCGGAGACCAGGACCATCACCAGGCCTGTCCACATCCAGGGGCGAAGCTGGCGCGCCAGCTGAGGCACAGGTTCACGCTGAGCGGCAACTCCCATGAGGCGCAAATCGAGCACAACCGAGGTGCCGACGAGGAGGAAAAATCCAGAATAGTGGCAAATCTCGAAGATCAAAGAGATGACGACAGAACTGTCCAACGACATGATCCAGGGATTTTTCTCAAGCCACTCGCAGAAGTGAAGCAAAAGACGCGCCTCCTAACGACCTTCGCCTAAACCAGCGGCCAGAACAATCGCAGTGACAGACGCTTATACGCCGTTTTGCTCGCTGTGCGCAACTTATCTTGTGGATAGTCGGCGTGGCCGCTCCGGCGCCTTAGGACCTCAGCACGGTGCCGTCGGCCAATGTGACCGAAGTACAGCGCATGGTCCTCGCACCACTCTTCGCAGCTCCGCCGGTTACTGTGATCACGTCGCCGGGCCTCACAGTGTTACTAGTCCAACCATTGTGGTGAAGAAAGTTGGGGCTATTGATTTCCATGGCCCATTCGTCGACGCCGCCTTTGTCGTTTTTCACATTTAGATAGATATAGGCGTGAGGATTAGTCCATTCGACCCGTGTAACGGTGCCTTTGAAGGTGCTCGGATGCTCCATGTCGTACATCGCTGTCGAATGATGCGCCAGCGCAGCCGGAACGAAGACCGCGATCGCGGCTAGCGCGATAAGAAAACAGGTTGCCGATTTTCGTATCATGCTTTCCTCTCTCCAAATCCGAACTAGCTGCTTTGCAGCGCGCGCTCCTGCGCGCGAAGCCTCGCACAACTATTTCTTCTTTTTCGCATCCTTGGTAATGAGAAGGTCCTGATAGTTCTTGTTGTTCTGCTCGCAGACGTATTCCTGGATCTGCCACTCCGGGTGCAATCTCATTTTCGCGGATTGTACCCACGGCTTCGCGAACACGTTGGGGTCATCGATCGTTGCGTCGTAGTCGAGTTCCTCGTAGGAGACGCGATGGTACCGCTCCACCACGTGATAAGCCGTGGTGTGATGATAATTGGCGATCTCTGTCTTGTCGTTGAACCCGGTCACGTCAACGACCAGCGTATCGCCCTCCCAGTGTCCGACCGAATTGCCCATGTAGGTGGGATCGAGATCATCGGGATGCAGACGCCCATCCGTTGGTATCACGCGGAAAATTCCATAGGCTTCATAGAGAATGACTACCAAGCCCGGCTTCTGGATAATCTGCATGGGATAGGGCTGGAACGTGGCTGCGGGAACACCCGGAGGTGTGCAGGTCACGCCAATGCCAATTTCGGTCTCTTTCTCGGTGAGTTTGTATTTTTCTGCGCCGGGTTTCACCTCTGCGCCCCGATTCATCGCGCTAAAGTTGAAGCCCGCGATGTAGACGCCCGAAAGATCGGGATGTCCGTCCGAAGCCTGCGGAATCGGCTGGTTGTGCGGATCGACACAGCCGGGGTCCGTGCTCGGCGGTATCGGATTGGTACCCACGACTGTGATGGTAACGGACTTTTGATCGCCGCCGGCGCGCCCCTTAGCCGTAAATGTGTAGGTACTTGTGGCCGCGGGCGAAACGACAACTTTGCCGATGGCCGGCACGATGCCGAGACACTGATCGAAGTAAATGTCGTCTGCATTGATGGCGCGCCAGCGGATGATCGCCGATTGACCCGGCCCGATCACGCTCGGCTCAGCCTTGAGCTCCATTATCTTTCCCGGAGGGCCCATCGGAAACCCCCCAAACCTGGGACGCCCCGCATCAGCCGGTGGCTCCGCGGGCGCGTTCTGCGTCGGCTGCTGCCCCACGGCGCACGTCGTAACGAGTGCAGCCAAGGCAGCTATCATCGCAAAGCGATTCACAACGAGCATTCTGAGTGCCTCCTCAGACTTTTGTCGCGCGAGTTGAACAGTGCAGCCGGCTGGCACACGGCGCGATGAAGCTGCTCAAGTGATCTTCCGATTTTCGGAGTCCTTACAAGAGCGCGGTCATCCTGAGGATGTCTCGCCAAGCGACGTCCGACCTGAACTGTAATTGCGCCTACCCCTGAGCTTTGGACGTGACCCGTGGCCTAAGGGTTCCACGGATCACGCCTACGGATCCAACGCTAGTGTCTAGAACGTGTATTTTAGCGCGAATTGCATCGTGCGCGGATCATTTACAGTCTGATTGAGAGCTCCCAATCCCGCCGTGCTCGCCGGCGCCGGTTGCCCGAAGGTAGGTAGGATTCCAGCCCCGGCGACCGACGGTGGGTAAAGATTTGCGTGATTTGGCATATTGAAGACCTCCCAGCGGAACGTAAGCTGCTGGCCTTCCCGGACCTGGAAAGCTCGCTCCAGCGCGGTGTTAATGATGATCGATCCCGGTCCGAACAAGCTGTTGTTTTTCAGGTCTCCAAAAGTATACGCGTCAGGAGGAGCGTAGGAATCGGGGTTTAACCAGCACGTCCTACCTTTCGGATGGCAATACGGGTCACCTGTCAAATTGGGACGCTGCGTAAGGCCGTTGCCGCTCCCGGAGAAGTCGAGCAAGATGAAAGGAGATACATCCGTGCCCGACTGGATGATCCCGGAAAGCGAGAACGTCCAGTTACCGAGAAGCATCTGAGTTACGTGGCCGCCGAATTTCGGAGTCTCGGCCACGAGCGTCTGGTTGAACAGATTGTGCGTATCTGCGTTCGGGCAGTTGCCGCGGTCGTATCGCCGGTCATACGGCCGCGCCTCCGCCGCAAGGAAGAATCCGAGGGTTGTTGTGTAGTTGTCTGAGATGCAGTGAGACCACGTGTAGTTCGTGATCGAAGTGTAATGATTCGCAAATCGGTGCTTGGCAGTGAGCAGCAGGCCGTTGTAATTCCCGGTTCCCTGTTCCTCCAAAACGAGAGTCTCGCCATAGCAGGAAGTCGTAGGCGAGCAGAGTCCCACCGAACCGTAGTTCTGGAACAAGCGATTTTGGCTCAATGCCGTTCCGGGCCCCCCACAAAACGCTGGGGGCAGGAACCCTGGGCATGGCCCATTTGGGACTTTCCCGCCATCGGCGACACACGCCACACCTGGCGGGAATGGGTAACCGGCAAGCCCGCCGACAACTCCCTCCACGCAAGGTCCCTGCATCCCCGGGTTAGCTTCATTGTTTCCCCACAAGTGGCGTTGCTGACTGCCCAGATAGGTCGCCGAGATCAGCCAGTTCGTACCCAATTGCTTTTCGATGCTCAAGTTGTACTGCATCACGTACGTCGGTTTGATTGTTTGCGGATAGCTGAAAACCAACGCGCCGGGAACGTACGCGGACTTTGTCGGTCCCTGACCTACGAAATCCGGAAACGGATCTTGGCCGACGTGGGTGACGCCTTGTTGATCGTTAAAGATAAAGCGATTTGGCGTGGTCGCGAACGTCCCCCATGGGTCGCTGATGCAAGTGGTCGTGCAATCGAGTCCGGGAGCAGTGACAGCACCTCCCCAGGGCTCCTCGAATCCGAACTGGTCATAGGAGAAGTTCGGGAAGTCATAAAACATCCCAAAACCAGCCCTAATAGACATCCGGCCGGTTCCCATTGGATCCCAAGCCATCCCGATGCGCGGACTCCACTTGTTCAGATCGTTGGGGGTCAACTTGTTTCCGTGCGGCCCACCCGGATCCCCAGGAAACAAGTATCCGGCGGGTGCGTGGGGAAATTTCGTGCTGACAACATCGTTGATGATGTTCGGAATAGAAATGTTGACGACGTCGATGCCCCCTGGAACGAAGTGACCAAAAAACGGATCCCATCTCAAACCGGCTGTGATCGTGAGCTTGCGGTTCACTTTCCAAGCGTCTTGCGCGTAGATCGCGAAAATATTCTGGTGTTGAAGCGATGGGATTGGAGCATCCTGCGCGAACCCGCTGTTGGCGGATGTCCATCCCAACATGAAGTCCGATAGACCCGAGCTAGGCAGAGGCCCGATCAACGACGTCCTGTTGCCGTCGAATGTGAAAATGCCCTGGTTGAACAAGTAATTGTGCGCGAAGGCTCTCAGGTTGATGAAATCCATTCCGAACGAAAGCTGGTGAGCTCCGCGCGTAATGGCCAAGTCGTCGGCCACTTCAATCGTATCGTAGGGCTGCAGGGACGGTGTGGAGTTGAAGAGACCGCCGAAACCGGCCGTGACGGCAAAGCCAGCCATGTAATTCGGGAAGAACTTGCCAACGTTTGGACCCAACTGGTAGATGTCGCCGATCTCATCCGGAGCCAATCCAGCTTCGTTAAACAAGTCGAAGAGATCCGTGGTCGTATTTTGAACCGTAAGATTTCTGCTTCGGCTTCCCGTAAGCCGGAAGTTGTTAACCATGTTGGAGCCGAAAAGATACGTGTCGCCTAAAGTGAGGTTCTGAACGCGGTTCGATTGACCATCGATCGCGGCGATCAGCAAGTCGGGATCTCCGCTGGGGAGCGATTCGGGCTTACCGGCAGGCTGCTCCCAATTGGTGATGAAATACCGGCCGAATATCGTGTTCCGGCTGCTCATGTGATAGTCGATTCGCGCCAGACCTTGGTTTTCGCCAAAATTAGCCGGCGACTGATAGTTGTAAGTTCCGCATTGGTAAGGTGAGAAGACGCCGACGGGGCCGGCCGCGGGCGCCACGGGAATATGGTTGAGCAGGGCCACGATGATCGGACTAAAGTTAGCAGGATTGGTCGCATTGGCGCCGCTGATTCCGTCGCCTGCAGTCCCGGTTCCATACGGCCCGCCGAGAACCGGTGCTGCTCCGAGACACGGCTGAAAGTCACCTTCTCGCATCGCTTCTGTGGGTACAGTCGTCTGTGCCGGGTTAGTCGAGCGCTGAATCGTATCCTGCCAGCCGACAAAGAAAAAGAGCTTGTCTTTCCTGATCGGCCCGCCGATGGTGCCGCCGAACTGATTGCGCTTCAGCGGCGGGCGGAAAGCAAACGTCTTATCGGTGATTGGATTCACCTCGGTCGCGGCGGCGAACGCCGTGTTCTTGGAGTCGAAGATGTAGTTGCGCACGTATTCGAACACGTCGCCGTGAAACGAGTTCGCGCCGGACTTCGTGACCACGGTCACCGAACCCGACGGATGCGTGCCGTATTGGGCTGGCAAAGAGCTCGTCTCGACCTTGAATTCTTCAACCGTGTCCGGGAATGGAAGCGGGAGATTTTGATTGCTCAAAGGATCGTTGTGCGTGCCGCCGTCCAGCCAGAACGCGACGCTGCCTTGCGCGCCTCCGGCAATCGAGATAACCGCCGACGAGGGATACGACGCTCGGAAAGCTCTGCCCTGGCCGACCGCGCCGGAGAGCGGGAGCAGGTCCGTCACTTGTCGTCCATTGAGCGGCAGACTTTGCACTTCTTGCGGGGGAGTTACCTGCCCTACTCCTTCGGCCTGCGTCTCAACCATTGCGGCTTCTGCTTGGACAGTGACTTCCTGGCTTATAGCCCCAACCGCCAGGGAGACGTTTACCGAAAGGTTGACACCCACATCAACCACGATCCCCTTCTGCACGTACTTACTGAAGCCCGACTTCGACACTTCGAGGTCGTACGTGCCGACCGACAAATCGGGAAACGCGTAGGCTCCGTCGACAGCGCTGGTGCTCGTGCGCGCTGCGCCTGTGGCAATCTGCGTCAATTTGACGCTGGCGCCCGCCACTGCCGCGCCGCTCGAGTCTTGAACGACGCCTCTGATTTGCGAAGTGGAAATCGTTTGCGCCCGGAGCGCGGTGCAAGCAAGGAAAAGGCAGAATCCGAGAAGAAGCTTCGATCTCATGTGCCACCCCTATGACGTGGGCTCATCCGCCTTGGCCGGATACAGTTTGCCGCAGGCGGCGTCGGAGGATCGCGACCGTGAACCTATTGGACAGTCCTCCCCCCATCGCGATTGGCGCGGAGTGTAGTCCCCGTGCCCGATTGGATACTTTGTCCAAAGCGCAAAGCTAGTTATCTTACGGAGAAGTCCCTAATTCACGTGCTCCCTGGCTTTGCAAGAAGCGGCTTGTGCAGACAACGGCGAGGAGCGATATTCTCGACTAGGCGTCTTTTGCGGCTCCCGCTTGTACGCTGCGCGGCGAGGCGCCAAATTCATTTCTGAATTTCCGGCTGAAGTGCGGGTAGCTGTTGAATCCCCAAGAGAACGCAATCTCAGTGAGCGATCGGCCGGTGAGGGCTGGATTCTTCAAATCGTTCCTGCAACCCTCCAATCTGAGCTTCCAGATCAGTTCGTCGACCGTGTTCCCTTTGTTCGCAAACACAAAATGCAGATACCGTTTGCTGCAATGCAGCGCTTCGGCGATCTGCGCTACGTTCAAAGCTGGATCGCGGAGCTTCTGAACAATATAGGCGCGCGCACGAAGGTGCAACGCTTCCGTGGCAGACGTGGATGGTTCGTCGCCTAGCAGCTCCAACAGCGAGAAGCTGAGAAGTTGATGAATTGTTTCGGCGACGGTGCGCTCCGCTTGCTCGGATAGATTTCGAAGCTGAGAGAAAGTCGTGCTCAAGAACTGGTAGATCAACTTTCCGAGTCCCTTCCTGCTGGAAAAAGAACGCGCCGTGAAATTGTCTCGAATTTGAATTCCGTGAAGGTGTCCGGCCGGAACCATGAGTAGCAACTGCTCGACGCCGTCCGCGGCGAAGACCATGCGCGAAGAAAACCGCGTGTCGCTGATAGCCCATTCACCCGGAGACAGCACAACGGTACGGCCACACTGCTCGAATTGCGAGTGGCCTCGCACCTGAAATACGACATTTAGCGCGTGCCTGTAATGTTCCCATGCCTGCGGCTGGGGACGATTGACGCTCAGACTGCCAATCTTCAGCTTGCAGAGGCGAATACCCTGAAAATCGGCGTATTCGAGCGATCCGTGAAACGACGTCCCACGCGGAGGGATAAACTCGAGCCGCGAAAACTGATCCCAGGCCCGGATTCGCTCGTGCCAGAAGGCAAACCTTTCCCCTTCGGGTAGCGTGTCCGTCGACATGACGTGAACGTTCGCCAAAGGAGGTCGACCCCCACCGCGTATTGGCTGGGTTATATCTACGGTTGTGGCTCGGTGTCAAGGCTGGGATTTCGGACGCGGGTGGCCAGCTTCGAGACTTCCGGTACCGGCTTTCCGCCGGTCGATCGCCTCCCGAAGTAACTCACGCCGGGGCAAATCTGCTCAGGCGGGGCGGTCTCAGCCGACTCACCAGGAAGTGATCCTAAGTCCCGCCGAAATCACATCGACCCACGCCATAATGACCTACACGTACGCTATCCAGCGGCCGAACCAAATCACTGCTACCCATGCGGTCAGCGAAACGCACGCAGCAAGTTTCGCTGGGAAAGGTCCTCGGCGAGCGGTGTCCCATTCGCTGACGCGGCGGAACGCGACCATTTCGAAAACGAATGCATTCAATCCTGCGGCGAGAATTATCAGCATTTTTATGCGAAATGCATAGTTTTGGTACATCTTGGTCGCTTCGGAAGCGAACATGAACGATCCGGTGATGAACATCACCGCGAAGCCGGTCCAGGTCCAGCGAATGAGCCGATGGTGCAAGTCGGATACGCGCTGATTGGTAAGGATGAAACCCAGGAGACGAAGATCGAGCACACCTGTGGTGCCGACAAGCAAAATAATGCCCCAGACGTGGACTGTCTCGATGGCCGGGAACAACCAATCCGATTCCGCGACCGCAGTGCCGACCGATGTATGCTGCAACCATCTGCAGAACTCATAGATAAGGTGCATTTCGTTCCGGGCCCTCTTCTAACTCTTCATATGATGCAAAAAAGCCGACCTACATTAAGTGCGGGTGGGAGGGTTGTCAAGGAGGCTGCGCGAGACGAAATTACTCCGTCTCGTAATTAGTGGCCGCCGAGTTCCGTTGAAGGCGCAAACGCAGTCACGTTGCCGCGAACGAGATTGCTCACCAAGATCGAAATGAATGCGACGACTGCGACCACGGCAGTAAAAAGCAGCATCTCGCGCGTCTTCCACCCAATTGTAAGAAATGTTCCGCCAATCAGCGGCCCCACTATCGAGCCAATGCGACCCACGCCCAGCGCCCAACCGACGCCCGTCGACCGCACCGAGACCGGATAAAACCGCGCCGCGAGCGCGTTGAGTCCGCCTTGCGCACCTATGATTGTCAGGCCTGTGCCGAACGTCATCGCCACCATCAGCGGAAACGAAACGTGAATGAGCGCTAGGGAGGCTGTGAGAGCGCCGGCGAGGACGTATTCGATCGTCAGGACTGCAGATGCGCCCCACCTCTTCAGCAAATGTCCCTCGATGAGACATCCAAAGACGCCGCCAAAATTGAGAAACGCTGTCGCCGTCACACCGCCCTTGATCGACATGCCCGCGTCGCGCAGCAGCGAGGGAAGCCAACTGCTGAGGAAATAGATTAGGAGCAGATTCATGAAATAGGGAATCCAGAGAAGGATCGTGCCGGCTGCGCGGCCGTTGGTGAAAAGATCGACGACCGGCACGCCCTTGCGCTTTTCTTCATGCGAGGCGACGAAATTCGCGCCGGGCTTCGCGAACTCGGGCGAAATGCGGGCGAGTATCCTGCCGATCCGCGCGTTATTCGTGCTCTGCACTGCCAGGAACTCGATCGATTCAGGCAGCACAAACATGAGCATAAGCGAGATCACCAGCGGCAGGCTGCCGCCCAGCAGAAATACCGAACGCCAGCCCCAGACTGGCACCATTGCAGCGGCAGCGAATCCGCTAATCGTTCCACCCAGTGGCATTCCGACAAAAAGTATAGGGATGACGACCGCCAAAATTCGTTTGGGGACATACTCCGATGCAAGCGCGACGACGTTCGGCATGGCCCCGCCCAAGCCGAGGCCGGTCAGAAAACGCAGCACCCAAAACTCGAGACGAGTGCTGGCGTGCGCGCTCAACAGCGAAAATACCGCAAAACTTAGCGTCGATAGAATCACGGGCCATCGGCGGCCCCAGCGATCAGCGATCGGCCCGGTGGTCAAAGCGGCTATCATCAACCCGATCAGGCTGGCCGAGAGAATGGGACCAAAACTATGCGTCGGAATCTTCGTCGCATCGGCTATGGAAGGCGCAAGGAAGTTGATCGTCTGTCCGTCGAATCCATCGAGTACGAGAACGAGACCGCACAGCACGAGGGTCCAAATCTGAAAAGCGCCTACCGGACGCTGATCGATGATTTCGCTGACGTTGAGTGTGCCGGAATTGACGCTTTCCGAAGTCGCCACAGATCCCCCGAAATTCTGCGCGAATTGCGGACCCGAGTGTACACCGCGTATGCCAAGAATCAGAAAGAGGTTGCAGGCAGGCTGCCGGCCGTAGCGAGTAACTGGGGAAGTTTCGTCTGACTCAATCGCGCACCGGCTCCGAGCCGGCTCTCGAGTTCGTGGCGTGCCGCTTGCACGGTCGACAGCTCAGGGCTGTTTGTTTTCTTCAGCAGCTCTTCGGATCGCAGCATGCATGCGTACACGAGTGCGTTCGATTGCCTGTGGCGCTGCAGAAACTGTCCGTAGCTGAACCAATCGATTGCCTCGCCGCGCGGGTCGTTTGCTTTGGCGTCGAGTTGCAAGCCGCGCTGGTACGACTGCGCCGCGGATTTCGCGTCTCCAGATTTTTCTTGTGAATCTCCCAGATGCGCCAGCGCGAGACTCTGCAACTTCAGGTCCCCCGAACGGCCGGCAAGATCGACCGCAGCTTGGTATTGCTGCAGAGCCAGATCGTTCCGATCGATCTTCGTCTCATCGTCGCCGAGTTGAACTGCGGCAGAGGCTTGTTGTTGGAGTCTCGCGACGGGATCGTCCGGGCGCAATGCTGCCGTGCGCAGGTATTCTTGCCACTCACGCGCTCCGGTCGTGGGGTCGCCTTTCAAATCGTATGCGTGCGCCAAATACAGGTGCGGGTTGGGCTGATCGGGATCGACCTCCGCAGCCTTTTGCCACGAGTCGAGTGCTTCTTGCGCATGACCGAGTCGCGCGGCGAGTAGGCCGTAGTTCACGAGAGCGTCCTCGTCGCGCGGAAACAGCTTGAGCATTTTCGCGTAGTGATCGTAGGCATCCTGGTAGCGCCCGAGCTCAAGCAAAGCCTTGGCGCAGGCATTCTGTAGCGCCACATTGTGCGGATTGATGGCAACCGCCCGCATCAGCGCGTCGATGGCCTCGTCGCGCTTGCCGGCTTGCCCTTCCGCCACAGCGATGCGCGCTTCGACCGTGCTGTCGTATGGGTTCATCCGCGACGCATGGACAAGCGCCGAAAGATTGCTGTCATCAGTCCCTAGCGCGTACCGCACTTCTTCGACGGCTCCCCAAACAAGCAATAGACCAGCGAGCCCAATGCGAATCATTGGTGCCGCGATCAGCCGCGAGACAAACGACGACGTTGCGACGACAGTCTGGCCGGACGTCTGACGGAGCGATGCGCCTTCGCCTGTTGCTCTTGAGCCCGGACCTATTAGCAGCGACGCAACGCGTGAGTCGCGCAGTTTCCAGACCGCACCATCGAGAATGAAATGGTGGATGTTCACGAGCGCGGTGAAAATCAGCAAGCTCGTCGTGAAATCGAAGCGCAGGATGTAGCTCACGAGCCATGGCCCTGGAATAAAGAGCGCGATTCCGCCGGCAACGAGCGTCACAAAATAGGCCGCTACCCGCCACTTCGATTGGCCAGCAGCGCGCGCTTCGCGCTGCTGGTAATAACTGGTCACCCAGATGTATTGCGCGGAGTGCAAGACGGCCAGGATTCCGCTGCTGTATTGCGTTTGCGGGATCTGGTAGGTAGCGCGCAACTCAAGCAATGTCGGCAGGACGAACCAAAGAAACTGCGTGAACGCGAGCAGCATCGATGGCGTCATCGCCTCCCAGCCGCCTCGCGCAACGAGCCGCCGAAAACCCAACACCGCAAACAGTGCAAATGCCGCGCCGAGCGCTAGCCGCGCCCAAAGCGTAAACTTCGCCGGCAATCCGAGCGAAAGTACGAGCGGCTGGCCTGAGCTTGCGGTCTCGAAGCTTGCCAATAGCATTAGATACGACGCTATGAATGCCGCTCGAATCCAGCGGCGCTCGGCGCTCGAGACCTCAGCGCCGCTCCTCCGCGCGAACATCATCAGCAAGCCGTAATTCTGTCCGGTGTAGTGCCACGGGCTCCAGCAAATGTAGAGCGTGAAAACCCACGGTAGCAGCCGCGGCCAGGCGTGCAGCAGCACGCCGGTCACGACCATGAGCAGCGTCACGTGCAGCGTCAGAATCTTGTATTTCTCGAAATTCTCGCGCGTGTGGTAGGCGCGATAGACCGTCGCCATGAAGTGTGGATAGTTGAAGACAATCGCGAGCGCATAGAACGCAACAGTCCAACCGTGCGTATTCGATCGCGCGAGCCATGTAATCGCGAGCAGTGGCGCGGACCAGGCGCCGCAGCCGACCACCAAGTCCATCCACGGATCGTAAAGCCACGGCCTGGCGGGGCTTTGCGCAGAGATGGTTTCGGCTCGGGCGCTCAAGCGGATTTCCTCGTCTCAAGCCAGTCTATCCCGCCCATGGATGCAGCGATCGCGCGGCTATTTCAGGCATGTTGAAAATGTCACGTCGGGCGAAAGGGGAAAGGACTTGCGATGGTCGGGGCGTGGAGATTTGAACTCCAGACCTCCTGCGCCCAAGGCA
>Ga0187779_10000032_pt1 | contig 99427 bp, 89 predicted proteins | sample 1015_Q2_SP10_10__FD_132435 | JGI IMG/M metagenome (GOLD analysis project Ga0187779, IMG submission 132435) | Tropical peat soil microbial communities from peatlands in Department of Meta, Colombia - 1015_Q2_SP10_10_MG | ecosystem: Environmental > Terrestrial > Soil > Wetlands > Peat | place...
GAAGCCGCCATCACTCTCGGTGCGTGCAAGATCATCAACATCAAGCTCGGCCGCGTCGGCGGCATGCTTCAGGCCAAACGCATCCACGCCCTCTGCCAACGCCACAACATCCCCGTTTGGTGCGGCGGGATGCTCGAATCCGGCATTGGACGCGCCCAGAACATCGCCATGTCTACCCTTCCGAACTTTTCTCTCCCCGGTGACGTCACCGCCAGCAAGCGCTACTGGCACGAAGACGTAATCACTCCCGAGGTTACGGTTACACGCCACGGTACAATCCAGGTCCCGCAAACTCCCGGCATTGGCTTCTCACCCCGCTTGGATCGCATTGCCTCCATCACAGTCCGCCAGGACCACCTCACCTAGCCTCCGCGACTTCCCCGCCCCGTATAATGAATCCAATGCTTCATTCCCAATTCCTGTGCTTATAACTTCTCCCAATGGACGCGCGCCATCCCGCGCAGCTATCACAATTGCGATAACGCTCCTCATGGCTATTTGGGCCATCAATTTCCTCGTCGTCAAAATTGGACTCCGCCATCTTCCTGCTCTCGCCTTCGCCTCTTTCCGCATCGTCGCGGCCAGCTTCTTCATGATCATCCTCGCCCCGCTCTGCGCACGCCTGCCCCTTTTCTCGTCCACAACTAACAAATCGCGAATTACGCTTCACGATCTGTGGACCTTCGCCTACCTTGGCTTCTTCGGTGTCTCCATTAATCAGTTCTTCTTCACCCTCGGTCTCCACTACACCAACGTTACCCACTCCTCCATCATCGTGGGCATGGCGCCCATCTATACGCTCACTCTGGCCGTCCTTCTTCGTCTCGAACTTTTCACGTGGCGTAAAGCCGTTGGCATGGGCATAGCGTTCACAGGGGTCGCCATCCTCGCTTCTGCCGCCGGCCTGTCACACCATTCCCCCACCTTCCTTGGGGACGCCATTACCATGTATGGCTCACTTGGTTTCGCCATGTACGTCGTCCTCGGAAAACGTGTTGCCACGCATTACGACGCCCTCACCATGACCACCTGGAACTTCATCTTTGGTGCCGGGCTCGTCTTCCCTTTGGCCCTCCACCAGGCCATAGCTATCCACCTTCTCCAGACTTGGCGCTCTATCCCCTGGCAAGCCTGGGCTTGTGTGGTGTACACGGGACTCTTCAGCTCTACGCTGGCCTATCTCTTTTATTTCTTGCTCCTTCGTTATCTCGAGGCCTCCCAACTCGCGAGCTTCTCCTATCTGTTGCCTGTCTCCGCCTCGGCCCTGAGCATCCTGTTCCTCGGCGAGCGAGGGTCCTGGCAGGAGTTGCTCGGCGGCATCCTCGCCCTTCTCGGCGTCTACTGGATCGAATCCACCCGCGAGCACTAACCTGCCCAATTGGCGTCCCCGCCCTTCTTCCTCCAGACCGTGAACTGTAAGCTCTCAGTGGAGAAACTGCTGCTCTCGCCTCCCCGTAAACTCTCCTTCATCTCTCCGTAATCTCACAGGCTCACGCTACGTCCGCCCCGCGGGGTAAATCTTCAACGTTACGGAGGACCTATGTCCCACGAAGCAGTTGAGCACCATCACAAAGCAGCCGAACATCACGAACACGCAGCCCGTCATCATCGGGAAGCCGCGCGCCACCTCGAAGCCGGTGATCATCATATGGCCGCTCATCATGCGCACATCGCCAACGGCCATCATCACCACGCCACACACCACGCTGCGGAAGCGGCCAAAGAGCACGCCAACGCCCACACGGAGTACACCCGCGCGGCCAACAGCTAATCCACGCCACTCTGTCTCATCAGTGCTGCGCTCCCACAAAAACTTCTGCTGGCATTCTGAGGGCCGCATCCCCGCGGCCCTCACGTCTCATCTTCACCGCAGTGCACACGGGGTTACACTGGACCTTTTGATCGCACTATCTTGTTTTTGGATTCCGAAAGGACAAGCGAGGAGTTCACTTAATCAACGAAACGAAAAAGTCTACACTTCCGGGCTACTGACTGCTCTTAAGCTCTTCCCATTTCACCTTCAACTTTGCCAGTTCCGCCGTCTCCCACCGCAGTTCATCCTGCTCATACTGCCGACGCTCCAGCACCGCTTCATCCACTTTTTGATTCGAGGGATCCTTCAGAAACGTTTGCTCATCGTCCACAAACAAGCGCATCAGCAAAGCGATGCGCTTTTGCTTGTCCTTGATCTGCTTCTCCAGCGATGACAACTCCGCTGTCTTCTTCGTACTTTCATTCCCAGCGGCAGCTCCGTCTTTCTTCGCCGGTTCCAGTGGGGGCGGCGTCAATGTGGGTGGCACCCGGCGCACCGCTAGCAGGGCGATCGAGTCATCTGTAATTATCTGATCTGGCTTGCGCGTTGGCCTCGGCACCGTCTTCGTGGAGGGATTCTGTCCGCCTGAGGGAGAAAGTTCGGCGCTTTGTGCTTGCGCCCCCACGGGCACACACAGCACGATGAGAAGAGGGAAGTACACACGGAGAGAGGGCATCATGGGGTTTCTCCGTCGCAGAATACGCCTTATCGGCAATCTACTGCTTCATCCCAGGCATGCCTATAGCTCCTCCGTACTCCCGAATCAGTAACCCAAGTCCTAAAACTCTGTGACTCCCGTCACACCCCTTTCTCCCGCCCTGCTCGCCCTGACTTCAAACCGCTCCCTCCTACGAACGGGAAACCGGGCAACTGTAAACAGCCAACTTCTTTGCGCTACAATACTTCTCCGTAACTCCGCAGACCCTCCATGCGTCAAAGGAGCGTCCCAATGTCTACCGCCACTCTCCTCAATCGTCGCGGTTTCCTGAAAGTCTCCGCTGCTACCTCTGGTGGGCTTCTCCTCTCCTTTTACCTGGACCCGCTCGACTTCGCCCAAGCCCAAACGGTAGTACCGGCCGTCAGTTACTTGCCCACCGCCTTCGTCCACGTTTCTCCCGAGAACATCTTCACCATCACCGCCAAGAATCCCGAGACCGGCCAAGGCGTCAAGACCTCCATGCCGATGCTCATCGCCGAGGAACTCGATGTGGACTGGAAAGACGTCCGCATTCAGCAAGCCGACCTTGATGAATCCAAGTACGGTCGCCAGGTCGCTGGCGGCAGCACTTCCACACCGACCAATTGGGATCCCCTGCGCCGTGTTGGCGCCGCATGCCGCGCCATGTTCGTCACCGCCGCGGCGCAAAACTGGTCCGTCCCCGAGTCCGAGTGCCGCACCTCCTCTGGCCGCGTCTTTCATCCTTCAACGAATCGCAGCGCCACTTACGGTTCCCTCGCCGCGAAAGCCGCCACGCTCACGCCTCCCGGTCTGAAATCCGTCTCCCTCAAGGATCCCAAGGACTACAAAATCATCGGCCACACCACGCCTGGCGTGGACACGGTGGGCATCGTTTCCGGACAGCATCTTTACAGCATCGATTTCCGTGTCCCCAACATGCTTTGGGCCATCTACGAGAAATGCCCCGTCTTCGCGGGCAAAGTGGTTTCAGCCAACCTCGACGAAATCAAGAAGCAGCCCGGAGTGCGCGGTGCCTTCGTGATCCCAGGCACCAGCGACCTCCTTGGCCTCATGCCCGGAGTCGCCATCGTTGCGGACACCTGGTGGCAAGCCAAATCCGCGCGCGAAAAGCTCAACGTGAAGTGGGACGAAGGTACCACTGCTGAGCAAGGCTGCGGCGATTTTCTGAAGTGCGCCAACGACCTCGCCCAGCAACCCCCCTCCATTAATCTCCGCAAGGACGGCGACACTTCCGCCGCTCTCCGGTCCGCCACAAAGACTGTCGAAGCCGCCTACGCTTATCCCTTTATCGCTCATGCGCCCCTGGAGCCTGAAAACTGCCTCGCGCATTTTCACGATGGCAAACTCGAATTCTGGTCGCCCACGCAAACTCCCGCCAGCGGTCGCCAGCTCGTCTCCAAGGTGCTCAACATCCCGGAATCGGACATTAGTATCCACCTCATCCGCGCCGGAGGTGGTTTTGGCCGCCGCCTTACCAACGACTACATGGTTGAGTCAGCTGCCATCGCGAAGGAAGCCGGCGTTCCCATCAAGCTGCTCTGGACCCGCGAGGACGATTTCCAGCATGATCATTACCGCCCCGCCGGTTACCACTTCCTGAAGGGCGGGCTCGATTCTTCCGGCAATCTCATTGCTTGGCAGAATCACTTCATCTCTTTCGGCGAGGACGGCAAATTCGCGCCTTCGGCCAACATTCCTCCCAACGAATTTCCCGGCACCTTCGTCGCGAACTTTAGTTTCGGCGCTTCTTTGATACCTCTCGGCATTCCCACGTTCGCGCTTCGTGCACCGCGCAGCAATGCCTTCTCTTGGGTTTTCCAGTCCTTTATCGACGAACTCGCCCACGCGGCAGGGAAGGACCCGCTGCAATTTCGCCTGGACATCCTCGCGCTCCCGCGCATCAAGAATCCCGACGTTAAGTCCGAAGGTCCCGAACTCGAATCCGCTCGCATGACCGCTGTTTTGAAAGAAGTCGCCACTCGTTCTGGCTGGGGCACGCAGAAGCTTCCCATCGGCTCTGCGCAGGGCATCGCCTTCCAGTTTTCCCATCGCGGTCATTTCGCGGAAGTCGTCCAGCTCCATGTGGATGATCAGAAACAAGTGAAGGTCGAAAAGATTTGGGTTGTCGGGGACATTGGCAGCCAGATCATTAATCCCGGCGCCGCGGAAAACATCACGCAAGGCGCAGTGATCGAAGCCCTCAGCTCCGTCATGAGTTACGAGATCACTATCGACAAGGGCCGCGTCACCCAATCCAATTTCCACGAATACGAACCTGTGCGTATGAACCAGGCCCCACCGGTCATCGACGTGCACTTCCTGAAGACCGATAATCCGCCAACGGGTTTAGGGGAGCCGGCTCTCCCGCCCATTCTCCCGGCTGTCTGCAACGCCATTTTCACCGCCACCGGCCAGCGCATCCGGACATTACCATTGGCCAAGCAAGGGTACTCCTGGGCTTAACCACACGCCACTTTTGGCCGGGGATTCTTGGCTTTAGGGATTTTTGCGAGCGAACGGCCAACTTTCAGTGAAAGCGGCTCGTCATCCTGAACTCGCCTCTCTTGTTCTCTTACACCCTTGCACTCTTACACTTCGGCTCTTTCTTCTTCTCTATTTTCGATTACCATACTCCCCATGCCCAACGCCTCCGCCTTCTTCGCCAACAAATCCGTTTTCATTACCGGAGCCTCTTCTGGAATCGGCGCCGAACTCGCCTGGCAGCTCTCCCAACTCGGCGCTCGGCTCACCCTCACCGCGCGGAGAAGGGAACTGCTCGACGAACTCGCACGGAAAATCACTGCCTCCGGTAAGCTGTCGCCTCTTGTCCTTGTCGGCGACGTCACCAGCGACGAGGACATGCGCAACTCTGTGTCCGAGGCGGTGCATGCTCACGATAAGCTCGATGTTGTTATTGCCAACGCCGGTTTTGGCGTTGTCGGATCCTTCCAAAAACTCACCATCGACGACTATCGCCGTCAGTTCGAAACCAACGTCTTCGGACTTCTCCGCACCGTTCACGCCGCTCTTCCCGCGATCGAACAGTCTCACGGCAACGTCGTTCTGATCGGCAGCGTCGCCGGTTGGGCGGCCACTCCCGGTGTCTCTCCTTATGCGATGAGCAAGTTCGCCGTCCGAGCCTTCGCGAATTCCATCACTCCGGAGCTTGCACTTTCCGGAGTTAAAGTCACGCTCATCAGTCCGGGCTTCGTCGACAGCAACATCCGCCGCGTCGACAACCAAGGCACTTTCCACGCAGACGCCAAGGAACCGATTCCCGCCTGGCTTGTCATGCCCACAGACAGAGCTGTCCGGCAAATCCTCAGCGCCATCGCTCGCGGCCAGCGCGAGGCCATCGTCACCGGCCACGGAAAAGTCCTGGTCGCCGTCTCCCGCTTTGCCCCGTGGATTCTCCGCCTGACAAGCCGGCGAATCGCCGCCAAAAGCGGTGGCTATCGCTCCGAACCTCAATCCTCCTGAGCCACCGGTAATTGGATACCGTGCATCGGAACTTTGCGTTTGTGGGCGCGTCCGCCAAGCTTTACGATCCTTATATGTTGAGTAACTCACACCAAACGCATAGCACTTGTTGCTGCTGTTTCTGCTGCGCAGCCGTTTCTTCTGGTGTGGGGAGGCTAAGCTCCTAGCGAAACAGTTTAGCCACTTCGTAGTTTCGAACCCATCGCCAGAGAAGCTGGTCGATGGGTTTTCGCTTTTTGGAGCTGAGGATCCGCGACAAATGACGAGTCGTGGATTGGGCGGGTAGTTTTGGTCGGCACACCCATCGTGAGCCTCGTGCAGCCTTCCTCCCGGCTGCTCCGGTGCCAAAGTCGCAGGCGAGGTTTACGTTGTGTGTGGGGTGGCAAGGATCGAGTCAAGGCGGTCCTTGCCACCCGTGGTTAGTCTGTTGTTCGAACGGTGGCGCGGTCGCCAAGTGGCAAGGCATGGGTCTGCAAAACCCATATCGGCGGTTCGATTCCGCCTCGCGCCTCCAACCCTCCTTCTGTAGGTTTGACGTTCCTCCCCGCCCCTCGCTATCCTCGACTCCTCCCGAGGAGGCTCCATGGCCACTGCCGTTTCCACTCGAACCTTCAAGAATTTCATCAACGGAGAATGGCTTGCTCCGGGCAGCGGCAACTCCCACCTGAATCACAATCCCGCCAACACCACGGAAATCATCGGTGAGTTTCCGCTTTCTACCCAGGCCGATATTGACGCCGCCGTATCCGCCGCCCGCGAAGCTTATAAAACATGGCGCCTCGTCCCCGCACCCAAGCGCGCCGAAATCCTTTTCCGAGCCGCCGAGCTTCTCGTCAAGCGCAAGGAAGAATTCTCTCGAGACATGACGCGCGAAATGGGCAAAGTTCTTCCGGAGACCCGCGGCGACGTTCAGGAAGCCATCGATATGACTTACTACATGGCGGGTGAAGGCCGCCGCCTTTTCGGCCAGACCACCCCTTCTGAACTCCCCAACAAATTCGCCATGAGCATCCGCCAGCCCATCGGGGTCTGCGGAATGATTACGCCGTGGAACTTCCCCATGGCTATCCCTTCCTGGAAAATGATGCCCGCGCTGGTCTGCGGGAACACCATGGTCCTAAAGCCCGCCGAAGACACACCACTCTCCTCGTATCACCTCGTCGAGACTCTGACCGAAGCCGGCCTTCCTCCCGGCGTGGTCAATCTCGTCAGCGGCGATGGCCCCGGCGCAGGTGCGCCTCTCTCCAGTCACAGAGAAGTTCCTGTCATCAGCTTCACCGGCTCCACGGCGACAGGCCGCATCATCGTGCAAACCTGCGCGCCGGATTTCAAGCACTGCAGCCTCGAAATGGGCGGCAAAAACATCATTCTCGTCCTTGAGGACGCGAATCTCGACCTTGCTGTGGACGGCGCCATCTGGGGCGGCTTCGGCACCACCGGCCAGCGTTGCACTGCGGCCAGCCGCATCGGCGTGCACAAATCCGTTTATCAGGAATTTCTCTCTCGTTTCGTGGAGCGCACCCAGAAACCCAAGGTTGGCAACGGCCTCGATCCGACTATCGACATGGGCCCCGTCATCAACGAGCAGCAACTCAAGACCGTTATGAGCTACGTAGAAATCGGCAAGAAAGAAGGCGCGAGGCTCCTCGCCGGTGGCCATCGCCTGGAAAAAGGCCCCCACGCCAATGGCTGGTTCCACGAACCGACGGTCTTCGCCGATTGCCATCCCAAGATGCGCATCGCGCAGGAAGAAATCTTCGGCCCTGTGGTTGCCGTTCTTCCCATCGACGGCCTTGAGCAGGGAATTGCCATCGCCAACGATGTTCCCTATGGCCTTTCCGCCTCTGTCTATACTCGCAACGTCAATGCTGCCTTCGCCGCTCTCCGCGACCTCTACACCGGCATCGTCTATATCAACGCCCCCACCATCGGCGCCGAAACCCATCTTCCCTTCGGCGGCACCAAGCAAACGGGCAATGGCCACCGCGAAGCCGCCGTCGCCGCCATCGACTTCTTCTCGGAATGGAAATCCATCTACATCGACTACTCGGACAAACTCCAGCGCGCTCAAATCGACAATAACTGAGCATTGTAGCGGTGCTCCTTCAGCTTGCCGTGGTTTGTCCTGCTTATCTCTTTGCTGCACCGTCTGGCGGCGGACGGTTGCCCCGGGCACATTCGAAGGGTCGGGGCTATCCCTTGCTCAAAAATTGAAGCTTTACCTTATGCTATAATGTAAAGCATGGCTGAAGTGACTCTTTCCTCCAAAAACCAGGTAGTCATCCCTCGCGAGGCTCGCAAGGCCTTGGGCATTAAGCCTGGTGACAAGCTTCTTTTTGTGGTTCTCGGTGACCGCGTCGTGGTCATGCAAAAACCCAAATCGTTTGCTAAGGCCCTCCGTGGCGTCACTCGTGGGTTATATCCTGAGGACTATCTCCAAAAGGAACGCGACAGTTGGGGATAGAGGGATTGCATCACTTTCTCAGGCGACATCACCGCGTCGCCCTGGACACAAGTGTTTTCATTTATCATTCGCAAGATCATCCGAAGTACTCGCCTTTCACCGCACCCCTTTTCTTATGGTTGCAAAGCCGCACTGGCAGGGCCATAACGTCAAGCGTGACTCTCACCGAACTACTCGTGCAGCCTATCCGGGCGAAGGATGAAAAACTGGTCGGGGAATTCTTCGGACTTTTGACAAAATATCCAAACCTCGAGTGGGTTCCTGTATCGATCCAGATTGCAGCGCTGGCCGCCAGGTATCGTGCCGATTATGGTCTGCGGACTCCGGATGCTCTCCAGGGGGCCACATGCGTCTATTCTCAAGTGCCATCGTTGATTACGAACGATCTCGTATTTAAGCGAATTCCCGAGCTAACGGTCTTACTTCTCGACGATCTCCTTTGACGCCCCTTGACAGGCTTTCTAAAATGATAGTTAGCACCCGATGAGGAGTGCTGCTATGCGTTATCTCACTCTCCAAGACCGCCGCAACCGTCAGGTGCTAGCCGACATTGTCCGCACCTATATCGAGACGGGCGAGCCTGTCTCCTCGCGGGCCATCTCCAAGCGCTACGAAGAACCCCTCAGTACCGCCACGATTCGTAGCGTCATGGCTGACCTTGAGGATGGCGGCTACCTCTACCAACCCCACACCTCCGCCGGCCGCGTCCCGACAGCTGCCGCCTATCGTTTTTTCGCACAGGAAATCGCCTCGCAAGCAACCCTTAGCGTTGAAGACAAAGAGTGGATCCATCGCGAAATGGCGAGTGTTACCACACCTGCGGAAATCACTGAACGTGCTGGCCACGTTCTTGCGGAAGTCTCCAAAGGTCTCGGCATTGTGGTTTCGCCGCCTCTGCGCAAAGCCGTCCTCGAGCACGCCCGCATGTGGCTTATTCCGGACGGCCGCGTCGTCGTTGTTCTCATCTCTCCCGGAGGCAACACACGGGACAAGGTGCTCCGTCCTCCGCGCCTCTTCACGCAGGAGGAACTCGACGCCACCGCTGACTTCCTCAATCGCCAGTACATCGGCTGGACTCTCGAGGCCATCCGCACCGACCTCTTGCAGAAGCTTGCCAATGAGCGCGAGCGCTACGAGACTCTTGCGAACAGCGCCCTTACGCTTTGCGATCCTGCTATCCTGGGGGACCGGCCGCAATCGCAAATCTACGTTGAAGGCGCCGCCCAGATTGCCACGGCGCCGGAATTTGCCGATCAGGCTCAGCTTGGAGAACTCCTGGCTGCCATCGAGGAGAAGCAGCGTCTCATCACCGTTTTGAACTCTTGCATTGAGACTCCCGAGCCCGTCTTCGTCCAGATCGGCGTCAAGGAAATCTCTCAAACTGGCGAAAACATCGCTCTCATCAGTGCCCCTTATTCGGCACACGACAAATCCCAAGGCTCTCTTGGTGTGCTCGGCCCCACCCGTATGCACTATGAGCGCGCCATGACCGCCGTTGCCTATGTCGCGCAGCTTTTCAGCGAGGCTTTGAGTAAAATTGAATAAGCGAAATCATACAGGCGTGAGGATGCCTTCATGAAAGAACCCGAATTCGAAATCAAAACAACCACCCCCGAGACTGGTGAAGACAAGTCTGCCCCAGAGGAGACAGCGCGCGAGGACGCCGAAGCTAAACGCCTGGCTGCCGAACTCGACGACGTGCGCCAGTCCCTCGTCCGCCATCAGGCGGACTTCGCCAATTTCCGCAAGCGTGCCGAAAAGGAAAACCGCGAAGCCGGCCAGCGTGCCACCGCCCGCGTCATCGAACAACTCATCCCCATCATCGACGGCTTCGAGCACGCCCTCGCCGCCCATCGTGAAGCCGAATACGAGGGCTATCGCAAGGGCTTCGAACTCATTTATAAGCAACTCCTCGACAATCTCGCGCGCCTGGGTGCGCAGCGCGTGGAGCCTCAGGGCCAGCCCTTTGATCCACACCTCCATCAAGCTGTCGATCGAGCCGAAACCACCCAACACGCCGACGGCACGGTTCTTGAAGTCTTCCAGCCTGGATACGTCTACCATGGCCGCGTTCTTCGTCCTGCCATGGTCCGTGTAGCGGTTCACCCGAATCCTGCATCGAACAAGTTCGCCAACTAACCATGTCTAAAGCCCAACGTGACTTCTATGAAGTTCTGAACGTTTCGAAAACCGCTACGCTGGAAGAGATCAAATCCTCGTACCGGAAAGCGGCCATGCAATGGCACCCCGACCGCAACCCGAATAACAAGGAGGAAGCGGAAGTCCGGTTTCGCGAGTCCACCGAAGCCTACAGCGTCCTCAGCGACCCGCAGAAGCGTCAGATTTATGACACGTACGGCCACGCAGGCCTCGCTCGCGCTGGCGGCGCTTCGGACTTCAACGAAACCATCTTCCAGGATTTCCACGACATCTTCGGCGACTTCTTCGGCTTCGAAGATCTCTTCGGCGGAGGCCGCCGTCGCAGCGGTGGACGCCGTGTGCAACGTGGCGCCGATCTCCGCTACGACATGACGCTGACCTTTGAAGAAGCGTCCACGGGTGTCAATACCAAGATTCGTGTTCCCCGTCAGGAATACTGCGAATCCTGCAACGGCACGGGTGCAAAGAAGGGAACTGGCGTCGTCTCCTGCCAAACCTGTGGCGGCCGCGGCCAGCTCGTCTACCAGCAGGGCTTCTTCACAATCAATCGAACCTGCCCTGCCTGCCAGGGTGCTGGACAAATCGTTAAGGAGCGCTGCCCCGATTGCCATGGTCAAGGACGTGTCGACCGCGAGCGTACCATCGAGCTCCGCATTCCGCCGGGTGTCGACACCGGCACACGCCTTCGCGTTCAGGGGGAAGGTGAGCCCGGCCCCAATGGCGGTCCCGCTGGCGATCTTTATGTTGTTCTCGAAGTGAAGGAGCACAGCTTCTTCGAGCGTCGCGGCGCCGATCTTTATTGCACCATTCCGCTCAGCATTGCTCAGGCTGCGCTCGGAACCGAACTTCAGGTTCCAGGCCTCACCAGCGAAGAGCGCCTGAAGATTCCCGAAGGCACGCAGAGCGGTGCGGTATTTCGCATCAAGGGCAAGGGCCTACCCGATCCCCACGGCGGCGGCCGTGGCGATCTCTATTACCACGTCCGCATCATTACGCCCACGAAGCTTACCAAAGAGCAGCGCAAGCTCCTCGAACAGCTTCACGCCACTCTGAAAGTGGACAACAAGCCCGCTGAGCGCGGCTCTTCGCTCTTCGACAAAGTCAAAGATATCTTCGGCTAATCCTCACAACAGGTCTTGTAGGGCCTGCCTTCTGAGGCGGGCCCTTAAGCTGCCGCTAAATGAGGCAGGAGAAGCCCCAAACTCTTATACTCTTGTACTTTTCTACTCTTTCACTTCTTCCTCTTCTTTCGCCGCCTGAAAACTGTAAACTGTCCACTGCAAAACTCATGCGCCGCCGCTTCTTCGTCGACCACTTCGAATCCCAGCGCGCCTCTCTCCATGGCGAACCTGCCCATCATCTCGGAAGGGTCCTCCGGGCCCAACCCGGGCAACTCTACGAACTCTCTGACGGCACCTCCGTATGGCTGGGCCGCATCGAGACGGTTACCCGAGACGCCGTCGACTTTGCCCTTCTCGAACAACTCCCGGCCTATACCCCGCAACTCAAAACCACCCTGCTCCTTTCCATCGTGAAATTCGATACTTTCGAATGGGCCCTCGAAAAAGCCACCGAACTAGGAGTCTCCCGCATCGTCCCTCTTGCCGCTGCCCGCAGCGAAAAAGCCCTGCTCGCTGCCGCACCGAAGCGCGCCGACCGCTGGAACAAGATTCTCTTCGAATCTTCGCAACAATCCCGACGCGTGCAACTCCCCACCCTCGATCCCCTCGCCAAGCCTGAACACGCCTTCGCTTCCTCACAAGAAGGCACGCGCATCCTGCTCTCCGAGTCAGCCGACGCCCCGTCGCTCCGCGCCATTCTTTCCGGTTTACACGAATCTTCCGTCACTCTGGCCATCGGCCCCGAAGGGGGATGGACCGACTCCGAATTCACCGCCGCTCGGGCCAACTCCTTCCGCGAAGCCTCCCTCGGAAAACTCATCCTGCGCACCGAAACCGCTGTGGTCGCCTCTCTTGCCATCTTCAACTTCGCCCTCTCAAACGATTGATCCCTACCTGTAACGCCCACGTTCTCCTCTTCCATCCTTGCACTTCTTTCTTCTTCCCAGGCGCGCATCCAAACCCGCCCCGCCCCCGTCTAATCCATCGCGCGCCAACTCTTCTCGCGGCTCAATTCGCGACTGGCCTAATCCGCTGACGCCATGTTATAAAGGAAAGGTAGTCCGAGATGCGCGAACACGACGAGAACAACCTCCCTCCACAAGGCGACTCCTCTCCCGCCACGAATTCTCTTTTGCCCTCCGAAGCCCCGATTCCTCCCGCTCCCACGCACCAACTGCTCCGTCACGAAATTCGTGTGTGGACTCGCGACCTCCTCATCGCCATCGGCCTCGCCCTGGTGATCATCGTTTTCCTCTATCAACCCGTAAAGGTCGAAGGAACCAGCATGGCCCCGCTTCTTTCCGATCAGGAGCGCATCTTCATCAATAAGTTCGTCTACCGCTTTGAGCCCATCGACCGCGGCGACGTCGTCGTCTTCTGGTATCCCCTCGATCGCTCCAAGTCTTTTATCAAACGCGTCATCGGCCTTCCGGGAGAAACGGTGGAAATTCGCCACGGCATCGTTTACGTTAACGGCCATGAAATTCCTGAGCCTTACGTCCCTCCTCAGTACGCGGACGTGAGTGATTATGGCCCCCAAAGTCCAGCAGGGCAGCTACTTCGTGATGGGCGATCATCGCATCAGTTCCAATGATTCTCGTGTTTTCGGGCCGGTCTCCAGCCAGTTCATCTACGGCCGCGCCGTGTTTGCCTACTGGCCTGTGGACCACTTCGGTTCCTTGTCCACAACCGAGGCCAGTGACAAATGACGTTTGACGGAGGATCCACTGACGGACGTTCAGCACAGACCTGCCATTCTCGCGCTCGAAGACGGGCGCGTATTTAACGGCCGTGCGGCCGGTGCGATCACGCGCCGCGGCGGCGAAGTCGTTTTCAATACCAGCCTTACCGGATACCAGGAGGTTTTCACCGACCCCAGCTACGCTGGCCAGATTGTGTGCCTCACCTACCCGCACATCGGCAACGTCGGCGCGAATCTCGACGATGAAGAGGCCCCGCGCCCGTATATCGAATCCCTGATTGTCCGCGAATTTTCGCAGGTCGCTTCCAACTGGCGCTCCAGCGAGAGCGCCCAGCTCTATCTCAATCGAAACAAGATCCCCGTCATCTGGGATATCGACACGCGGGCTCTTGTGCTGCACATCCGCAAAGTCGGAGCGCTTCGCGGTATCGTCTCCACCGATGGCACGCCCGCCGATCAGCTCATCTTCGAAGCCAAGCAGCTTCCCCTGATGGCGGGCCAGGAACTCGCCAGTCGTGTCACCTGCCCCAAACCCTACGATTGGCAAAAAGGCTCGATTGAGCTCGCCACTTCTCCCTGGGCCGAGCAAATGGGCGAATCGGGCTCCAGCTCAGACAGCCACAAGTTCAAAGTCGTCGCCTACGATTACGGCATCAAGCAGAACATCCTTCGATTACTGGTGGATCATCAGTGCGATGTCGCAGTCGTTCCCGCCAACACTTCGTCCGAGGACGTTCTCGCCCTTCGCCCTGATGGGGTCTTTCTCTCGAACGGCCCGGGCGATCCGGAGCCCATCACCTACGCGCAGGAAAATATTCGCAAGCTCGCCGGGCATGTTCCCATCTTCGGCATTTGCCTGGGGCACCAACTCTGCGGCCTTGCCCTTGGGGGCAAGACTTTCAAGCTCAAGTTCGGCCATCACGGGTCGAATCATCCGGTGAAGAATCTGCTGACCAGTCAGGTGGAGATTACCGCACAGAACCACGGTTTCTGTGTCGATCCCGACTCACTGCCCTCCAGCGACGTTGAAGTCACGCATCTCAATCTCAACGACCACACCAACGAGGGCATGCGCCATAAGAATCTCCCGCTCTTCAGCGTCCAATACCATCCCGAAGCTTCCCCGGGACCGCATGATTCACATTACCTCTTCACGCAGTTCACCGACATGATGAAAGAGTTCAAGCACCCCGGGAGCTCCCGCGGATGAACCTCACGCTGAATTCTTCGCAACGAACGAATCTGGGGGGTGAGGCCTCTCTTTCACTCTTGCGCCCTTTAACTCTTACATTTCTTACTTCCGCGTCCGTGCGCGCCACGAGGACTGATGCCTAAACGCAAAGACATCCATAAAATCCTCATTATCGGGTCCGGCCCGATCATTATCGGCCAGGCCTGCGAATTCGACTATTCCGGAGCCCAGGCGTGCAAGGCACTTCGCTCTGAGGGCTACGAAGTAGTCCTCGTCAACTCCAATCCCGCCACCATCATGACCGACCCCGAACTCGCCCACCGCACCTATATCGAACCGCTGACCAAGGAATATCTTGAGGAGATCATCGTCAAGGAACGTCCCGACGCGCTTCTTCCCACTGTCGGCGGCCAAACCGCCTTGAACCTCGCCGTCGAACTGGCCGAATCCGGCATCCTTGAAAAGCATAAAGTCGAAATGATCGGCGCATCTCTTCGCGCCATCAAAGTTGCAGAAGACCGGCTCTGGTTCAAGGACGCTTGCCGCAAAATCGGCCTCGAGGTCCCCGCCTCCGCTCTTGTCAACAGCGCGCAGGACGCCATGCGCCTCTGCGACCAGCTCGGCTTCCCGCTCGTCATCCGTCCTTCTTTCACCCTGGGCGGCACGGGCGGTTCCATCGCCTATAACAAGGAAGAGTTCGCCGAAGCCATCGCTCACGCGCTGGACATGAGCCCCGTCCACGAGGCCTTGGTCGAAGAGTCCGTGCTCGGCTGGAAAGAGTTCGAGCTCGAAGTCATGCGCGATTATCGCGACAACTTCGTCGTCATCTGCAGCATCGAGAATTTCGACCCGATGGGCGTCCACACCGGCGACTCCATCACCGTCGCGCCGGCGCAAACGCTCACCGACAAGGAATACCAGCGCATGCGCGATGCCGCCGCAGCCATCATCCGCGAGGTCGGCGTCGAAACCGGCGGTTCCAACGTGCAGTTTGCCGTCAATCCTGAAAATGGCCGCATGACCGTCATCGAGATGAACCCGCGTGTCTCGCGGAGCTCTGCCCTCGCCAGCAAGGCCACGGGCTTCCCGATCGCCAAAATTGCCGCGCGCCTCGCGGTTGGTATGTCTCTCGACGAAATTCCCAACGACATCACACAAAAAACCCCTGCGTCCTTCGAACCCACCATCGACTACGTCGTCGTCAAAATTCCAAAGTGGCAATTCGAAAAATTTCCCGGCGCCGATTCCACCCTCGGCACGCAAATGAAATCCGTCGGCGAAGTCATGTCCATCGGCCGCACCTTCAAGGAAGCGTTGCAAAAGGGCATTCGCTCGCTCGAGCCGAGCACGCCGTGGCGTGCCCCAGCCGAAACTCCGGACTCTCTCCTGCGTGAAAAGCTGTCCACTCCCCGCCCCAACCGCATCCACTGGATTCTCACTGCTGTGGAACGCAGTCTTCCTGCGCGTGATATCTGCGAACTCACCAAGATCGATCCGTGGTTCATCCACCAGATCGAGGAAATCGTCCAGGTTAACCGCCGCGCCGCTGCCGTCACTGTGGAGACCGCTTCGAAGGACATTCTCCGCGACGTCAAGCGCATCGGAACCAGCGACGAGCACCTTGCCCAATTCTGGAAGACCACTCCGACCGCGGTGCGTGTACAACGCGCGCGCCACGGTGTCGGCCCCGTCTTCAAACGCGTGGACACTTGCGCCGCCGAATTCGAGTCCTTTACGCCCTACATGTATTCCAGCTATGAGGACGAAGACGAAGCCAACGTCACGCAAAAACAAAAGATCATGATCCTTGGTAGCGGCCCCAACCGCATCGGGCAGGGAATTGAGTTCGACTACTGCTGCTGCCACGCCAGCTTCGCGCTTCGCGCCGATGGCTTCGAAACCATCATGGTCAACTGCAATCCGGAGACGGTCTCCACGGACTATGACACTTCCGACCGCCTCTACTTCGAACCGCTCACGCTCGAGGACGTACTCGCCATCGTCGAAAAGGAAAAGCCCAGCGGCGTCATCGTCCAGTTTGGCGGGCAGACCCCTCTCAATCTCGCGCTCGAACTGAAGCGCAACGGCGTGCCCATCGTGGGGACGGCTCCCGAGTCCATCGATCTCGCGGAGGATCGCCGCCGTTTCGGTCGTTTGCTCGAAGAGTTGAAGATTCCTCAGCCCCGCAACGGTACCGCGCTTGTGCCCGAAGAAGCCGCTCGTGTCGCCGGCGAGATCGGCCTGCCCGTCCTCGTGCGTCCCAGCTACGTTCTCGGCGGACGAGCCATGGTCATCGCCTACGACGTGAACACCGTTCAGGAATATGTCGCCCAGGCCGCGCTGATGGGTCCCGCGCGCCCTGTTCTGATCGATCAGTTCCTTGAGGAAGCCACCGAAGTCGATGTCGACGCGCTCGCCGACGGCACCGATGTCGTCATTGGCGGCATCATGGAGCACATCGAAGAGGCCGGCGTGCACTCTGGCGACTCTTCCTGCGTTCTTCCTCCGGTCAGCCTTTCACCAAAAGTTCTAGAAACCATTCGCGATTACACCAAGCGTCTCGCGCTCGCTCTCAAGGTCGTCGGCTTGATGAACGTGCAGTATGCCATCCAGCGCGATACGGTCTACGTTCTCGAAGTCAACCCGCGCGCCTCTCGCACCATTCCTTACGTCAGCAAAGCCACTGGCGTCCCTCTCGCTAAGGTTGCTTCGCGCCTTATGGTTGGCCGCCGTCTTGCAGATATGAAGCTTCCCATTGTCCACCACAATGGCGTCGCCGAAATCGCCGTCCGCGACTACTATTCTGTGAAATCACCTGTCTTCCCATTCAACAAATTCCGCGGGGTAGACACGATTCTCGGCCCGGAAATGCGCTCCACCGGTGAGGTCATGGGCATCTCCACCGACTACGGCCAGGCCTTCGCCAAAGCGCAACTGGCAGCCGGACAGAAACTCCCTCGCGGTGGCACCGTCTTTATCAGCGTCAACGACCGCGACAAGCGAGGCATCGCACCGCTTGGCAAGGAACTTGTCTCGCTCGGCTTCAAACTCGTCGCCACGCGCGGCACCTGCGCGGCATTCCGCGCTGCCGGCGTTCCCTGCGAGGAAGTTTTCAAAGTCAACGAAGGCCGACCCAACATCGTAGACCTCATCAAGACTGGCAAAATCCATCTCGTCATCAACACACCGCTCGGCCGCGAATCCTTCTACGATGAAAAGTCCATTCGCCGCGCTGCCATCCGCTACAACATCACCTGCATCACCACGCTCTCCGCGGCCGAAGCCGCGGTCCGTGGCATCCACTCGCTGCACGAAGTGCAGCGCAAGGTCCACTGCCTCCAGGACCTCCACGGCTCCGGCGTCGCCACCGCCGGTACCTCTTCTTCCGGAGACTAATCTATGGAAATCCGTGGCATTTTCCCTGCTCTCATCACACCCTTCGCTTCCGACGAATCCGTCTCCCTCTCCGCTGTCACGCGAAATATCTGCCGCTACAATGACACTGCCGTCGCCGGCTACGTCGTCCTAGGCTCCACCGGTGAATCCGTCATGCTCTCCCGCGAGGAAGCTGACTCCGTCCTCGCCACAGCTAAGGAAGCCGCCGCGCCGAGCAAACTCCTCGTCGCCGGCACCGGTGCAGAATCCACAGCCGAAACCATCGCCCGCACCAAACGCGCTGCCCTCCTGGGCTACCCAGTCGCTCTTGTGAAGACTCCTTATTACTACAAGCCCGTCTATCGCGCGGAAACCTATGTCCGCCACTACCGCGCCGTAGCCGACGCATCTCCCATCCCCATCCTTCTCTATTCCGTTCCCCAATTCACTGGCATAACTCTGGAGACGCCGGAAATTCTGGCCCTTGCGGAGCATCCCAACATCGTCGGCATCAAGGACAGTTCCGGCAACATCCAGCGCGTTGCGGAAATTGTCGCGAGTGCCCGGGCCGATTTCCGCGTCCTGACCGGAGGTGCCGCCGTCATCTATCCCGCCCTCGCCGTCGGCGCTCGCGGAGCCATCCTCGCCCTTGCCGCCGCTCTCCCGGAAAAGTGCGCCGAACTCTACGACCTTTTCCAGCGCGGCCAGTACGAGCAGGCGCGCCATCTCCAACTCACCCTGGCCCAAGCCTCCAAACGCATCGTCTCCGAACACGGCATCCCCGGCGTGAAGTACGCCATGGACCTTCGCGGCTATCACGGCGGCTTACCTCGCCTTCCCCTCTTGCCCCTAACGGAAGAAAGGAAGCGCTCCATCGCCGACGTCGTCTCCCAACTCCACCCGGTTGCCACCACCGCCTAACCGATGGGAAAATCCCGCAAACTCGTCATTCCGGGCGGAGTCGGAGAAGCGAGGAATCTCTCCTGCTCCTCCATTCCGCCTTCCTCCCCTCCGTTACCTTTTTCTCCTTCTCTCATCTAACCCCCCATGGACTGTCGCGCCCTTTTTCCAAGCCAACTACCTCACACCCCGAGGCTTTACCGCGACTTCGTTGAAAAATTCTCGAAACTCGAATCCTTCTTCGATCACACCCCCGAGTGGAAGTCCGTTGTGCGCGAGTCCAAGGACCTTCAATTTCCCTCTGACCGCCGCGCCCAAATCACCGAAATCCTTCGTTCTCAGAACCAACTTTTCGGCAGTTCGTCGGAAACTTTCAGGAATCTCGATCGTCTTTCGGATGGGGCTGTGGCTGTCGTCAGTGGCCAGCAGGTCGGTCTCTTCGGCGGGCCCTCTTACTCCTTTTACAAAGCGCTGAGCGCGATCCAGACCGCGCACGAACTCTCCGAAAAGGGTATTCCCGCCGTACCCATTTTCTGGATGGCCACCGAAGACCACGACGTCGACGAAGTTCGCCACGTCACCTGGTTCAACGAAGGTGAACTACAATCCTTCTCTCTTCCCAAGCCTCTCGAAGACGCCGTCCCTGTCGGCCGGATCCGGCTCGGCGAGGAAATCAACGAACTTGTCGCTCGGGCACAGCCGCTTCTCGGACAAACCTTTGGAGACCTGCTCCACGAAGCCTACACGCCCGTGGCCACTTACAGCAGTTCCTTCGCCGCTCTCTTCGCGCGCATCTTCGCCGAGCACGGCCTCATTCTTCTCGACCCTTTGGACGACCGCATCCATCACCTGGCCGCTTCACTTCTTCGCGATGCCCTGGTCCATCGCGATGAACTGAACGATCTTCTTCTCCAGGTCGGCAGGGAACTGGATCTATCCGGCTACGAACCCCAGGTGAAAGTCACGTCGCACAGCACGCTTCTGTTTTCTCTCGAGGAAGGGAAGCGCCACGTCATCACCGCTTCCAATTCTCACTTTTCCAGCGGCGCCACTTCGCTCCCTCGCGAGCAGTGGTTCCGCAGCGTGGAAGCCTGTCCGGAGCACTTCAGCCCGAACGCCCTACTCCGTCCCGTCATGCAAGACTTTCTACTCCCTACTGTCGTTTACTTCGGCGGTCCTTCCGAAATCGCTTACTTCGCCCAATCCCAGGTCCTCTACAAGAAACTGCTCGGACGTATGCCGGTCCTTCTCCCCCGAGCCGATTTCACTCTCGTTGACCCGAAAGCCGAACGCATCCTGAGGAAGTATCATCTCGACGTCGAAGACGTCTGGCAGGGCTCACAGACCCTTCGTGATAAGATGTATAACTCTGCTGTTCCCAAGAAACTCACCCGCGAGTTTGATGGCAACATCCGAACCATCGAGAAGAGTATCGGCAAGCTTCACAAGGCCATCGCTAAGGTCGATCCCACGATTCAAGGCACAATTGCTCGCGCTGAAAAGCGCATCCATTACCAACTCGAGAAACTCCGCCATAAGACCGGCGCCGCTCTTGACCGGCACGAAAAAGTCATCGCGAAGCACGAGGCCTTCCTCGAAAACCTCGTTTTCCCACAAAAAGGCCTGCAGTCCCGCGATCTCTGTTTCCTCCCGTTTCTCGCGCGCTGGGGTACTGGTGGTCTCAACGAACTCCAAAAACTCTCATCCCCCAAGAAGCCCGGCCGCCACCTTCTCCTCCCCATCCCTTAGCGGTAATCTTCCACTAGTCGTCTGCTTTTGTCTGCGGTTGTCCGTGCTTCTGCGCTACCCCACATCCTCTGTGTTCTCCATAGTGATCTTTTATTCCGTCACTGAAAACGGACAACGGTAAACTGTAGACTATTCCCCGGAGGCTCCCGTGCAATCCCTCACCATAAAAACGACTCGCCGCACCCAACTTGTGGACATTACACGAGAGGTTCAACGCGCCGTCTCCACCCTCGGTACCCGCGACGGCACCTGTTTTCTTTACGTCCCACACACCACTGCGGGCATTCTCATCAACGAACACGCCGATCCCGACGTCGCCTCAGACGCCGAAGGTGCCCTGGATCGCCTTGTCCCGATGGACGGCCCGTATCGCCACGCGGAGGGGAACTCAGATTCACATGTCAAAACCATGCTTACCGGCGTCACCCAGTTTGTCTTCGTTCTCGACGGCAAACTCGCCCTAGGCCGCTGGCAAGGCATCTTCTTCGCTGAGTTCGATGGCCCTCGCGAACGCAAACTCTACGTCAAAGTCCTCCCCGACCGCGTTTAGCAACAGGCCGCAAAACTCCGCTTGTTTCTCCGGCCGTCCGGCATACACTGTGCCCAACGGAGGAGTGCATGCGCCCCCTGCTTGTAGCTCTTTTCGTCTTGACCGTTTCCGCCATTCCGCAGAAAACAGATGCTCCTCATCCCTTCGACTACGATCCCAAGCTCCCGCTCGATACGCAGGACATTGGCGTCGACTTTCGCGGCCCGACCGGCATTTATGATCTTTCCTACGCCAGCCCCAAAGGAGGTCGTGTCCCTGCTTATCTTGTCCTCCCGCAGGGCGCGGGCCCTTTCGCCGCGGTCATCTGGGGCCATTGGTGCTGGCCCAATTCGGAGTTTCGCAATCGCAAGGAATTTCTCGACGAGGCCGTCGCGTTTGCTCCCTCTGGCGTTGTTTCTCTCCTCATCGACTTTCCGGTGGCTCGTCCAGGGTACGTCGAGGACAAGGACCCACTCTCCGAAAAACAAATCACGGACATGGAGCAACAGGTGATGGACATCCGTCGTGCCGCCGACCTTCTTCTCTCTCGGCCCTTCGTTGATCCCAAGCGCCTCGCTTACGTCGGCCACAGTTGTGACGCGGCGGCCGGCAGTATTGTCAGCGGCATCGACAAGCGTTTTCACGCCTTCGTTCTAATGGCGGGAGGTCCCGCTGACGAAACAATCGTCAAATCCCCGCAGTTCCAGGACATGCGCCAGAAGTTCGGGCCCGAAAAAGTCGACGCTTTCATTGCGCAACATGCCGTAATCGATCCGGGCAAGTACCTCCCGCACGCCGCGCCCACCGTTTTGTTTTTCCAGTTCGCCTCGCAGGAGAAATTTTTCACTCCCGAGCGCGCCAAAGCCACCGCCGCCCTTGCCAGTGAGCCCAAGCAGGTAAAAGTCTATGACGCGCCTCACGCGCTCAATGCCGAGGCTCGCCGTGATCGTCTTGCTTTTCTAGCCGATCAGCTCCACGTAAAGCCTCCCGCCCCTGAGGTCATTTCTTCCATCCCGGTCCTCCCCCAACCCCCCGAACCCCCGGAGTAACCCTACTTCGTGCTTTTCTAGGACCTGCCTTTCGAGGCAGGCTGTTCTTGGCCCAAGGAATTGTGCAGTCATTCCGAACGGAGTCTGCGCGGAGAGGAATCTCTCTTTGCTTTTGTCGAGCACGATGACCTCCGTGCTCTCCGTGCCTCTGTGACAAACTCAATCCCCGCTTGTGCTACATTTCTTTTAATGCAAACCCTTGGCCTCTACATCCAGGTGCCCTTCTGCCAGACCAAATGCACCTACTGCAACTTCCACACCGGCGTTGTCTCCTCCGACCGTTTCGCTCCCTACATCCACGCCGTGCAGCGCGAGCTCTCCTGCGCGCGCGACCTTTACCATTCTTCCGGCATCCTCTGGCCCAAAACGTTTGACTGGCACTCTCTTCGTCTCTCCCACGCCCCGTTCCCACCTGCCGACACGGTCTACATCGGTGGTGGCACACCCAGCCTTCTCGATCCTCAGCTTCTCTCGGATCTGCTCCGCACAATCCAGGATTCGTTCCCTTGTACGTGGGAAGAGGTCACTCTCGAAGCCGACCCCGAGACCATCGAGGCCGAAAAGGCCCGCGCCTGGGTCGCTTCCGGAATCAACCGCATCAGCTTCGGCTCGCAATCCTTTATCGACGACGAACTCAAAGCCGCCGGACGCATGCACCGCAGCATGGATATCTACAACGCCGTCCCCATCCTTCGCCACGCAGGAATTCAAAACATCAGCTTCGACCTGATCGCCGGCCTTCCGAAACAAACCCACGATTCCTGGCGCCACTCTCTTTCCGAAACCATTGCGCTCTCTCCCGAACACATCTCCATCTACATGATGGAAATCGACGAAGGTTCCCGCCTCGGCCTCGAAGTCCTCCACGAAGGCCCCCGCTACAGCGCCCGCGAATTGCCCAGCGAGGAAGCCATGGCCGCTTTCTACGAAGTCGCCCAGCGCGAACTCAAAGCCGCTGGCTATGAACAGTACGAGATCTCCAATTGGGCCAAGCCCGGCTTTGCCTCAAAACACAATCTGAAATATTGGCGGCGCGAGCCCTATCTCGGCTTTGGCGCCGGCGCCCATTCCTTTCTGGGGCAGCAGCGGTGGTCCAATAACCACGACGCCGCGGCCTACGTTTCCGCCATCGCGGCAGGTAACTCGGCCATCGAGGACGTCCAGCGGGTTACGCGAGAACTTGCTCTCGAGGAAGAACTCTTCCTCGGACTTCGCCAACTTGCCGGCATCAATCTCACCCGCATCGAAAGCCAATACGGCATCGACCTGAAGGAGAAAGCCCACCGCCTCGCCTCCTCCGGCCACGTCGAGTATTTCGACGACATCCTTCGCCTCGCACCCACAAAACTGAACATCTCCAACGAAATCCTCGTCGAGCTTCTCCGCTAGTCGGCGCACTGTTCTTCTGGCATCCACCACCCTCCCGCCTTTCTTTATCCAACCCTTCTCTTCCCCATGCTCCTCTCTTACAATAATTCTTCCGGAGACCTCATGACCTACACCGTCGCCAAAGGCAACCAACTCGTCGATCCCGATAACGTTACCCTGATCGACAACGCTGTCGACCTTCGCAGCGACACCGTCACGCGCCCCAGCGACGAAATGCGCCGCGCCATGGCCTCCGCCGCAGTTGGCGACGACGTCTATGGCGAAGACCCCACCGTCAACCGCCTGCAAAGTCGCGCCGCGGAAATGTTCGGCAAGGAAGCTGCTCTCTTCGTCCCTACCGGGTGCATGGGCAATCTCATCTGCATCAAGCTCTGGACCAACATGGGCAACGAAGTCATCTGCGAAGAGCGCAGCCACGTCAATCTCTACGAACTTGCCTCCATGTCCGCTATCGCCGGCTGCATGCCCCGAGCTGTCCGTGCCGGTGACGATGGCATTCTTACTTGGGACCAGATCCACGACGCCATTCGCCCTAAAATCTATTACGATTCGCAAACTGCGCTCATTTGCCTGGAAAACACCAGCAACATGGCCGGTGGCACCGTGTATCCCACCGATCGCGTTCACCAGATTTGTGATAAAGCGCACGCCTTCGGCTTGAAAGTCCACATGGACGGCGCGCGCATCTTCAACGCCGCGGTCGCGCTCAACGATAACGTCACGCACATGACCCAGAAGTGCGATTCCGTCATGTTCTGCCTTTCCAAAGGACTTGGCGCTCCCGTCGGTTCCATGATTGTCGGTTCACGCGATTTCATCGAACGCGCCCGCATATTCCGCAAAATGTTTGGGGGAGGCATGCGCCAAGTCGGTGTACTCGCCGCGGCCGGTCTCATCGCGCTAGAAAAATCACCTGCGCGCCTCCACGAAGATCACGAAAACGCCAAACATCTCGCCGAAGGGATCGCGCAGATCCCAGGCCTCAAGATCGATCCCGCCAGCGTTCGCAGCAACATCGTTATCTTCGATTGCAAAGCCACCGGCAAAAACGCGGTCGAACTCTGCGACGCCCTCCACGAAAGAGGAATCTGGGCCCAGGACACCGCGTTCTATTCCGTCCGCATGGTCACTCACTGGAACGTCGACCGCGCCGGCATCGATCGCGCCTTGGGCGAGCTCCGCGCCGTCTCCCAGAAGCACCATACCCATCCCGCCTGACCTTTCACCTTCTTCACCACAGCTAAGGTCGTGTAGCGGCCCCTCCGGGGGGGCATTTTCGGTTTGTTTTTCTTCCTTGTCTGTGCTCTCTGTGTCATTTGTGGTGAACTCCTTCTCCCACAACCCCATCCTCTGCGTTATGCTTATCCCACGCTGTCACGATACTTCCAATCACCCACGCAATCGACGAAGGAGAATCCTCGATGATCCGAATCCCCAAAGTTTTTCTCGCGCTCTTCCTCTGCGCGCTTCCCGCAGCGGCGCAATCCCCATCGACTCCCCCCACTCCGGAAGAAGCCAAGAAATTCCTGGAATCCGCCGAGCAGCGCCTCTTTGACCTCGGCAACAAATCACAGCGCGCTTCCTGGGTTCAGGAGAACTTCATCACCCTTGATACCGAACAAATCGCGGCCGACGCCGGCGAGGAGGCCAACACCGCTGCCACGCAATACGCCAAGCAGGCCCATCGTTTCGACAAGCTGGCTCTCTCTCCCGAACTCGCCCGCAAACGCCTCCTTCTCGAGCTCGCTGCCGGATTCCCCGCGCCTGACGATCCCAAAGCCGAGAAAGAACTCGCGGACATCCTCTCCTCCCTCGATGGCGACTATGGAAAAGGGAAGTGGTGCCCCAATGGCACAGACAAACCCTGCATGGACATTACGCAAATCGAGAAACTCATGGCCACCAGTCGCGATCCTGAAGAACTCAAGCGCGCCTGGCTTGGTTGGCATGCCGTCGGCGCCCCCATGCGCCAGCGCTACGCACGCATGGTCCAACTTGGCGATGAAGGCGCTCGTCAACTCGGCTATTCGGATGTTGGCGCGCTCTGGCGCTCCAACTACGATATGCCACCCGATCAATTCGCCAAGGAAATGGATCGTGTTTGGGAGCAACTCCGTCCGCTCTATCTCTCTCTTCACGCTTACGTACGCGGCCAACTCGTAAAGAAATATGGCAAGGATGTTGTGTCGCCCAATGGCCCGATTCCAGCGCATCTTCTCGGCAATCTCTGGGCCCAGGAATGGAATAACGTCTACGATCTGATGGATTCTCCCAAGCCCGCGCAAAGTTACGATCTAACCAGGATTCTCGTCGATCGCAAAACCGATCCGAAGGGCATGGTCAAGTACGGTGAGAACTTCTTCATCTCTCTCGGCTTCGCACCGCTTCCGCAAACCTTCTGGGAGCGCTCTCTCTTCATCAAGCCTGCCGATCGTGATGTTGTTTGCCACGCCAGCGCCTGGGACGTCGATTCCAAAGACGATCTACGCGTCAAGATGTGCATACAGATCACCGAGGAAGACTTCCGCACCATTCATCACGAACTTGGCCACAATTTCTATCAGCGCGCGTACAATACCCAGCCGCCGCTCTTCCAGAACAGCGCTAATGATGGTTTCCACGAAGCGGTCGGCGACACCATCGCTCTTTCCGTCACCCCCGAATATCTAAAGCAAATCGGCCTTATCGACACAGTTCCGCCTGCCTCCGGCGACATTGATTATCTTTTGCAAAAGGCCTTGGAAAAGGTCGCCTTCCTGCCCTTCGGTCTTATCATCGACAAATGGCGCTGGGAAGTGTTCTCGGGACAAGTCAACCCTGACGATTACAATAAAGCCTGGTGGAACCTTCGTCTGAAGTACCAGGGCGTCGCCCCGCCCGTCGCTCGCAGCGAAGCTGATTTCGATCCCGGTGCGAAATACCACGTTCCCTCGAACACTCCGTATGCTCGCTATTTCCTCGCGGCCGTCTACCAGTTCCAATTTCACCGTGCGCTCTGTAAGACAGCAGGTGTCGAGGGCCCACTCCACCGCTGCTCCATCTATAACAACAAAGCCGCCGGCGCCAAGCTGAACCAGATGCTCTCCATGGGCGCCAGCAAGCCCTGGCCTGACGCATTGGAAGTCCTCACAGGCCAACGTGAAATAGACGCCACGGCCCTGGCAGATTACTTCGCTCCCCTTAAAACCTGGCTCGACGACCAGAACAAGAAGAACAACTATCCCGTAGGCTGGTAGCGCTTCAGTAGAGGCGGCTTCCAGCCGCCGTCTTGTCTTCTCTTGCCTTTTTAGGGCCCGCCTTTCGAGGCGGGCCGTTCTCTTGTGTGGTGGCCGGTCTTCAGACCGGCGCCTTTTCTTAACCCTGATATCTGATTACTGATATCCCGCCCCACCATGCACAATCCTTCCCCATAAGCTAAACTTTTACTGACTATACGTTTCACTCGAGGTTCCCGTGGACTTCTCTTTCACCGACGAGCAAAAACACCTTCGCAAATCCGTGCGCGAATTCGCCGAAGGCGAGATCGCGCCTCACGTAATGGAATGGGACGAATCCTCCCATTTCCCGACTGAACTTCTCCCCAAACTTGGCGAAATGGGATTTATGGGCGTTATCTTTCCGGAACAATACGGCGGCGCTGGCCTCGGCTACATCGAATACGCCACCGTCATCGAAGAACTTGCCCGCGTCGATGGCTCCGTCGGACTCTTTGTGGCCGCGCACAACTCGCTATGCAGCAATCACATCTACAAATTCGGGACCGAAGAACAAAAAAAGAAATATCTCGTTCCTCTCGCTCAAGGCAAGAAACTCGGCGCTTGGTCTCTTACCGAGCCCGAAGCTGGCAGTGATGCTGGAGGCACGCGCACGACGGCCACTCGCCAAGGCAACGACTGGGTCCTCAACGGCGCCAAAACTTTCACCACCAACGGCAGTTACGCGGACATCTGCGTTGCCATGGCCGTCACTGACAAGTCCAAAGAGTCGCATGGCATCAGCGCCTTCCTCCTGGAGAAGGGAACTCCCGGCTTTCGCCCGGGCAAGAAAGAAAACAAACTGGGCATGCGTGCCAGCGATACATCGGAGGTCATCTTCACGGATTGTCGCATTCCGAACTGCCAGCTCCTTGGACCCGAAGGTGAAGGCTTCATTGGCAGCCTGAAAATTCTGGATGGCGGCCGAATATCGATCGCTGCCCTGGGCCTCGGCATGGCACAAGGCGCTCTCGAAGCCGCCACAAACTACGCCAAGCAGCGCAAGCAATTCGGCACGGCTATCGCTGAATTCCAGGCTATTCAGTTCAAGCTTGCGGACATGGCCACGCAGGTCGAAGCCGCCCGCCTCCTTGTCTACCAGGCCGCTTGGCTCGCCGATCAAAAAGACGTCCGTTTCACGCGCGAATCCAGCATGGCCAAACTGTTCGCCAGCGAAGTTGCTGTCCGCGTGGCCAACGAATGCGTTCAGGTCCACGGCGGATACGGTTTCACGAAGGACTATCCTGCGGAGAAGTTCTATCGAGACGTGAAACTCTGCACAATCGGCGAAGGCACCAGCGAAATCCAACGCCTGGTCATTGCGCGCCAACTTCTCGCCAAATCGGTGTAGCGCTGGGCATGCCTGCCAGCCCTGCGGCTCCTATCCCCTGGTAGTAGCGGGCTTCAGCTTCTCCTGACGTAGGAAGGGACCGTAGTTATTCGTGGGTTTGAGGGTCGCATACGTTGGCTTAGGCTTTGGGTCCCGCCATTCGCTGCCTCTCCTCTGTGGTGAACTCCCTTCTAACCCTGTAAACTCCAAGTTGTGAACTCTGAAGCATCCTGGTCTTCCAAAATTCTTTCCGGCGACATCCGTGCCATCTCTCGCGCCATCACCGCCATCGAAAATCATTCCGCCGACTCTGAGCCACTTCTGAAGGAGCTTTTTCCCCACACAGGCCACGCCTACCTCACTGGCATTACTGGCGCTCCCGGCACAGGCAAGAGCACTCTTGTCGACCGGCTGGCCGCCATTTACCGTAAGCGCGACGAGCGCGTGGGGATCATTGCCGTTGACCCTACCAGCCCCTACTCCGGGGGAGCCATCCTCGGGGATCGCATTCGCATGCAGGGGCACGCTAGTGACAACGGCATCTTCATCCGTTCCATGGCCACGCGCGGTTTTCTTGGTGGCCTCGCCCGGTCTACCGCGGAAGTCGCTCTTCTACTCGATGCTGCCGGCAAGCGCCAAGTCCTCATCGAAACTGTCGGCGTGGGCCAGGACGAAATCGATATCGTCCGCCTCGCGGACTGCGTTCTTGTCGTCCTCGTCCCCGGGCTAGGCGACGACATCCAAAACATGAAAGCCGGCCTGATGGAAATCGGGGACATTTTTGTGTTGAACAAGGCCGACCGCGACGGCGCCGATCGGCTTGAAGAGCAACTGCACGCCATGCTTTCTCTTGTTATGCCGCGTGATGGCTGGCATCCACCTGTTGTCCGCACGGTCGCCACGGAAAATCGTGGCATTGAAGACCTCTCCGCTGCCATCGATAAATTCCGCAAGCATTTTGAATTGAGTGGGCAGCGCGAAAAAAAGCACATCGACCACTGGCAGAAACGCCTCATCGAAATGCTCGAATCCCGCCTCCTCGAAAAAGCCCTTCCGGGCAAAGAGGGCGAATCCCGCCTGCGTTCAGCCGCCGCTGCCGTCGCCACCCGCAAGCTCGACCCCTTCTCCGCCGTTTCCGCACTCCTCAACGGCTCCTCTCTCTAACCTCCTCATCTTTTCCGCTCCTAAATTCTTTCACTTTCGCACTTCTGCGCTCTTCTTTTCGCCACCAGCACTCCCCACTTCCCAATGTGGTGTACTCTCGCCTGAATCTGTACACTGGAAACGGACCACTACGAACTCTCCATGCACCTCGGCGACATCGAAATCCTCTTCCTTGACGGCGGCACCTTCGGACTCGACGGCGGCGCCATGTTCGGCGTCGTTCCGAAGGTCCTCTGGGAGAAAAAATCTCCTCCTGACGCCAACAACCGGATCCGCATGCGCGCCAATTCGTTGCTTGTCCGTGCCCACGGCAGAAACATCCTCGTCGAAACCGGCAATGGCACCAAACTGGACGCGAAGCTCCGCTCCATCTACAACGTCCAGGAGGGCGATCCGCTGTTGGACTCTCTCGCCCGCGCTGGCGTCGCTCCCGATCAGATCGATCTAGTCATCAACACTCATCTCCACTTCGATCATTCCGGCGGTAATACACGGATAGTGAATGGTCGTCTTTTGCCCGCTTTCCGCCGCGCCCGCTATGTCGTCCAGCGCGGTGAACTTGAACACGCCATGAATCCCACTGAGCGCGACCGCGCCAGCTATTTCCCCGAGAACTTCTCTCCCATTTCGGCCGAAGGACTCTGGGACCTCGTCGAAGGCGACACGGGAATCCTTCCCGGTATCTCCGTCGTACGCATCCCCGGTCACAATGCCGATATCCAGGCCGTTGTTATCACCGGCGGCGGCAAAACGCTTGCCTTTGTCGCCGATCTTTTTCCCACACAGTACCACCTTCCTTTGCCTTGGATCATGGCCTACGATCTCTATCCGCTCCAATCGCTCGAAACCAAACGCCAATGGATCCCACGAATGGTCGCCGGACAATGGATCGTTGTCTTCGGCCACGATCCCGACGTCCCCGCTGCCACTCTCCATGAACACAACGGCAAAATCCAAGTCGAGCCCGTAGACCTCAATCGCTAACTCGTAGAGGCTTTCTTCTGCCTTTGCAGTGGCGGCCTCATGCGGCTATCTTGGCGCGGCCTTCCTTGCCGTCCCTGTTACACTAATCGTTTGGAGAAAACCGAATGCCGACTCGCAAACGCACCAAGGTCCAATCATCGCGCAGCAAAACCCCTCTTGCCGAAATCGGCGTCATTGGCGGCAGCGGCCTGTACTCCATGACCGGCCTTACCGACACTCGTGAACTCCGCCTCAAGACTCCCTTTGGCGACCCTTCGGACGCCTTTGTTATTGGTACCGTGGAAGGGAAGCGCGTCGCCTTTCTCGCTCGGCACGGCCGCGGTCATCGCATCCTTCCCACCGAGCTAAATTTCCGCGCGAACATATATGCCATGAAGCTTCTCGGGGTCCAGCGCATCATTTCTGTCAGCGCCGTTGGCTCTCTTCAGGAAGACCTGATGCCCGGCCAATTCCTCATCCCCGATCAGTTCTTCGATAGCACCAAAGGCCGCAAATCCACTTTCTTCGGCAACGGCATCGTCGCCCACGTCACCTTCGACAAGCCCACCTGCCCGCAACTCTCCGCCGTTCTCGCCCAGTCCTGCCGTGCGCAAAATGTTCCGGTCCATGAAAAGGGAACCTACATCTGCATGGAAGGGCCGCAGTTCTCTACCCTCGCTGAAGCCAATTTTCACCGCGCTATGAAGTTCTCCGTCATCGGCATGACCAACGTCACCGAAGCCAAGCTCGCTCGGGAAGCTGAAATCTGTTATTCCACCGTCGCGATGATCACCGATTATGATTGCTGGCACCCCGAGCACGACTCCGTCACCGTCGCCACCATCATTGCCACACTCAACCAGAACGCTCACAACGCTCAAGACGTCCTGCGTCAAGCCATCAAGACCCTGCCTGCGGAGCACACCTGCAAATGCGCCACGGCCCTTAAGCACGCCATCATCACGGATCCCAAAGTTATCCCGGCAAAGACTAGGAAAACTCTCTCTGCCATCCTCGGCAAATATCTTTCCAAGTGATCATGACGGACAGCTTCCTACATCACATCCTTGTCATCCTGAGTCCGCGTTTTCCATGGGCGAGGAATTTCAACCGTCGAGGCGCGGTCGCTTTCACGATAGGGACCCGTCATTCCGCACGGAGTCCGTGGAGTGAAGAGTTTCTCTTCCTTCTTTATCACGGTGAACCGCATTCCATCCTAACCAGGAGACCCGCATGTCCTTACTTGTAGTCGGTTCCGTTGCCTATGACGCCCTCGAAAGCCCCTACGGAAAGGTCGACCGCACGCTTGGCGGCGCCGCCACGTACTTCTCCGTCTGTGCCTCTTTTTTCACACACGTAAATCTCGTCGCCATCGTTGGCGACGACTTCGATCCCAAAGATGAAGCCCTGCTCCGCAAGCGCTCCATAGACGTCGACGGTCTTGAGCGCGCCTCTGGCAAGTGTTTCTTCTGGGCCGGCCGCTATTCCGAAAATCTCAACGAGCGCGTCACTCTCTCCACAGAACTGAACGTCTTCGCTGAATTCAAGCCGCGCCTCCCGGAAAAATATCGCAACTCCAAATACGTCTTCCTCGCCAACATCGCGCCCGATCTGCAGCGCGACGTTCTCCATCAAGTGAAAGGCACCCCCAAGCTCGCGGCCATGGACACCATGAACTACTGGATCGAGCGCACCAACGCCGAACTGCGTGAAACCCTTAAGCACGTCGACATCCTCATGATCAACGACTCCGAGACTCGTCAGCTTTCGAACGAGCATAATCTTCTCCGCGCCGCGCGCCGCATCTTCAAGATGGGTCCTTCCGCCCTCGTGATTAAACGCGGAGAGTATGGCGCCATGCTCGTCGACAAACGCGGAGTATTCTGCGTCCCCGCATTTCCTCTCGAAGAACCCCACGATCCTACTGGGGCAGGCGACAGCTTTGCGGGGGGATTTATGGGTTATCTTGCCAGTGTGAAGAGCACCAACGATGCTGCGCTTCGGCGCGCGATGGTGTACGGCTCCGTCATGGGCAGTTTCACCGTCGAGCGCTTCGGCCTGGACCGACTCCTTACCTTGCAGAAATCAGAGATACAAGCCAGAGCACGCCACTTCGCAAAACTCACACAATTCAGCCTCTAGCTTCGCTACAATCGCCATGACACTTGTGACGGCGGTTTTTGTGCCGTAGTGGCGGGTCTTCAGACCGTCGCTTTTCTTCTGGGCTTAATCGAGGAAGCCGATTTCCGGATCGGCGTCTTGGGTTTGGGCCGTCCAATGATCGACTCACGCAAATGACTCCCACTCCTCGCAAACCTCGTGCTCTCCGCAAGGGCTCAAAGGTCGCCGTCTTTGCCCCTTCCTCTCCTGCGGAACAACTCGACGTTACCGCCGGCCTCGCTGAAATTCGCCGCCTTGGTTACGAATTCGTCCCTGTCCAACTGCCCGGCCCAGAAGGCTATTTCGCGGGTTCCGCCGCCTCGCGCGTCGAAGCCTTTCTGAAGGCCGCTCGTCATCCGGATATTGCCGGACTCGTCGCCCTCCGCGGCGGCTACGGCTCCAACTATCTACTCGACTCCGACCTCATCGCCGAATTACGCGAACCCAAATGCGTCATCGGTCACAGTGACCTCACTTCGCTCCAGACTTATCTCTGGCAGAAATGTGGATGGATAACGTTCTTCGGTCCCATGGTCGCCGCTGGTCTGAATCGCGGCGCCGACGATTCCCACGGCTACGACGAACACTCTTTCCTCCAGGCCGTCGGCAACACTCACTCCGGCTGGGAAATTCCTCTCTTCGGAAACTCTCTCGTCCGCGGCACCGCGGAAGGCCGTCTCCTCGGCGGCTGTATCACGCTTCTCGAGACCACGCTCGGCACTCCCTGGGAAATCGACACCGCAGGGTCCATCCTCGTTCTTGAAGATCGTGGCGTGCGTCCTTATCAGGTCGACCGCTCACTCATGCACCTCAAACAAGCCGGCAAGCTGCAATCCATCCGCGGCATCATCCTAGGCGAATTCCCGGACTGCGAGCCCACACTGAAGGGCAGCCCCTCCGTCCACGATGTGTGTGAACGCATTCTTACCCCGCTTGGCATACCCATCGTCTTCGGCGCTGCCATTGGCCATACCAAACGGCCCATGCTTACGCTTCCTCTCGGTGTCCAGGCTCGCCTCCACTCCTCCGCCGACGGCCGTCTCGAAATCCTCGAGCCCGCCGTTATGCCATAACGCCTTTCTCTCTTCCGTGCTCTCTGTGTTCTCTATGGTGAACTTCTTTTTTGTACTTTTGCACCTTCCACTCTTGCACCCCTTCCTTGCGCCTCCTCCGTAAACTCTTCGCAACTCTTTCCTGTAAACTCCCAACGCTCCTCTCCAAATCTGCGACAATAATTCACATGTCCTCCAAACACATTCATATGATCGGCATTGGTGGCTCCGCTATGGCGCCTCTTGCCGGAATGCTTCGTGAACACGGCTACAAAATCACTGGCTCTGACGCCGGCGTTTATCCTCCCGCCTCCACGCTCCTCGAATCTCTTGGCATCCAGTACAATTCCTCCTTCGACGCCAAAAACCTAACCCCGGCCCCCGACCTCATCGTCGTCGGTAACGCCATATCCCGCGGAAACGTCGAGGTCGAGGAAATGCTCGACCGCAAGCTCTCCCACCGCTCTCTTCCTGAAATCCTCGAAGAGGAGTTTCTCCCAGGCAAACATTCCATCGTTGTCAGCGGCACCCACGGCAAGACCACTACCACTGCGATGCTTGCGTGGATTTTCCACGTCGCTGGCAAAAAGCCCAACTTCCTCGTGGGTGGTGTCGCGGAGAACTTCGGCAAAAGCTACGGCCTCGCGGGCGGCCCCGAGTTCATCCTCGAAGGCGACGAATATGACTCTGCCTATTGGGACAAAGCCGCAAAATTCCTCCACTACCAGCCCGACGACCTCATCATCACCTCCGTCGAATTCGATCACGCGGACATTTACTCCGATTTCGACGTCTATCAACTCGCTTTCAAACGCCTCGTTAATCTCGTCCCTCGCCGCGGCCGCGTCATCGTCTGGGGAGACGGTGCGGGCGGCGAAGCTCCGCGCAAGGTCACGGAAAAGGCCTTTTGCCCCGTCATTACCTACGGTTTCGATCCGCAAAATGACTGGGTCGCGGACAACGTCTCCATCGACGACGCCCAGATGCATTTCCGCGTTTACTACAAAGCCGAACTCTTCGGTGAATTTTCTCTTCCCGCTTCAGGCCATCACAACGTTCTTAACGCTCTCGCCGCTCTCATTGTCGCGCAGGGAAGAGGCGTCCATGCCGACTCGATTCACTCCGCTTTAGCTACCTTCCAAAGCGTCAAACGCCGCATGGACGTCAAGGGTGAAATCGACAACATCCTTGTTATCGATGACTTCGCCCACCATCCCACCGCCATTCGCGCCACCATTGAGGCCGCGCGCCTGCGCTGGCCCGGCCGGCGCCTCTGGGCCATTCTCGAACCGCGCTCCAACTCCATGCGCCGCCGCGTGTTTCAGGACGCGCTCCCGCAATCGCTCGCGCTCGGCGATCGAGTTATCCTCGGCGCCGTCCATCGCGCCGGGCAACTTTCCGACGAGCAGCGCCTCGATCCCGAAACCATCGCTGCCTCCGTCCGCCAGCTCGGCAAAGATGCCCGCGTCCTTCGCAGCGCGGACGCCATTGCTGATTTCGTTGTTGCCGAGGCCCGCCCCAACGATTTGCTCTTGGTCATGTCCAATGGTAGTTTCGATGGTCTATGCGAAAAACTCCTGAAGCGTCTCCCGCTTCACCAGTCTGCAGTCCCTACAAAATGATTCAACGCCGTCCTTCTGGAGCGAATGCCCCACATGCCGGTCTTGCGTTTGAGTCAGGAGTTTCTCTTCGACTTTTGATCCGTGCGACCGCGCTCGCGTTCGTCCTCGTTGTTTTCTTCTTCGCCCTCCCTGCTTGTGCCGCCATCCGCTATGAGGTCTCCCTTGCCCAACCCGAGCAACACCTCTTCCACGTCTCCATGGAAGTCCCGGACGTCCACGGGCAACTCACTCTTCAAATGCCTGCTTGGAACGCTCTCTATGAGATCCGCGATTTTAGCAGCCACGTCCAGCAGGTAGAGGCCTCCGTTGATGGCCAGCTCGCCGCCATCGAAAAACTCGACAAACTCACCTGGCGCGTTACTGGCACCGGCACAGTCACCGTGAAGTACGCTACCTTCTGGGACGACTCCGGCCCTTTCAACTCCCAACTCAACGCGGAGCATGCTTTCATCAATCCCGCGATGATTCTCATGTACGTCCCCAACCGCCGCGCCGAACAGAGCACCGTTCTTCTTCACGACGTGCCTCCTGACTGGAAACTCGCCTCCGCCACAACCAACAGTGTTCTCGTTTCTGGTCAGGATCGCGTCTTTACGCTAACTGCGCCCACCTACGATGCCCTTGCCGACGGTCCCATCGAGCTCTCCAACTTCGAGGAGTTCACCATCCCTGACCTCTCTCCTCCCGTCCGCGTCGTCATTCACGGGAACAACTACAAGAAGCACGACCTCGAAATCGCCCTCCGCAAAATCTGCGCCTACGAACTCAAGCTCATGGACGGCGCTCCTTACGATCACTACACCTTTCTCTTCCATATCGGAACCGCCGCGGCCGGGGCTGGAGGCGGCATGGAGCACGCCAACTCCACCGCCATCTATGTTCCTAGTGGCGAGTTTCTTCCCAACGTTTCCGCCCACGAATACTTCCATCTCTGGAATGTCAAGCGCATTCGTCCGGCCACTCTTGAGCCCGTCGATTACACCCACGAAATGTACACGCGCTCTCTCTGGTTCGCCGAAGGTGTCACCAGCACCTACGCCTCGTACGCGCTTGTCCGCTCCGGCGTCTGGAACAAGCAGGAGTTCTATCGCGATCTCTCCATGCAGATAACCGAACTTCAATCGCGTCCCGCCGAACATTGGCAAAGCCCCGAGCAATCCAGCCTGGACACTTGGCTCGAGAAATATGCACTCTACAGCCAGCCACAACGCAGTGTGTCGTACTACACGCAAGGCCAGGTGCTCGGCGTCCTCCTCGATATCGTTATCCGCGATCGTACCGACAACCAGCGTAGTCTCGACGACGTCATGCGGGCCATGAATCAGGATTTCGCCAAAGAGGGGAAATACTACCGCGACAGCCTCGACGTCCGCCTCACCGCAGAAAAAGTTACTGGGGGCTCTCTCCAAGACTTTTTCAATAGATACGTCAGCGGTTCGGATCCACTGCCTTACATTGACCTGCTCTCCAAAGCCGGCCTCACGCTCGAAGAAAAAGAATCTGTTCGCGCCACACTCGGCTTCAGCCTCCAGCACCAGCCGGACGCCACATTCTCCGTTGTTTCCGTCGAGCCCAACAGTAACGCGGAAAGCAGCGGCCTCCAGGTCGGCGACGTCATCCTACGCTGGAACAACGCGGATATCCCGCGTCGCCCCGAGCGATGGACGTACCAGCAAAAGCCGGGCGACATGCTCCATCTCCACATCAGCCGCGGCGGCACGGAACAAAATCTCGATATCCAGCTCGGCGAGCAACGACAGAAGCTATACCAGGTCGTCGAGTCCGCCTCTGCTCCCGACCGCTCCAAACACCTTCGCGACGGACTCCTCCACGGAACCACCGATCCCGTGTCCGCCTCTTCCCACTAGTAATCTCTGTGGCTCACTACCATTCTGGTGTTGGCTACTAATCCAAGCCTGTTACCATGCTTGGCGCGCGTCTTCAGCGGGCGAAGCATCTCAACCGGCTCATCTTGCCTTTGAACCAGACCGACTTCCTTCTTTGACTTAAGACCAAAAACCTATAACTTATAACTTGTACTCGCCCATGCTCCGTTCCGCTTTCGTCTCCATTTTCCTCACCCTTTACGTCCTCTTCCTGGGGCCGCCCCTGCTCATCTACACCTTCCTTACCAAAAACGTCGATCCCCTCTACTGGGCCGCCCTGAGAGGTGTCATGTTTCTCGTCAACTGCGTCGAGGTCCACATCGACGTCAAAGGAGCCGAGCGCATTCCCCCAGGCACCTGTATTTTCGCCGCAAACCATACCAGCTCTGCCGACGCCCCCGCCGTAGTCGGGGCCATTCCTCGCCGCGTCGCCATTCTTCTCAAGCGGTCTCTCTTTGACTGGCCCATCGTCGGCCAAGCCTTCCATCTTGCCCACTTCATCCCCGTCGACCGCTTCAATCGCGATTCGGCCATCGAAAGCGTCGACAGGGCCATCGAAGCCCTTCGTAATGGCCAGTCTTTTCTGATCTATCCGGAAGGCACGCGCAGTCCGGACGGCCGCTTGCAGGAATTTAAGAAGGGAACTGCCGTCATGGCCATTAAGTCCGGGGCAGCCATCGTTCCGGTCGCCTGTTCCAACGCCCACCGCATCATGAAAAAGCGGAAGCTCACCATTCACCCCGGCAGAATCCTCGTCGAATTCCTTGATCCCATCGACCCCGCCAAATACACCCTGGACGACCGTGAAGCCCTTACCCGCGAAATGCACGACCGCCTGGCCGCTGGCCTTCCTCCCGACCAGCGCCCACTGGGCTTCCCCGGCGCTGCCTGATTCCCGTTCTTCCCTCTCTCCGCTTCCTGTTCCCCTCTGCGTTTCCGTGGTAAGCCCTTGTTCCCGCGCTTCTTAGACCCTTGGGATTAAGCATCTTTTTCTTGCATGTGGGTATGTCGAAAACTACCATTCCGCTCCGACTACCACACGAAGCTCACCGACTGGTGCAGAATCCCAACAGGAGACCACCATGAAATACATCCTCATGATGCACGGCGATAAAACGAACTGGGACGCCTACACCAAATGGTCGAAAGAGGACCTTCAGCGCAACGTGGCCTTCATGCGCGCTTTCAGCAAGGAACTCAAGGACCAGGGCGTTTTTGTCGCTACCGAAGGTCTAGGATATCCCAGCCAGGCCAAGCTCGTCCGCTCCGGAAAGAACGGCGAACCCATTACCGACGGAGTCTTCCCCGAGTCCAAGGAATTTCTTGCCGGCTACTGGATCATTGATGTGGAAAGCTCCGAGCAAGCCTATAGAATCGCGGCGCGCGTTTCGGCCGCACCCGGACCTGGTGGTGTTCCCGGCAATATTCCCATCGAAGTCCGGCAAGTCCTCAGCGGTTGTATCGACTTGGGCCTCTGAGAGTTTGGGAACACCTAACTAGGCATCTGTAAGCGAATCCGTCAAAAGGTGCCAGAAAGTGCTGTGGAGGCTATTGTTATGAAATCCACAATGTCTAGCAGGAAGCCCTCCATCTCAGCAGCGTGTCTTTCGTTAGCCGCTTCCGTTGCGGCCCTGGCAGCTCTTGTCAGCCTGCACATCCTCAGTCCCGAGTTCGATCCTTCCTGGCGTGTCGTCAGCGAGTATGCCCTCGGCCACTATGGCTGGGTATTGGCCATAATGTTCCTGGCCTGGGCGATCAGCTCAAGGGCTTTGGCCTTTGCCATTGGCCACGAGCTAACGACAATCACTGGGAGAGTGGCTTTAGTTTTCCTTTTTTCCGCTGGCGCAGGCGAAGCCCTGGCCGCTTTCTTTGACCTTCGGCACCCGCTTTTCCACGGACTGGCCGCTGCTTTTTCAGTCCCCGAGCTTCCCATCGCTGCGATGCTGATCAGCATCATTCTTGGGCGCATACCCTTATGGTCCCGCGCAAAGAGACTGCTCCTGTGGACTGCCAACTTGACGTGGATCAGTTTCGCTTTGCTAGCCTTTGCTATGGTTTCCCTGACTCGCAAAGTCGGCAGCCTAAGACTTCTGATTGGCTGGCCCAATCGTCTCCTGGTTGTCCTCTACATTGCCTGGGCGATAGCGGTTGCCTGGCAGGCGGTTAGCGTGAGCAACGTTAGCATTAGCGCCGGGTCGCAATAATGAACGTGTCCGATAGGAAATGAACTACATGAATGAGAACCCTTTGGACATCCCAATCGAGCGCCTGCTGCGTGAACTGACGCCCCAGGTTCTGGGGATCGTCGTCCGCAAATTTCGAGATTTCTCCGCCGCCGAGGACGCCGTTCAGGAAGCTTCCCTCGCCGCGGCCCTGCAATGGCCAACTGACGGCGTTCCGGTAAATCCTCGCGCCTGGCTCATCCAGGTTGCCTCTCGCCGCATGGCCGACCACATCCGCAGCGAATCCGCCCGCCGCCGTCGCGAATATGAGGTGGCGCGGGACGCGGAACTCACCGTAGCCGACGTTGCCGTCGACGCGCCTTCACAAGTGCAGGAAGACGATACGCTGATTCTCCTCTTCATGTGCTGCCATCCCGCTCTGACCCCCGCTTCGGCGATCGCACTCACGCTTCGCGCCGTCGGTGGCCTGACTACCGCGGAGATTGCCCACGCATTTCTCGTACCTGAAGCCACGATGGCCCAGCGCATCAGCCGCGCCAAGCAGAGCATCAAGGACTCCGGCATCCCCTTCCAGCTTCCTGGCCCCGAAGAACGCGCCCAGCACCTCCGCTCCGTTCTCCATGTGCTCTATCTCATCTTCAATGAAGGCTACACCAGTAGCTCCGGCCGCGATCTGAGCCGTGCCGATCTCTCTTTCGAAGCGATCCGTCTGGCGCGTCTCGTCCACAAACTCCGGCCAGGCGACACCGAAGTCGCCGGTCTCCTTTCCCTCATGTTGCTGACCGATGCTCGTCGTCTTGCGCGCACGAGCGCGGAAGGCGAGCTGATTCCACTCGCGAAACAGGATCGTTCTCTCTGGGATAACCAACAAATCGCCGAAGGTTTGACTCTTCTTTCCGTAACACTGCCAAAAGGCGCCGTGGGTCCTTATCAATTGCAAGCTGCCATCGCCGCCCTTCACGACGAGGCCACTCAAGCCTCTGACACGGACTGGCCGCAGATCATGGCGCTCTACGATCTGCTTCGCCGCATGTCAGACAATCCAATGGTGGCGTTGAATCACGCCATCGCCGCCGCGATGGTTCACGGACCAGCGAAGGGCCTGGAACTTCTCGACGCGCTCAAAGCGGATCCCCGCGTCGCGGATCACCATCGCTTCGACGCCGCTCGAGCTCATCTTCTGGAACTCTCCGGTGACCTCGACTCCGCCATCCGCCACTATCGCGCCGCCGCGGCCAAAACCAGCAATCTCCCCGAGCGCGACTATCTCCTCACCCAAGCTGCCCGCCTTTCCTCCGATCCCATCTAGGACTTATCCCTCTCTTTCTCCAACTCTGCCACCCGCCTTTGCAACTCCGGCAGCCGATGCAATGCCGCCATCATCTTCAACCATTCCCGATTCTCCACGGCCGGATAGCCCGAATACAACGCCCGCGCTGGCAAATCATTCGGCACGCCACTCTGTGCCGTGATCACCGTTCCATCTCCCACTGTCAGATGCCCTGCCGTTCCCACCTGCCCTGCCAGAATGCAGCCGTCTCCAATCCGTGTGGACCCCGCCAGCCCCGCCTGCCCGCACAACATCACGTTCGCACCTACGCGGGAGGCATGCCCTACGAGCACAAGATCATCGATTTTCGTCCCATGTCCAATCCGTGTCTCACCCACCGTCGCTCGATCGACGCACGCGTTCGCTTGTACTTCCACGTCATCCTCCAGCACAGCGGGCCCCGACTGCACCATCTTGTGCCAGCTTCCATCAGCCCGTTTCGCATATCCTAGTCCATCCCCGCCGATTATCGCTCCGTTTTGCAAAATCACGCGATCACCGACGATGCATCCTTCCCGTACCACTGCGTGCGCGTGCGCAAAAAAATTCGCGCCGATCTTCGCCCCCCGATAAATCGTCACAAAACTGTGCAGAACCCCTCCCGGCCCTATCTCCACATCCTCATCTACAAAACAATACGGTCCAATATGCGCCCCCGCGCCAATCTTTGCCGAACTCGCAATCACCGCTGTGCCATGGACTCCCGGCTTGTACACCGGCGCTGCATAAAAAAACTCAATCGCCTGCGCAAACGCCAAATACGGATTCGCCGTTCGCAGTGCCGCCAAAGGCGCCAGCCCAGGCTCTCGCTCCAGTCGCACGCCCTCCTCCACCAGTACGGCCGAGGCGCGCGTGCTCTTCAGCAAAGAGAAATAGCGCCGGTTGGCCAGAAACGTCACCTGCCCCTCGGTCGCATGATCGATACCTGCCACTCCCCGGATCTCGATCTGCGGGTCCCCTTCCAGTCGGCATTCCAGTTTTTGCGCGAGTTCCTGCAGTTTCATGGAGTCAGCTCCTGCACCTAACCCGACCTAGGTTTTCTTGGGTTATCGCTTGAGTCTCGCACAGCCCCACAAGCGAAGTACAGTCAGCCTTCTCTTTCCGCTTCCCGGGAGCGCCTCGGCCGAAATCCCTCTTAGTAATTTTTTCTTAGCAACTTTGGGTTTTATGTCCGCATCCGAATCGTTATAATGAACATTCGTTATTGGCCGCCGAAAACCTAGCGCAGGCGCTGCGCCCGCCCCGCAGATTGACCTCTTGTAATCACTTTCTGAACTCTTGAAAGGAGTTTGGTTTTGGGAAGAGTAAGTCGCATAACTGTTTTTGTTTTCGCGGTGGCATGCGCTTCTTTGCACTGTTCTCCCCTGCGCGCCCAGCAGTTCGTCGACATATCCTTGGGACCCCGGGATGTTCTCTACGCTCAGCCGCAACTCTTGCAATCCCTGGACCAGTCTCTCTTTGCGCCTCAATTTCCGGTCGCTTCCGCGAATCTCCCTGCCCCTCTCTTGGTTCCCGCCACTGTGCCCACCAACAAACAGCCCAAGGACAGCACCACCTCCGACATCCGAGTGAATCCGCAGAGCCAGAAGGAAAAGAAGAAAAACGAGAACGCCTTCAGATGGAAACCCGCCCTCGGCGAATCTCTCCTGTACACCGGCATTATGCACTCCTTTGACATCACGACCGAAGCCGGCACGCGCGACGCCCTGAACGGCCACTGGTTCACGCATTACATGGATTCCGTCTCCGAACTCCGCGGCTGGAGCGATGGCGACACATTTATGGCGCCCTACGCTGGCCATCCTATCGAAGGCTCCATTTTCGGTTTCATTGAGCGCCAGAATGACCCGAAATATCGCCTCGTCCAGTGGGGCGACAGCCGCGAGTACTGGGTCAGCCTGCTCCGTTCCATGGCCTATTCGGCCGTCTGGCACACGCAGTGGAAAATTGGGCCTGCCAGTGAGGCTTCCATTGGCAACGTCATGCTGCACACTTCACCTGGCTTCATCACTCTCGTTGATACGCCTACTCTAGGCTTTTGTGTCATGCTCGCCGAAGACGTTGCCGACCGTTACGCCATCATGGGCCTGGAAAATCGCACCACCAATCGCGTAGTCATCATCCTGGCGCGCAGCTTCCTTAATCCTGGCCGGACCTTTGCCAACATGATGGCCTTCCGTCCGCCGTGGGTCCGCGACACGCGCTTGAACCTGTTCGGCGACAGCTATGAAATTCGCAAAACCCTCGTTGAGGACTACAAGAACGGGGAGGGGGATAAGCCTTTCATATACGTGAAAGACGCATGGAAGCCCGTCGGCGTCGATTTCACGCATCCTCATTCGAAAGAGGCGGACATCGAGCTCACCGCGTTCCCTTACTATGAGACCTTCCTTGGCGGCGGTTCCTGCATAGGCGGTGGTGGCTCAGGGGCCGCTCGCGTGAATCCGAACTGGCAGGTCATCACGGAAGTCAGCGGCTGCCTCATCATGCACCAACCCGCCTCCAACATCAGCGGCGACTCTCTCTTCTACGGCGGCGGTTTCCGCTGGACTCCTCTGGCCTCCCATCGCTTTTCTCCCTTCACGCAATTCATGTTCGGAGGCAGAAAAGTCACGCAGGAAATCGACAACCTCACGCTGAAGAAGCAGCTCCTCAAGGAATGGAACGACGGCAATGGGACACTCGCTCACTATCCCATGCGCACTGATTGGTCCGTCGAAAACTCTCAGAGTGGCCCTAGCATTGCCGTCGGTGGTGGCTTCGATTGGGTAGTCACTCGACCATTCGCCTGGCGCATTCTGAATCTCGAATACACCCACACTTGGATCAACGACGTCGCCCAAATTCATCCCCAGGAAGGCTTGAAAATCTCCACCCAGGCTGTCGTCCGCATCGGCACCTGGTAGCTCCCGTAACGTAGGCTTCAGCCTGCGCTAAGCCTTTGTTGTGGTGAGCCTGCAAACCATTGTTTTTTTCTACAAGGTCCTAGGAACCCTCGCCCTCCGCTGTGAGTGATTCTCGGGCTTGCTGGCACATGTCACCTTCGGCGCACGCTCCCTCGTCCACAATTTGCCGTCGAGGGAATCGCAGTATACTTCGGGGAGGGGGCCCCATGAAAAAGCTCTGCCTTCTTCTCTTGTCACTCTTCTTCGCTTCGGCTTTTCTTGCGAGCGACCGCGACTGGAAACCCGCAAGAGTCATCGATGCCTCCGAAACCGATGTCACCGGCCAGATGCACGGCCAATCGACAACGATGCATTACACGTTTGAAACGGAAAGCATGCTCTATTTCGCCGACTTCAGTTACAAACCCACCACCCACGGTAATTCCCGCCCGCCGGACATCGCCGTCAATGTCATGACCAAAATCGCCGTCGAGGGGAAACACGTTTACGTTCTGGACGCAAACGGCAAAGAAGTGAAACTCCACATCGTCAAAAAGACGCCAAAGTAGCTGCCCAGCGCGTCAATCCGGGTGTTCTATCTTCGTCATCGCCTTCATCGCCTCTGCTAGCCATTTCTTCAGTGTGGGCAAAAAATGAGGATGGACGTCGTGAAAGGACAATCCGATTCCGACGCCCGCCTGTGAGAAGGCCACCGTGGCATGCCCTTCAAAGAAATCAGACTCCGTATAGATCCTGATGAGTACCTGGGTTCCGCGCAACGGCGGATCTTGCATGCGAACGTAGCAGCCATAAAGGCTCAGGTCGCTCGTAGTGGCATTCGTCTTCTTCCCGGACTCTATCTCCGTAATCTCCGCACTTGCTTCGAAGGGAAATCTCGGTACACGGCGCCGATCTTTCCCATTCGCTTCGTTTCGAGAAAATTCCGTCAATGCGCGCCCCTCCGCATCCCTATCCGTTCTTGGCGTCGGGATTTTCGTAAATTGCGATTCCCTGCAGTTGCATATCTTTCCTTGCCAATTAGTCGAATTATATATCCGGGGTTGGCGTCTCCCGAGCGACCGCTTGGATGCCTCCTCGAACTGTGGTAGTAATATCCCAATGCCAGGCAAAAGAACTACACTTGTTCTGCTTCTCACCGCAACGCTGGCGTTCTGTGTTGCCGCTCAAGAGAAGCCTGCCTCCAACACGGACAGCGATCCACCTAGCGCCCCGTCGCAAAGTGCTTCTGCTGCCGATGCTCACCATATCGAAGTTCTAGTTCTGAACGCCAAGAATGGCAAGCCAGTAAAGGATCTGTCGGTCACTCTGAAAGCCACGCGGCAAAATACGGAAGGGAACTGGCCTCAGACGGTTCGATCCAATTCGCAAGGAACGGCCCAGTTCTCTCTCGTCGAGCCGCTGCCAGACAGAGTTGCCCTTGTGTTTGAGACAAATGCTTTTATTACCTGTTCCGACACCGGATTTTCGATCGAGCGCATTCTGAACAGGGGTACGGTTTCTGGAGAGATTTGTACGCCGGCCGCGATCTATTCGATTCACCCACCCGTTTCGGGACAAATCGTCGTCTACGGCCGCGTCCTCAGTACCTGGGAGCGCATGTGTCAGGCAGTCCCATTCCTCTCCTTGTTCTTCTAACCCTCCCGTAGCATCAGCTTCAGCCCTTTTGTCCGTGCAGAGGCGGCGTCTCCGCCGCCCCCCTCCGTTCTCCTGGGCTATTTCGCCGGCACGTAGCTCAAATCCGGCCTCGTCTGTATCAAGTCGCTGTAGGTTCCCTCAATCGATCCATTCAACCTCTCAATGACGGACATCGCTTCCTGCTCGCCATACGCTTCCCGCAAACGGTCACGCAGCGGCTTGATCGCCGGATCATCCTCGAACGAAGCCCAATTGGCGTGATCGATGGTGAGAACATACGTCCCCCCAGGTCCGCCATTGGCGAGGCGGTACCAGCTATAGTGCGACGGCACCTTGAGCTTCTGATTGGCCTCGTGAACTCTGGCTACCGCGCTTCGGAAGTCGTCGCCCTTTCCATATTTCACATGAAAGGCGATCACTTCGATGTACTTCGTGTTCATGTCTGTCGAAGGGTTGCTCCACTTCGGCAGGAATTCGTAATAAGCAGACGTCAGCTTTTCCACATACGGCGAGATGAGCTTGTTGTATTGTTCGAGGTCTGCGGCATCCGGCACGGACGGTTTGTCCATGTCCGCCCAGTGCATGCCGAACCGTCCAACGATGTAGGTCCCCATATGTTCCCCGGTAAGAACCTCCGACACATAGAGACCTTCCTTGTCCTTCTGCTGCTTGTGCCATTCGACCTTTGCTTTCCGTCCGTCTTCGTACTGTTTCACCATCCCGTTCTTCGGTGTTTGGAATTCAAGGCCCGCGATGTTACCGGAATTATCCTGAGCAAATGCGCAGACGGAAAGAAGTCCGGCCGCACACAAGCTGACAGCAAGCTTGATGAGCTTCATTATCTCCCCCCAGATTTTTGAATTGGGTCCCGACTGCTGGTGGTGCAACTGGCCGGTTAATCTAACACCGAAAAGTGCCTAAAACAATTCATCTTTCTACGGATTCACGTGTTTCCAGATGATCGTATGAAAAGCTGGAGCACCCACCCGATAGCGACACTTTAATCTACAAAATCGATGATCAGGCCCTCATGCCGGTACAGCCATCCGACAAACCTTCCGAAATTGGGAGACGCGACGTTGTTGTACACCGTGCTGTAGTTCCCATGATCGGTTACGTTCAGCGTGTACATCCCCAGCCGGAAATGATGTCCATTACCGTTCTTGCCTTTCACAAACGGAATCCTGAAGTCCCGGTAAATCTTCAGGTCCAACGAGAAAAAATCGGGAAACCTCCGCCCGTTCGGTGTTCCGACATATTGCTGCTGCACATCGATCGCAGAGTATGGGTAGCCCGTATGCCAGTCCACCAGCGGACTGAACGTGCACTTCCACGGTATCGCAAAGATTCCCCACGCAATGATCCGGTTCGGAATATCCGCGGAGAGAGTCCCATAAACATCGGGACGGAACACTGGCGCCGAAAAAGGAATGAAAACACTGGGTAGGCTGTTTAGATCGCCGCGAGTACGGCTCCAGATATACGAGCCGTTCACCTGATCATGTTCGCGGAAAGTGTAATGGGCGGTGGCTTCCACCTCGTCATATACGGAAGAGCCGGTGTTTGTCAGTCCCAGAAAGGATTCCGTATTCGCTGCCGCGGTGAACGGTTGCACATCGAAAAGATAGGTTGTGTGACTGCTGAGGTACGTCACTTCCAGTCGCAAATCCTTGCGAAGTTCGCGCACGACTCCGGCGTTCCAACTGAAATTCCTGGGAGTCGTACCGGGCTCGGCGGGAAGCGACGTGGAGACCAGCGGATTCAGCCCTCCCGTGTACGCGTTCGTGTACCGGATTGCAGGCCCAATCGGCAGCCCGGAGCTATCAAACTCGGCGATCGTTCGCGTTGGGTTCGCTCCCCAATTCGCGGCCAGCAGCGGCAACACTCCATAAAAGATCCCCGCGCCGGCCCGCACGATGGTCTTGCCTTCTTTTCCCGGCGAATAGGCAAGGCCCAGCCGTGGCGCGAAGGCAGCTGGCCAGCCATAGGTCTCCGTGCTCAGCCTGGCTCCAAGATTGAGGCTTAACCGGGAATTGATCAGCCACTGGTCCTGCACAAACTCGGCAAAAAAACTGTCGGACGGTGTTTGCGAGGGCGCCGGTTCAAAGGTGATTCGCTCCGCTAGCGAATTATCTTGCCGCAGAATCTGAATGGGATGCGATGAAGTGATCCCGTAGAACGACCTCCAGTCGATATCCGCACCAATTCGGATTTCATGCTCGCCCAGCCAATGCTTCTTCGAGAGTTGGTACGTGAGCAGAAACTGAAACTCCTTCCCTCGTCTCGACCACTGGTTGTAGTAGTTTCCTCCGTATCCTTCCGGCGTGATCAGCATGTCCGCGGTGCCTTGGCCTTGCGCGTTGCTGTCAAACCGTGTGTACTGCGCAACCGCGGAAAGCGCCGCTCCGGAATCGAACTGGTATCTGTCAGACAACGCGATGGCCACACCGTTCTGATTCAGATTATTCGATGCCGGCTGCGGTATGAGTGCGCTGATATCGATATGCTCCGTCCGCAGTGGAAACGCGTTCACCGTCAGCGTGAGGATGTGATTTGTCGCCAGAATTGCCTCCAGCGTGGTAAACGAACTGAATCCTTGCCTTTTGCTGATGTCGTCCGGCCACGGGAGGCCTTCCACTGTCGTTTTCTTCAAGTCATACGCGAAGGCTTCGGAGAGAAGCAGTTTGTGGGGTATCAGAGGCGCGTCAAAGGAAATAGCCGGGTTGGCCGCGGAGATCCCCACGATGTGGCCATTCTTCCCCATGATGGAAATCCCCACTCTTTTGACGGAGAAGTCCCACTTGTCGGCCGGTGGCTTTGTGTTGATGGCCGTCAATCCACCGGAGAAGCTCCCCAGGCTGGCGTCATACGGTGTCTTGTACACTTCAAAGGACTCCACAGCGTCGGTTGGAACGCTGATTCCGAAGCTCCCCGTAACCGGGTCGGTATTTCGCGCAGAATTGACCAGCAGACTCTGATTCTCATCCGAGCCCTTGAAGACGAGTTTCCCTTCGAGCGTCTGTACGACTCCTGGCGTAACCGGAAGGACCTCTTTCACTTTTTCTTGCGTTGTGGGCAGAGTGATTAATTCTGCATTCGAAACCATCGCCGCGGGCGCGGAAGCCGTCTCTGTGGTAATCGCCGCCGTAGACCCGCTCACCTCGATCTTTTCAGACACAGCCTCCAGTTCCAGGACGAAATCCTGGACATTCTGCTGTCCCACGCTCGTCACAATGGATCGCGCGATTGCCTTGAATCCTTCCGCCTTGACGTAAATTTCGTACGTGCCTGCGGGAACTTTTCGAAATTCATATCCTCCGCTCTCGTCAGTTATGACGCTTAGCGGCGCCCCTACCGGAAGACTTCCCTGGAGCTTCACTTCGGCTCCGACGACTGTCACTCGCGCGCCGTTTGCCATGGTAGTCACCGTTCCGCGCAGCGACACGGTGTGTCCGCTCTCTCTTTGAGGAGCTTCTTTCTGTGCAAGTGCCGGAAAATGCAGAAGCAGGAGCGCCCAGGCAAAAACCCATCGGCGGTGGCCCCTGGCTTTGGACATCACCGTTTCGCCAGACCCTGGTAGGCGATCACGTAAGCCTGCCATGCAAGGAATTCGGGCGAGGGAAGAGGGGACGAAGCCTCGTATGCATTGGTTTCGACCTGGGCGGAAGGATAAGAAAGCTTACCAGAACCCCGTATTTTCCTCTGGAAAGCCTTAGCTATGAGACCCCTTCTCATCCGCCTCGTATGTGACCTGTCTCACAAAACGCTTGCCTAAGCAACATAATCCTAAAGAAGCCCATCCTTGCGCTTGAGATCGTAAGAACTTCTGTTGCCCTGGCCGGCGCATCCTTCCAACGCACGCTCCCTTGCGCTCTCTCATCCACTGGCATTGGTCAGCAAACCCTGTTCTTCACCCCACTGGAAATAGTATGATTCCGGCCAACGTGTCGCTCACACGTCAAATTTGTTTCCACCAAAACCATGATGTCGAGTGGCCCACTCGACTTCCAGGGAGGAAATTTCCCATGACCGAAAGCCGGGGTCTGTTCCGTCGTTCGAGAAATTTGCTCATGTGCATGCTTCTTTTGCTTTCCATCTTTGTCTTCGCCTTCACTCCCGCGCAAGCGCAAGATAAGCCCCAGCTTCCGGCCCAGTATGCCGCCACGGCAATTGGCCAGGGTGGTGTTACTGCGGGAAAATCCTTCGGCCTCACCATTTATGTCGACGATGTGACAAGCGATGCGGATATTCAGGAGCTGGTTGGCATCCTCAAGAAAAAAGGCCAGGATGGCCTGGTGAATGCCATGCAGGATATGAAGGATAAGGGGCGGGTTGCTCCCACCGGTGTGGTCGGCACCGGCATGCGCATTGTCCGCATCCGTCCAAACAGCACCGGTGGACTCCACATCGTGATGGCCACCGATCGCCCGTTTGCCTTCGGTGAGCTTTACAATGGTACGCGTTCCAAGGATTACCCCATCGGCATCCTGGTGTTGGATGTCGACAAGGACGGAAAAGGAAGTGGAACCTTCGCGCCTGTTTGCAAAGTCAGATTCAATAAAAAGAACGAACTGGAAATCGAACACTATGGGCAGAAACCGTTCCGCCTAGCCAACGTTTTCCGACAAAAATGAGTGCTGTCGTTTGTCGACGCGCGTATTCAGCTTGTCCTTACGCAGGAAAGAACCCGTCGGGTCTTCCCTTTCCACTATCTGGAATAATGAGTACACTTCGACCTAGCGAACATGGGGGTTTTCCCCGATGGGCGAATCCATAGCCCTATTGACGGACAATACGCGTGGCAGCGACGCCCAACACATCGAGCACTTCGATGTCCTCATCGTAGGTGCCGGCCTTTCTGGAATCGGCGCCGCCTATCACCTGCAGAAAGAACTTCTCGACAAGACCTACGCCATTCTCGAGGGCCGCAACGCCATGGGCGGAACCTGGGACCTCTTCCGCTATCCCGGCGTGCGTTCCGACTCGGATATGTACACGCTCGGTTACCGCTTTCGCCCGTGGCGCGATGCAAAGGCGATCGCCGATGGTCCTTCCATCCTGAAATATATCCGCGAAACTGCTGCCGACAACGGAATCGATCGCAAGATCCGCTACGGTCATCGCGCGAAGCTTGCTTCCTGGTCCTCCACCGATGCAGTTTGGACAGTCGAAGTCGCTGCGCCAGAAGGAAAAACGCTGTGCCTGACCTGCAACTTCCTCTATATGTGTAGCGGCTACTACGATTACGCTGAGGGCTACATGCCCGGCTGGCCCGGCATGGATCGATTCGCCGGCAAAATCATCCATCCGCAAAAATGGCCCGAAGACCTCGACTACAAAGATAAGCGTGTCATCGTAATCGGCAGCGGGGCCACGTCAGTCACACTTGTCCCCGCAATGGCGAAAACAGCCAGGCATGTCGTCATGCTCCAAAGGTCGCCCACTTACATCCTTGCTCTTCCCTCGCAGGACTTCATTGCCAACTTGCTCCGCGGAAAGATCCCGGCGCGCCTCGCCTATACCCTGGTGCGCTGGAAAAACGTTCTCATCGGTATGTATCTGTTCAACCGGTTCCGCCAGAAGCCAGAAAAAATGAAGAAATGGATCGTTGACCTCGCCCAGAAAGCCCTTGGCCCTGACTACGACGTGGCGAAGCATTTCACTCCGCGCTACAAACCCTGGGACCAGCGTCTGTGCCTGATCCCCGACGCTGACCTGTTTCAATCTATCCGGGAAGGGAAAGCCTCCGTCGTCACCGACGAAATCGAGACCTTCACCGAAAAGGGATTGCTGCTTCGTTCCGGCCAGGAACTCGAAGCCGACATCATCGTCACCGCCACTGGCCTTAAAGTGCAATTGATGGGCGGCATGGAAATCTGTATCGACGGCAAACAAATCAATCTGTCTCACGCAATGGCCTACAAAGGCATGATGTACAGCGATGTTCCAAATCTCGCCTCCTCGTTCGGCTACACCAATGCTTCCTGGACGCTGAAGTCCGACCTCACCGCCGAATATGTCTGCCGCCTGCTGAAACACATGGACGCACACGCATACAACACCTGCACCCCGCGCAAACGCGATGCTTCCATCGCCGAGGAACCGGCCATCGACTTCAGTTCCGGCTATATCCAGCGTGCCAAGGACGTCCTCCCCAAGCAAGGTTCTCAGCGCCCCTGGCGCCTGCATCAAAATTACGCCCTTGACCTCCTCGAATTCCGTTTTGCCAACGTTGAGGACGGCACCATGGAGTTCGGCCGTGTCCCCAAACGATCTTCCGCCTAGTTACGCAAGCTATAGTTTGTCTCTTTCCTCGTAAAGCCTCCGTCCAGCTTGCGGGCAACCCATCACCCTATCCGAGGAATAATCCAGTTGCTTCCGGCTTTAACGTGCAGCATAGTAAATGCCCAAATCCCTGGTCGAAACTGCCCCGGCAGACTTTTTGCGTATGCGGCGTCCTGGAGGCCGTTGTGGAGACGAGTCAACGACACCGATTACCATCGATCGTTGATCAAAATTCCCTTTGGCGCGTGTTGGGGCTGGCGCTCCTCACGTTGGCGCTGTGTTACCTTGCGGCTACGCTCGGGGGGTTGCTGATCATCCCGGTTCCCCAGAAGCTCTGGCCACTCTGGCCAGGTTGCGCGGTTCTTGTCGCTATTCTGCTGGTCTCTCCCCGAAGAACTTGGCCAATACTTGTTCCCGCGGGCCTCGCTGGCTTTGTTCTTTACAACGTCCCTGCCGGAGTATCGCTTAAACCCCTTGTGATTCTCCTTTTTGCGGATATCGTCGAAGTTTCCATCGCCTTTTGGGGCGTTCGCTATTTCCTGGGTGGCGTCGTGCGGTTGGATAGCCTGAAGGCCTTCGCCAAATATGCACTCATAACTGTAATCCTCGGCCCTTTGGTCACTTCTATCATTGGCGCCCAGGCCCTGAATGTCGATCGCGTCATGAGCGGAGCGATCGACTTCCTGTCGGACGGTCTTGCTTTCCTCACCATTGCGCCCGCCATCCTCGGTTGGGTCGAACACTACCGGACCAGACCGCGCGCTTCGCCTGCTTACTACCTGGAGGCGATTGTCCTCAGTGCTGCGCTCTTTTCTCTGTGCTTCGGCATGTTTGTTGCTCGCCCGCATGCATCGCCAGCGCTCCTGTATTCCCTTGTGCCTTTCCTGCTGTGGTCCGCAATCCGCTTCGGCTATGCTGGCGCCGGGACTGCAGCATCTATCGTCTCCCTTGTTTCCATCTGGGGCGCAGTCAGGGGGCGTGGGCCCTTTACTGAAGCGGACCCGGTCAGCCGGGTCTTCACGCTGCAGCTCTTCTTGCTGTTCACGGCTGTGCCTTTTATGACCCTCGCCGTTTTGGTCGAAGAACGTAAGCGGCAGGAAGCGGTTTTGCGGGAAGGCGAAGAACGCTTCCGCTTGATGGCAAACACTGCTCCCACGATGATCTGGATGTCGGGTACGGACAAGTTGTGCACCTTCTTTAATCGAGGCTGGCTGAACTTCACGGGCCAGTCTTTGGAACACGAATTGGGGAATGGTTGGGTTGCCGGAGTCCATCCGGATGATGTGGATCGCTGTTTTAGTGTCTACTCCTCCGCTTTTGACTCGCGAGCCGATTTTGAGATGGAGTACCGCTTGCGCCGCTATGACGGCGAGCATCGTTGGATTGTCGACTATGGAGTGCCGCGGTTCGGCTCAAATGGCACCTTCTGCGGCTACGTCGGCTCCTGCGTTGATATTACGGAGCGCAAGTTGTCCGAAATGTCCCTTCACGACCTGACGGGCCGTCTGATCCACGCGCAGGAAGAAGAACGCGCCCACATTGCCCGTGAGTTGCACGACGACATCAGTCAGCGCATGGCATTTTTGCAGATTGGCCTGGAGCAGTTTGAGCAGAACATCCCCGGACTAACCCCAAGCGACCGGAAAGAACTCCAAAATCTTACCGAAGTGGCATCGGAAGTCTCGAGTGATCTTCACTTCATGTCTCACCAGCTTCACCCGGCCAGGCTGGACCTGCAAGGCCTGGTCGCCGCAACGGGGAGCTTTTGCAGGGAAATGTCTAATCAGCACGGCTTGGAGATCAAGTTTGTTCATCATAACGTTCCTTCGCAAATCCCTACCGATGTAGCCCTTTGCCTCTTTCGCATTGTCCAGGAAGCTCTGCGAAACGTCATGAAACATAGCAAAGCTTCTGCGGCTGAAGTCGAACTTTCAGGCCAAAGGGGTGGTGTCGATCTTTGTATCTCCGATCCCGGGGCAGGATTCGATCCCGAGTGCGCCAAGCGAAAGGGCGGCCTCGGCCTGATTAGCATGACGGAACGTCTTCGCCTGATCGGAGGCACTCTCGCTGTCCTCTCCCAACCCTCTCGCGGTACCCAAATCCGCGTTCACGTTCCACTTCCGGCGGGTCCTACTCTCAGTGCCTACGAACCCAATCACTCCCGCGCCAACGCCTGACTCACTCCTGCCCACAATTGCGGGCGCTTCTCCCGCTTTCTGTTGTGTAGTGGCCGAGTTTCAGATCGGCCCGAGCAGATGCCCCCGCGCCAAAAAACGGCAAGTGGCCGCCACAAAATCTGGCAGGTCTCACTTCCGCCGTGCCGACCCATGGCCTCCCCCGCCAAAGAAGCAGGCCAGCCCGAACAGGAAGCCGAAGTTGTACCAGGCTCCGTTGTTATGGACCTCGTAGATATTTAGGTTCCGTACAAACAACGAAGCCACATATACGAACGGCGCAATAAACCCTTGCCAAAGCCCAAGCCAGAAACCCGCCACCACATTGTGTTCGTTCACGGTCCCTTTGCACTGGTTTGTTCCTGCGGCGCACCCGGCTATGAGGGTCGCCAACAGGAGCGCTACCATAAGCACGGTCAAAGAGGATCTCATCCCGATTCCTCCTTTACCTCTGCATACGAAACGCGAGCCCGGAAAGTCTCGCCTCGCCGACCTCTATTTTCAGGAATGGTGGACTGGCGCAAACGCTATGGTATGGCGATCTTCTTTGCGAACGCCGCAGCAATGGCCGCATATCCCGCACAGTTCGGGTGGATGTCCGGACCAAAGGGCGGCGGCGCAGTCATCCACGTCCAGGACAGCACCAAGAACACCAAAGGGGGATGAATATCTTGCGTTCGTCCGTCTCGGACAATTCGCGGCCCAGTCACGTCTTGTTACTGGAAAATCGCGCCCTTCTTCCGCCTCTGTCAAAGATCACAGTTGCACTTGTCCGGTCGGCATTGTATCGTCCACGCAATCCTCTACTGCGTCTCGCTCATCGCAAAGAGAATCAGGGTGACGCGTTGAAGCTTGCAAAAATCCGGATCTACTTGCTTGTTGCCGCAATATTGGTGGCCGCTGTGGGATTGGAGGCCGGTTCCAAGCTGGTCTTCAGTTGGAAGAATGCCAATTACGCGGGTGGAGGCTTTAAGAACATTCTGGTGTTGGCAATGAACGGTCGGGCCTCGGGACGAGCCGATTTTGAGGATCGCATGGTGCAGGAGATGTCCCGGCCGGGCGTCACCGTAGTGCAGAGCTACACCTTGATGCCCCGGCCAGACGCGACGCCAATCAACCTCGACGATCTGCGGGGATATGTGCACGATCTGAAGTTCGATGCCATCGTCGTGTCGCGAATGATCAGAATCGAGAAGAAAACCACTTATGTCCCAGGTGACGATTTCCCCTTCGATCCTTATTACGGGACCTTCTACGGCTACTACGGTGCCGTTGCGCCGATGGTGTACGACCCCGGCTATCTTCGAACGGACACCAAGGCGCAGATCGAAACCAATTTCTATTCCACATCGAAGCCCGATGGAGAACTCGTTTGGAGCGGCACAACGGATACGGTAGATCCACGCTCTACCACCAGTGCTATCAATGGAATCGTGAAAATTCTGGTCAAGCAATTCGATAAGGACAAACTGATTTGATTACAGTTCCGGAGGATCCTGTGGAAGTTTCCGCATCCGCTCGATCGAGGAAGAATGCCCAAGTCCAACCTAGGCGGTTTGCAAGAGCGGCCAGTTTCCTGCTGGCATCAGTGTTTGCCCTCCTGTTGGCGCCGCGTGCCCTGCCCAAAACGATGATCGATTTTGATCCGAATCTGGACTATTCGAAATTCAAAACCTTTGCTTATCTGGGCGGCGTGGAGCATCTGGCGATGCTTCCCCTAAATCCAGAGCAGATTCATGATGAGATTCATGCCGCGGTCGCTCGGGAACTGACTAAGCGAGGCCTGAGAGAAGTGCGGCCCGATCAGAATCCCGACCTGGTCGTTCGCTATTGGGTGAGCACTCAGGCGGGCACGAACTACGCACCAACCGGAGACTGGAACGGCTTTGCTCTGTATCTCGGCGATTATTGGGCTTACACCCTCGATCTCATGAACGCGCAAGACATAGAGGGAGGCTCTCTTCTGATTGATCTAATAGATGCAAAGCCTAAAAACCTGGCGTGGCGAATGCTCCTCGAGCAAAAAGTCCTGAACGCCAATGATGTCTGGAAAAAAGTGAACGAGGAGATTACAAAGGCCTTCGTCAGTTTCCCGCCATCGGAAAAACAAAAAGAAGAGAAGCGCAAGGAAAGAGCCCAGCACCCGCCCAAGCCTCCTCAGTCCTAACCGGCGTCGTAGCCCAAGGAATTCCTCACCTCGCTCGTGGATGCTCTGCAAAAAACTCCCACATCACCTTGGTCGCGCTGATGTCATCCGTCGTGTGCCCCGCGACCCATTCCGCCAAGTGTTTGCCACCCGGCCACGTATGCCCTCCACCTTCGATCGTATATAGGACCACATCCGCATCATCCACGCAGTTCGTATAGGTGAGGCGCCTTGCGTCCGGAGCAGCACGCATCTCGCTGGGCTCGCCCTTGCATTGGTTTCGTCGCGCCAGGCGGGCTGCCCATTCCGGAACATTCGCAAACGGCCTGGGCGCAATCGGCGACTTGCCGCCCTGGTAGGGCGCAAACTTGTCCGCTGTGCCATGAAATAGTACCGTTGGCATCGCCCTCGAATCCCCGCAGAGATCCGAGGAGTGAGGATATGCACCCGCAACGACTCCCAACGCTGCGATGCGGTCCGAAAGCAGGCACGACAGCAGAAATGCCATGCCTCCGCCGTTCGACATGCCGTTGACATAAATGCGGTTCGCATCGACGTTGTACTCGCCTTCCAGCTTGTCGATCAAATCAGAAATGAATTTTGCGTCTCGCTGCAGGCTGTCGGGATCCATGGGAAAGACCTGTGGGCCTGGGCCGAGTCCCCCCAAAAATGCGCCGGTTCCCTCCGGGTAAACGACAAGAAAACCGCCTTCATCCGCCAGCTCGTTCCAGCGGCTGATGTTCATTTCCACCGCGGGCCAAGTCGCTGCAGGATGCAGGCTGATCACTAGCGGCGTCGCCTTCGATTTGTCGTACGCTTTCGGCACAAACAGCAAATAACGACGCGTCACGCCAGAGCTGACGATCCTCCCATTCGTCTTGTCCAGGATCCAAAAACTTGCCCACGCCGCCAGGATGCACACCACGAGCACGCCAATGAAAATCACCAGCGCACCGACCAGAATCTTCTTCCACTTGCTCTTCATGTCCTGGCAGAGAAATCAGGACCGCTTCACAGCACCAGCAAATTCCCCGCAATATATCACGGGCGAGTCCCGGTCTCCGCGTCCTCATGGGTTGTGGTGAAGAAGCCCGCTGGAGCTTGGGCTTCCGCGTCGCGTTTCCCTCACCGATGCCTGTAACTAAATAACTTCTGGCATTCCTTCTGAAGAAAACCACCGACAACCGGAATCTGATGGTTCCCCTTCTCAAATACCAGCCGGCAGGGAATTAGGCACGCTCTCCACTTGTACTCTTCTGTCCCGCTCTTGCGCCCATATGCGGCGATATCCTCTTGCGAAACGCCATAAACGACCGCGCCAATTCTTGACCACACGCAGGCACCCGCGCACATCGCGCAAGGCTCATGCGTGGAATAGAGAACAAAATCCGGTAGATAGCGGCCATATCCACTGCATACGTACTTGAGCGTTTCCAACTCCACGTGCTTTATGCTTGACCCCGAAGTCTTCACTCGATTGCCCGCACTCGCGATGACTACCTCTCGTCCCCCATTGAGCCGCGTAATGACTGCTCCAATGGGATAATCGCCGCGATCTCCGGCGCGTTTGGCCTCCGAGATAGCCAATTCCATGTACTTCCTTCGCGGTTTATAAGAGGTAGGAATCATGCGGATAGTGTATATCCGTTTCTCCCGCATTCCTCTTGGGCTTGAATATCAGACAGGTCCTGCACTTGTCCCCGAACTGGCCGAAAGTCCAGTGGCGTGCCAATGAGCCGGCAGCGTAACCTCTTGTCCAAAGGGGGGCACAAATGGCAGCGGGAAAGAAAGAGCGAGACACCTTGGTGGAATGGGTTCGTGCCGACGAGGAGATCCTCGCGGACCTCAGGCCCGGTGTGCCCTTCAATGCGCGTGCTTCGTTCCAGGCCTTCGGTGAAAGACAATTCGGCGGACGCTTTGCCAGCGTTGCCTGTTGCTGCGAACTACCCGGTCAGGAGCCCACGCGCTGGGAAGCCGCCCTCGAACTCCGCCCCGAAAAATCCTGATTACCAACGATCGGCTTCTTTCTCTTTGTGCATCGCTGCCTGCGAAGGGTCATGCCGGCGCTGTAGCCTAGGCTTCGGCCTGTGACTTCCTGACACATTCCAGACAACCCACCGCCAACTCTCTCTCATCCATCCCCTCAGTCAGGTAATTGCTTCATGCACACGAATGGTGCTCTCTCAAGCGTGTGTCTTCTCGGGTCGCTCGCCCTCGCTCCCGCGTTCGCGAGCCCTCAGCAAAATACCCTGCCTGTCCACGCAGTCATCGATGAGATCAGATTCGTCGGCCTGCACTCCGTTCCTGAAGAAGCCGCAAAATCCCTGCTTTCCTTCTCCCCAGGCGAGGAGTTTGACTCCACCCGAATTTCCCGCGATCTTCGTACTCTGAATCGCCTCGGCTGGTTTCAAGATGTCTTCGTCACCGCACAACCAGTAGCAACTCGCGACCCAACTGCCGATGCCAGCCCGGCGCACTTTCTCCTCGAATTCCACGTGAAGGAATACCCGTTTGTCGCCAGGGTCGAATTCACCGGATCGAAGACCCTGTCCACGCAACAAATCGAGAAAATGCTCCAAGAAAAATGCTTGTCCCCGCAAATCGGATCGCCCGCGAATCCCGTCAAGCTCCATCACGTCGCCGCGGTGATCCAATCCGAACTCGCTGCTATGGGCCATCCCCAAGCCAACGTAGACATCACGCAACAAAACCTCTCCCACCACAGCGCGAAAATCCAATTCCAGATACACGATGGTCCCCGCCTTCCGGTCTTGCGCGTTGAGTTTTCGGGCGATCCTGAAATTTCTGACAAAATCCTACGCAAGCAAATGCATCAGGTCTCTCCTGGGGTTTGGCTATCCGGCCTCCGCAACAAAAATGTCTACACGCAGGAAAGAGCCGAAGATGACCGCCTGAGCCTCCTCACCTACCTCCAGAATCGTGGTTTTCCTCAGGCACAAGTTGGCTCGCCGCAGGTCACGCTTGACACTCTTTCCTCGCGCGCTCTCCCTTGGTTCCACCGCAAGTCGGAAATAGGCTTAACCCTCGGCGTGCCGGTCGACGCCGGCCCCTTCTACACCTTCGGTCCAATGCAGCTAAGCCCGCTCCTCCAGCAGCAGTTGCATTCCACAAAGAAAGCCAGCCAACTCCCGCCCGACGTCGCTCCTGGCCGCGACTTCTCCGAACATGCTGTCGACTCTCTCCGCCGAAACTGGGAGCTCCGCCTTCATCGAAACGTGCAACGCCAGAAAGGGAAGGGAACTTATCGCCTTCGCGCCACACCGTCCCTTGATTCCCCTACGCACATCGCTTCTGTTAAATTTGATTTCGACCCCACGCCGCCCTACATCGTCCGCCACGTCGATTTCACCGGCAACCAGCGCTTCCCCGATCGCTACCTTCGTCGCCGCATTGGCCTCACCGAAGGCCAACCTTTTGACGAGTACGCGCTCGAAGCCGGTCTCGCCCGCCTCACACGAACTGGCTATTTCCAGCCTCTGAAGAAGGAAGATGTCCAGATCAGAACATACGAGAGAACTCACACGGCCGACGTCATCGTGCATCTTCGCGAAAAAGGCCGGCAACGCATCTCTTTCTCCGGCGGACGCGAGCAATTCGGCAGCACCCTCGGCATCGCTTACACCGTTTTCAATCTGCTCGGCATGAATGAATTTCTCTCCACGCAAGTCGACGCCGGTCCTGAAAGTCTCCAACTTGCCATGGGCCTTGCCATCGAAGGCGTTCTCGGTTCTCGCGGCACGCTGGCCATCTCCGTCTTCGACACATTCCTTCGCCCGCGTTTTTCCCCTGCCGTCCAGGGACCCTTCCAGCGCACCCAAGCCGAAGGGGCCAACATTGGCTGGAGCTATGCCGTTTCTGACGCTAATCTTCTCGGAATCAACTACGGCCTGTCTCGCACGTTCACGCAATACTCGCTCAATCCACCACCTGCGAGCGCTTCGGGCCCTCAAATCACCAATCTGCAGAGCGACACGTCTAGTCATTCCGTCGGCATCGGACACACTATTCCGGTGAACAAAAGTTTCAGCTTATCGATTCCGCCTCGGGAGGCATTCTCGGCGGCAGCGAGAATCTCGTAAGGTCCAAAGCCGAATACGGCCAGACTTTTCCCGACGAACTCTTCGACCATCACAACGCCTGGGCTTTTCGAACGACCCTCAGCGCGGTCGGCAGCTACAAAGGCAATCTCCCACCCTACGCTCTGTTCTACTACGGAGAAGACGTCGTTCGCGGCTTGCAACCCGGTCAGCTCGGACCCTATGAAACCCTCGCTACGATTTCTCCCTCCGGCGGCACCGCCTACTCCGTTGTCCCTGCTGGCTCAGACCTTGTCGCCGCTTCCAATCTCGAATATCGCTTCCCGCTCCACAGTGGATTCGAAGGCGCCGCTTTTTTCGACGCTGGCTCGGGCCTGCTTCTGCCCAACTGGCTCGGGCCTACGCGTCCTTCACTCCTCAACTCCACAAACGGCTTGCTTCACGCCTCCACCGGCCTCGAACTTCGCTGGACCCTTCCCGCGGTCGGCATCCCTTTGCGCATCAACTATTCTTTCAATATCCTTCGCCTGAACCGTTCCTTCCTTATGCCCGACGGCTCCTTTTCTCGCGTCCACATTCCCCTCGGCGTCCTCGGCTGGGGCCTCGGGCCTCTTTTCTAGCCACCCTTCTCCGTCCTCTGCGAAATCGAACTTCGCAGCATCTCTTCCAAATCTCCCATCTGCTCCCCGACCAAGTTCAACTTCCTCGAAAGCCCTTGAATCTCCGATTCCGCGCGCCGGTTCACGGCGTAGTCCAACTCGTTCCGCAGCCGATCTTTCATATCCTGGCGGTTCTGGCTCATCATGATGACAGGTGCCTGAATCGCCGCCAGCATCGACAGTATGAGGTTCAGCAAAATAAACGGATACGGGTCCCACGCGGTCCGCCCCATCGCTACGTTGAGTGCTGTATAGATGCCGGTAGCCAGCGCGAAGCCGATGATGAAGGTCCACGACCCGCCGATTTTTACCACCGTATCGGCCACACGCTGAGGAAACGTCGCTTCCTCTTCAATAATCTCATTCACATTGCGTGTTGCTCGCAGACGCACAAGCTGCTGTGACGAGTGGTACTGCCTGCCCAGCACCGTCAGCATATCCATCCCGGCCATCGGCTTGCGCTGCAGCAGTGTGGCGATACTGTTACGGCTCACCTCAATGCATACCGTTTCATCGATCGCCGTAGCCGTCGTCTGATGGGGCGTTTGCTCCAGCATCGATGCAAATCCAAAAAACTCTCCGTGCGAAGGCTCATCCACCACGACTTCCTGTTGCTCCTCGTCGATGGTGGTGACACGCACCCTTCCGGTGGCCATCACATACGCCAATCCCGTGGCGTCTCCCATTTTGTAGATGCGTTGTCGAGGTTGGAACTCTCGCAGCTCGACCTGTCCGGCGAGAACCGCGATCTCCTCGTCATCCAATAACGAAAATAGGGGAACGTGTTTTAGAACTTCGGGTTTGCACGCCATTGGTTTACTCCTCAAGCAGAGCTTCCAATTCCTCGCATGGAATTTGGGCCATGTTAGGAGCGGCGGGAAGGGAAGTCAACGCAAAGGGAAGCCAAGGCCGAAGAGTTAACTCTCAATTTATGCAGTTATGATTACGCACGATGAGGTGACGATTCCCGTCTCAGGTCTTTCAAAAAGGAAAAGGCCCAACTTAGGGCCGCGCTTCATAAACAATATTAAACGGTGTCTCCGTCGCCCGCCGGAAACGGCTGAAGCCCGCAGACGTGACTACATCCCTCATGCGTTTTTCGCCTGACTGCGCCCCGAGGCACAGCCCCACCTCTTGCGAGCGCGAGCACGGCGTGCACAGCAGCGTGGAGAAGGAGTAGTAAACCCGCCCAACAGGATTGAGATTGTCCTTCAATTCGTCGTTCGCGAACGGCTCCACGATCATCCACGTCCCGTCTTCCTTCAGCGACCGCCTTACATGCCTGGCGGCTCCCACCGGGTCTCCCATGTCATGCAGACAATCGAAGACCGCCACGAACTCGTAGTTTCTCCCAGGGAACTCTTTCGCTTTCGAAACCTCAAACGTCACTCTGTCGGCCAGGCCTTCTCGGGCAGCGGTTTCCCGCGCCCCTTCAATCGATTTGGCGTGATAATCGAATCCGATGAACTGTGACTTCGGGAACGCCTTGGCCATGAGAATTGTCGAGGCGCCCTTGCCGCAGCCCACGTCCGCAACGCGCGCGCCCGCTTCGAGTTTCGCTTTCACGTCGTGCAGGGCGGGGATCCAGTTCGTCACAAGGTTAGCCGCATAGCCGGGCCGGAAAAACTTCTCGCAGCCATGGAACACGCCGTCGTCGTGTTCGTGCCAGCCCATTCCCGCGCCGGACCGGAACGACTCCGCAATTCGCGGAACCGCCGCAAGAGAGCCTAATGCCAGTTGAAAGGCGCCCGGTAAGTACGCGGGAGAATCTTCGTTAGCGAGTGTAAAGGCCTGTTCCTCGGTCAGAAAGAACTTCTCCGTTTTATCGTCGTAGCTGATGTATCCCCCGGCCGCCTGCGAGGCCAGCCACTCGCGCACGTAACGCTCGTCGGTCTCTGTCTTGTCGGCCAGCTCCTTTGACGTCATGGGTTGCGCAGCCAGAGTTTTGTACAGCCCCAGCTTCTCTCCGATCACCACCATGCCCGTGTGAACGGCGGCGCCAAGGTCGCCCACGAATCGCCCAATGAACGAATTCAATTTGTCCATATCAACGCTCATGATTGTCCTCCGCAGGGAAATTCCAGGTGGGGTCGCAAGGCAGGGTACGCTCGCGTGCGTGTATAGCGGGAAACCAAAAAGAAGACCGCTAGAAAACCGTCACTCCCATAGGGACATAAAGCCCACCCACAAGGAGCGCCTCCCCTGCAAGCTGCAGGATTATGAAGTCGCTCAATACAAAAGTCAACGCACCCCGCTAGCGCGGTGCGTCCCGTAATTCTCTTTATGGTTGCGGGTCCTTAGACACGCGCCTTCTCCCTCGGGCGCCCTGCCCCTTCCGCATCCTTTGCAGAAAGGGCAGGGCTCTCCCTGTTCGGACAAAATGCGGACGCCGGCTTCTTATTCCGTCTTATTTGTACGCGGCGTTTGTACGCGCCAGTTCGTCACGGTGCGGCGTGAAGTCCACCATGGAACCGAACGCCGGGCCGCCCATCGGGTTCGCCTTAAAGCTTTCTCGAACCGCTGCGCTAACCTTGTCCAAAGCTTCTGCGCTCGCGCCAATATAGACGATCAAAAATGTTCCCGGCGCTTCGGTGTGTACTGCCTGTGTATCGATTTCATATTCATGAATCGTTCCGTCGGCAAGTTGCTTTTCCAGGATAGGCACAATCAGATTCTTGCTGAGTTGATCCACGGCGTCGTCCGGCGCGTCCGCCTTCAATTTATAGGACGACACGTAGGTATATACGTCCTTCCAGGATCCCGGATGCCAGTTGTAGTACCGGCTCACGTAGATGTTGTCCCAGTGTTTCGTCGCGCCAGACAGCACCGGCGACATGGAACTCGATGTCTTGCGTACTTGCTCGAGTACCTTGATTAATCCCGCCAGGGACATGGCCGACCACCACGAGTCGTGTGTGCTCCCGTCTTCCGTGTGCAAAAGATTCGTGTCCGACCCGTACCCGATAATCGTTCCGTCCGCAAAAGCCTTTTCCAACTCTCCCTGCGTGGTCGCGGTTGCTTTTTCCATGTCCGCCCACTGCCCGCGGGGGATCGTCCAATTGCTCACGTAACTGTACATCCGCGGTTTCTCTTTCACTTCCGGTGTTTGCCCTTGCACGCCAATGTTTGCAAAGGCCGCAAGGAGTGCCAACCCGATCAATACAAGCGCGGTTTTCTTGAACACAGTCGCACCTCTCCTGTTCGATCAATTTTTGCTTTGGGCCCAGTTACTGCCGGTGGAATCACAACAAGGAGAGCAGCTAGATATTCGCTATTTGGGGAAAGACAAACTAGCTCACTCCCACACGTGTGGTGTTGCGTGTGACTATAACCAATTTCCGGTGGGAGTCAACAGATTGGATTTTTTTTTCGCAACGGGCGCGGATGCTTACCAGCCAATGATCACTGTCTTCCAACCACTGCCAATTCCGCCTGCATCCCAAGCGTCTCCCGCGCGCGCTTAGCCAGTTCATCAGCTGACGCACGCAGCGCGCCATTCGGTGCAGCCTTCAAATAGGCCTCTGCCTCCTTCAGCTGTGCCGAAGGGGCGTGTTGTCGTTCGTGAATTCTCGCCAGGAGGACGTGTGCGTCCGTCTCGTCCGGGTCGAGAGCTAGTGCCTCTTTCGCGCTCGCTTCCGCTTCGTGAAGGCGCCCCTGAGAAAATCGCGCCAGCCCCAAACAATATCTCCCAACCCCCGACCCCGGTTGCAGGAGCAGTCCCTGAAGTGTCAGATTCTCGGCGGATTGATAATCGGATTTCCGGTAAAGAACCATTGCCATCCCGAAAATCGAGGGCGCGAACTTGCCGTTCGTGAAGTCGATCGACTTCTGGAAGTTCTCTCCCGCATCGTCCAATTGATTCAGGTTGTAATAAGCCAGCCCAAGGTTGTGGTAAGGCCGGAAAGAGAGGGGAGCTTCATCCCTCGCTTTAAGGAAATAGGCCAGGCTGCCTTCCGCATCGCCTCTCAAAAGTAGGCGGGCGCCCACCGCGAACGCACGCTCTGCCTTGGGAGGCAGGGGCAGTTCATGCACAGAAACCATGGAGTCGGGGCGGGCGTTGCTTGGAACAGCCGTCTGCGCCACGCACGAACACACAAATATAGTGCTTAACACTGCAACGAAATTAAGTTTTACAAACTTCACAGCACACAACTCGCGCGAACCATCCTGCTATTTCGCGGTTCGCAGGTAATGAGCTGCCCCTGGCAATACTCGAAACCGTGTCACTTGCCCGTGAGCGATGCCTCAGCTTTGATGCTCGCTCGGGGTGCTGCGACGCGGGTTTCAGGAGAAATATACTCCGATGCTGTCGGAATGTATCGCCTGCCTGATTTTAATGTGCTTAGTGCGTACTCCATTTCTTTTGCTGGAATGTGCCTGCGCGAGGTTTAACTTGACTACTGATGGGTAAGTACAGAGCTTGACTTGAACGGACCCGTCCCCTAGAATTTTCCGCCTCGGATGACCTTGCCTGGGAATAGAACGGTGAAGCAGCTCAGGCACATTTTCGGTGTTTTCGCGCTCGCAACGGGACTTCTCGTGCCGGCTGCATTGGCACAAAAGTCGCCGGCTCCCGCTCCTGCCCCAGCGCCTTCACCTGCTCCTTCCGCAGCCCCAAGTGGTGCTTCGAGTCCCCTCTCTTCCGCTTCCCAGCCAATGCAACCGTCGGGGGAGCGCGTGCTTTTTCTTACTGGCCGCGTTGCTACCAGCGATAGCACAGCGCTTCCGAGCGACGTTTTGGTTGAGCGCGTTTGTAACGCCCAGGTGCGTCAACAGGTCTATGCAACCCTCCACGGTGATTTCAGCATGCCACTGGGATCGACACCGAATCCGGTCATTGATGCGACCGCCGACCCAGGTCCACAGTATGGTTCGCCTGGCAATTCTTCCGTGACCGGAATTCCGCGTCACGAATTGACAAACTGCGAGCTGCGCGCTTCGGCTTCAGGCTTTCGCTCCAGTGTCGTTAGCCTTGTGGACCTCGACACTTTCGGCGGCACAGTTAACGTGGGCGCCATCGTAGTGGAAAGAACGGCAAAGATCGAAGGCACGACTTTGAGCGCAGTCCCTTATAGGGCACCGAGTGATGCCAGGAAAGCGTACGAAAAAGGGCTCGAAGCCGAGAAGAATCGTAAACTCGCCGAGGCGCGCCAGCATTTTGAAAAGGCAGTTGAGATCTATCCTAAGTTCGCGCACGCCTGGTACGAGTTGGGCTCCGTATTGCAAAAGCAGGGTGTCGAGGATCAAGCCCGCGCGGCTTACACGCGTGCCACGGCGATCGATACCAGATTCTTGCCGCCATATCTGTCGCTCGCTTCCATGGCCTACGAGGCGCAAGACTGGACCGAGGTAGTCGCCTTGACGAATCACATCTTGGAACTCGATCCATGGAACCATCGAGACTTTACAGGCTATATGGTGGATCTCGATCCTCTGAATTACCCCGAGGCCTACTTCTATAATGCCGTCGCGAATTACGAACTTGACCGGATCGACGACGCGGAAAAAAGCGCTCTTAAAGCCCAACATCTTGACCTGCGCACCAATCACCCTCAGCTCCATCTCCTGATGGCCGAAATCTTTGCAAAGAAAAAGGACTACGCTTCTGCGATCTCGGAGTTGCAGACTTTCCTTCAATTGGTCCCCAATACGAAACAAGCGGATCAGTTGCAGGAACAGCTCACGGAATGGGAGAAGCTGAAGGATTCAGTCTCCTCGAACCAGAAACCCGATCCGCAATAAGCGGGAGTTGCCAGTTCAACTTCTCCGAAACCCCGAACTGTTAACCCAGAGTCTTGACGGACGCATTGACAAGAAAAGGCTCATTTACTTCGCGATGAGATCGTTGGAATTGATGCGATAACTGTACAAAGTCGCCTGGCTGTCCTTGATATGCCATACAAACTGTTCGGAGCCCGCCCCATCCGAAAATTTCGTGTGATAGACAAGGGTAACGGTTGCTCCCTGGCCCGCAAACCAAGCGACACCGGTATTCTGAAGATTGGACTCTCGAACCGTGCCGAGTTTGTTGTGAACCGCCTGGAGAAGCTTGGTGAATTCCAACTCTGTCGTTGCACTGCGAAACTTCTCGTCCGTTCCCGAATAAATGGAACTGTACTGCTCCGTATCGAGTTGGGCATGAAACAGCCCCACACTGTCCTGCGCTAGTTGAATGTTCTTGCTGGAAGAACCACAGGAGACCAGAATGCACCCTGCGACTAACACCACGACCAAATAGCAGACTTCAGGAACTGCACGCGCCCGGCGAAGGATGAGATTCATTGTAGTGACTCTCCAGGATTCACTGTAATTCACACACTATTCCTGGAGAACGATGAATCCGGGTTAAATACTTAACTGATAACTGTACGGTCGGCCAGAGCAACACGACGCTAATCTAACCGACCCGGACTCACCCGATTACTTCGCCGGGTCGACCAGCGCCTGATACACCACAGCGTGACTCTTATACAGCAAACTGTGATTGTCCGGATGTGTCATCCGCTGAATCATGCCCACAAAAACCACGTCGTTGGTCGGATCTACCCAGAACCACGTTCCCGCCGCCCCATCCCAGAAGAAAGTGCCCTTCCCATCCGGCATGCTCGCCTCGGCAGGATCGAAAATCACCGCGCAATTGTAACCGTAGCCAAAGCCCGGTCGCATGATGTGCTGCCCAATCCCGAACTCACCCGTCAGAAGATTCGCAGGCAGGTGATTTGACGCCATCAGCTTTACCGTCGCCGGCCCCAGCACACGCTTGTCCCCCAACTCACCGCTATTCCCAAGCATCTGTGCGAACCGGTAGTAGTCCTCTGCCGTCGTCACCAATCCGCCTCCGCCCGAAGGCTTTGTTGGTTGGGTCGTGTAGTCTGGAGGATCGCCCGCCGCCAGATGAGTCACAAGCTGTCCCTGCGCATCTCCCTTATAATTCGTGGCGAACCGCCCGCGCTTTTCTTCAGGAACATAAAAGCCCGTGTCCTTCATATCCAGCTGAGCGAAAATGTGATCCCGCATGAAGTCCGGCAACGTCTGCCCGGAAAACTTCTCCACAAGATAGCCCTCGATATCCATCGACACGCTGTATGTCCAGCCCTTTCCCGGCTGGTAATTTAGCGGCAGTGTCGCTAGTCTGTCGATCATCTCTTGCAGGTTCGCCGCCTGCATCGGCTTCTTCTCCTGGTACATGGCATCGACGACCGTGTGTCCGCCGCCGTACGAAAACCCCGCCGAGTGCGTCAGCAATTCCTGCATCGTCGGCGCATGATCGGGGTCCACCAGGATCATCTTCCCGTCCGCTCCCACGCCTTTGAAAACCTCCAGTTGCGCAAATTCAGGGATGTATTTCGAAATTGGGTCGAAGGGCAGCCACTTTCCTTCCTCGTACAGGATCATCATCGCCACGCCGGTCACCGGCTTCGTCATCGAGTACGCGCGAAAAATGGTGTCTTTCGTCATCGGCGCGCCGCTCGCCAGGTCTCGCTGGCCGTACGTGCGGTAATCGACCACTTTCCCGTGCCGCGCCAGAATCGTGACAGCGCCTGCTAGCTGCTTCTTGTCCACCTCTCCTTGTATCAGGTTGTGCAGCCGCTCCAGACGCTCGCTCGAAAATCCCACGCTCTCCGGCTTCACCACCGTCATTTCCGGCACGCGATGGGCGGGCGTTTGCGCTCGGCAGGGAACTATCGCCACAGAACCGACAAGCATCGCTACGGCCAGCACACTTTCTCTCAACACCCGAATCGTTTTCACGAGTTTTCCCCCTGACCACACCACCGCGTTTATTCCAAACGGACACCGAGTATACCTCGTGCCCCCTCCACCCAGCACAGCTTGCGTAGCAGCCGAGCCGAACTTCAGATCTGCCATTGTAAAGTCGGCTTCTGTCTGCGGGTTTTTCGTAGTGGCTGACTTCAGGCCCGCTTCTTCTCTTGGGGGACCGCTCGACACTCACAGGCATACCGACACGCTTTGCGGCTTATGGATTGCTATCTCCGGAGCTTTCTCATTTCGCTTAACGTGAAAGGGGTGGACGAACGCCAACCATCCAGTCTATGCTAACCGCCATGACACTATCCGCTCGCAACAGGCTCGAAGGCAAAATCACCGAGCTTCAACTCGGTGGAGTCATGGCACACGTCGTCATTCGCGTCGGGGACAACCTCATCGAGAGCGTCATCACCCGGCGAAGCGCCGAAGAGATGAACCTCAAGGTTGGCGACGTCGTTTCTGCGGTCATAAAATCCACTGAAGTCATGCTCGAAAAGAAGTAACCGCAGCGAGCGCCCACCCGAACTTCGAGCGTCCCACCGGAAAAGGGGTGCTAGTAACTTCCCAGCAACTGAATGTCGACTTACTGCTTGGAGGGAAACAGGCGGTGCCATTCCGGGCAGATGGGTTGATTTGGCTCAGTCCCATCTGCCGGAATGAATGGGGAATATCAAGTACACACGCCTAGGCGTGTTCAATGTCACTTCTTTTTGGGTGGATAGTTCTTAAGCAGCTTTGTCACTGCCTTTGTGATGTTCTTCTGCTGCTTTTCGGGCTTCGCCTTGGGGTCGATGGTCTTGCTGGCCGTGCCGCGCCAAACAAGATCCTTTTTCGCGGAATCATACATGTCGAGACCCAGTTGCCCGACGTAGATCGTGGACGTTGATCCATAGGTCGTACTCGAAGTCATGCCGCCCCCATACCAGCCACCGCCCCAGCCTGGGCCGTAACCCCATCCCGTGTTATACGACGTGAACTGTTTTTCCGTGCCCACAGCAGTTTGCGTGTCGATGTAGAGGTCGGCGGTGTCGGAGTCGGTTTTCTGCAAGCCTTTCTTTGCCAACTCCTCATCAATGGCGGCGACAATCTGTTTTTGCGTCAATGTATTGACTTGGTCGGCGCCTTTAGCCTCAACCCACTTGTATGTCTTGTACTTGGAGAAATCCACGTCTTGCGCGAAGTTGTACCGCACGTCCTGCGCGATGGCGGTTGTCGCACCAACAGCTAACAGTACAAATGCAAGAAAACTGAACTTCTTCATTGCCTCCTCCTTAGCTCGATATAGTCTGAACCGTCTTTCCCGAGTGCGTTCTCGTCGTTTCATTCTTCGGCAAAAAGCACTCTCACTGCTAACGAACAAGAAATACTCGGTCTAGTTTTTCGCCTCCGAAACAGGTGCACCCGGCGATCCGCTTGGCCAACTATCGTCGGTGGGCTGCCAGGTTTTGTCCGGATTATACAGTTCCATCGTCTGGAAGATTTTGAGCGTATCTGGACCGAGATCCTTCTGATACACGATCCCTTCGTAACTGACGATGAAGGTTTTCACGCCTGTGACGCGGTAATCTGCTGGCGCGGCTGCCAGCCCGAAGCCCCCGATCATTGCGCCTTCGACCACAAAATCCATTTTGCCGAGCGGCGCCGCCGGCCCTTGGCCCTTCAGTATTTTGAAGAAATATCCATGGTACGGCTTGGTCTTATCCGTGTACCCCTGCTGTATGGCGTCCGCGATATTTTCTGAGATGGGGCCACCCAGAGTTCCGTCCGAATTTCGCCACACCAGTCCGTCGTGTTTCCCCGGCGTACTGATGGCCCGCTGAGCGTATTGATTCAGCTGTGAGCCATCGTGTTTCTCCAGAGCGTATTCTTCCTGGGCATCCACGTAGCCTCGGCAGATCTGGATGGCATCCAGTTCGTTCCTGCCGATGCGCCGATAGAGCATCTCTTGGCGCCCAGCTTTGGTATCGAAAAGCCACACGCCGTTTCTCTTCACGATGGGAATCGGCATGGGCCAATTGTCGTTCCCGACCACGAGAATGGCTCGGTTCGGGTCCTTCGGATCAGCTGTGACAGCAGTTTTCTGGCGTGCCTTTTCCGCGAATTCGGCCGCGATATTTTTGTCTTGAACGGGGTCTTCTGAAGAGACCAGGTCCTCGCCTTCCGGACCCAGGATGTCCTTCAGCGCGCTCACATTCCAACTGTCCGCTGCCTGAACGAAAGCGTCGCCAGCCTCCTTCGCGGTGGCGAAGGTTTTCTGGTCCGGCGGGGAAGCGCTCGATGTTTTTTGTTGCGCGCAAGTGACCGTCGCGTCGAGAAGCGCAAGTCCGAAGAAGAACGAGAAGAGCAGCAGGCTCAGGAGTGCTTCCCGTATAGACAGAATTTGTATTCTTGAATTCATCGGCATCTCCTTGTTCATGGCTTGTCTACCTCCTGCGCCCACCACCGCCGCCACCTCGAGACCCACCGCGCGAGCTCATGCTGGAGGAGCCCCGCGAACTGCTCGCACGCGCTGAGCTGCCGTTCATTCCTCCGCTACCCATCCCTCGAGATCCGCCTGATCCCGACGTGCTTCGGTTGCCGACGCGATCACCGCCTCCACCCGATCCCCGGTTGCCGCCTCTGTCACCGGCGCCGCCGCCAGCGCGATCGCTCACATTCGCCTGCTGCCCGCGCGACCCGCCTTGACCCGAACGGTTGCCGCCTTGTCTGTTGGCTTGGTTTTGGCGCGCATTCGCCTGACGATCAGAAACAGAGGATCCGCGCGTTGTGCCGCCGAATTTGTTTGCCGTGGATCGGTCAGAGTACGGCGTGCCACCCCGATGGCTCGGGTTGTGCTGCCAATTACCACCAGCACCGCCACGACTTGGTTGCTGCGAGACCCGGTTTCCTCCGTTGACGCGGTTACCGCCTTGGACATTCGTATTGCGATTGAAGTTATTATTGTTATTGATGGTAACGTTGTTGTTTCCGCCCCAACCACAGTTATAGCCCCAGCCTCCCGACCACATCGCTCCCATAGCGACGCCAACTCCGAAGGAGATCGCCATCCCTGCCGCGTAATAGCCGGGCGGTGGATAGTAGACAGGCGGGTAGGGGTACACGGGCGCGCCGTATACCACTGTGGGGTTGTAGGAGGGCACATAAACGACTTCTGGATTGGCCTGCTCGATCACGATGACTTGTTTCGATTCAACGACTTTGGTCTCCACCTTTTGTTGTTCGTTGGATTTCAGATTGCCTTTCTCCTTGGCCTTTGCCCTCATGCGTTGTACTGCGTCCATGACGTCGTTCTGCTGCGCTAGAAATGCGTTACCTAGTTCCGTCGTCCACTGGATGTCATCCGCAAGCCGCTTGACCACGTCTGGAAGCCCGGCCAGTGCTTGGACGCTCGGGTCCCAAGGCTGTTTCGCGACCGCGTCAGCTAGCGCCTTGTCCTTTAGGTCCTTATTCTTGGCCAGCCATTGCTGGAGCTGCATGATTTCCAACGGGTACGTGGACGCTGCCAGAACCTGCGCGAGCATCGGATCTGGATACAATGCGATGGGCGCGACAAGGGAATCGAGCTGGTCAGGTGGGAGTGTAGCAGTCTCTGGCGCGGCCGCCTGCTCCTGCGGGGGAGTGGCAAAGATCGCCTGACCCGGCAGAAGAAGCAGCGCGCACAAAATGGCTACACCGTTTCGTGCGATTGTCCAAGTGGTCTTGGACCGAGAAACTATTCTTTCCAAAGCGACCTCCTTCTTGACTAGGTCGGCGCTAACGTTCAGGACCATGGAGAGAGCGCGACCATAGTCGTCCTGCCGAGGCGATCCATGAGGTATGGGCGGTCTACTTTGCGGGATTCACTTCGCTAAGTAGTGTTTAGACCTATTTCCGGCACCCGTCAACTGGGGAAAAACCTAGGTGGTGATCCAGCAAGGTCAAGAGCGGCTTTCCTTACGACTTACGCTGTTATGGTGCAGCACTGGCAATCGGAATGACGGATACGAGTACCGGAACTAGCCTCTCTACTAGTCTGTGTCTGTCAGAGCTCTCCCCAGAATCGCCTCAGGAAACACACACCTCCATCTAGGGCTTGCTTTCACCTCCTGTGACGCATGACATAGCGCCGCGAGCGACGGCGCTCTATCCGTTGATTGAATAAAGGGAAGTGTGGGTGAGGCGCGGGAAAGTGCGGAAAACCGAACCGCGCAGCGAATTGTCGGAGGGCTTCCGACGATAGAAATCCATCGGCAGCAGGAGGTGCGCCATGGCGAAATCAGCCCTGCGTATCTCGGTTCAACACTTGGATCATCCGGCCTTGCTCTGGTATCTCGCCGCCGTCATGGTCGGCTCTGTGGCCTGGCTGTTCTTAACCCTCTACAGGGCGTTGCGTTGACGCTCCTGTCCCAAATCCGGGCGCCAGGCTAGATCTGTGGAGCAGGTCTTCAGACTCGTACTCCTGCCTTGGCTTTGTCGCGAGCTCCAAGGGTTCTGACATTCCGTAGTCACGAATAGGACTTTAGCCCAGAGGAATTGGCGCCGCCCTGCGTTTCCTGAAACTCCCCGTCCTCACGCCACCGGATTCTTCAGTATCTCCGCCAACCCATGAAGGCGTGTTGCGTCCGCCGGCGTCTTCGCCTCAGTCGCACTCTTCTCCAGGGAAGGCGCCATCTTCTTCAGCTTCGCCACCTTGCCCTTGTTCATGTGAGATTTTTCCGCGTCGTCGATCGCCTTGCGAACATCTCCGGTCTGCTTCGCGGACAACGCCTGTGACCGTGCCAACTGGTCCACATACGCTTTCGCTACCACCAACTGCGATGGCCACACAAACTTCTGCTGGTTCTGCACGTTCAGCTCAGACACTTGAACCGTCTTTGCCGCGTCAATTTCGTTCTGCGTCAGAAACTGCGTCGGCGTCAGCTCAAACACGTCCAAGCCACGCGCAATCTCCGACCCATAAATGTAGCCGTTATACCAATACGCCGACCAGTCGCCGCCGAGCACCAGCAACTTCGGATCAATCGCTCCGCGGTCGAAGTACGCAATCTCGAACGGGTGCGACGCGTCCGTGAAGTCCATCACCGACACGCCGCCCTGGTACCACGCCTGCACTTCGATATCGCGCCCGGGCACGGGAATCAGCGAGCCGTTATGCGCTACGCAGTTCTCCGTATCTGACTGCGCCGCCGGCATCTTGTAGTAGTTCGCGAAGTACATCTTGTCGTCCTTCAAACGGAAGATCGCATCCGCGCCCCACTTGTTCGGATCGTTAGGACGGCACCGCGGCCCCAGCCCGCCGCCCCATTCGTCCGTGAACACCACCTTGCTCCCGTCATTCGAAAACGACGCTGAATGCCAATAGGAATAGTTCGGATCGTTCACCGCGTCCACGCGCTTCGGATGGACGGGGTCCTTGATATCCAGCAGAATTCCGTTGCCGGAGCAGGCCCCCGCCGCCAGCCCGATCGCCGAATACACCGTAATATCGTGGCATTGGTCGGAGTCCTCCGGCTTCTCGTTGCCCTTGCCGTGGCTGCCGCCGCTGCTCAATCCATTCAGCGCTCCCGTCCGCGCATCCATGAACACCCGTGGGCTGGAAACGATCTTCGCATTCTGCGGCGCGGCCACCGGAACCTGAATCACGTCGATGCGGAACAGCGCCGTATTCGGGTCCTTATCAGGCTTCTCTCCGGAGCATCCCGCCAACTCTTCCGCTTGCCGCACGAACGATGTCCCCGAAACATAGATGTACACATTGTCTTTGTCGTTCGGGTCGATCACCAACGTATGCGTGTGCGAACCGCGGCACGTTTGCACCGCCGCCACCTGCTTGGGGTTCCGGATATCCGAAATATCGAAAATCCGCACGCCGCGGAAGCGGTCCTTTTGCGCAGCAGGCAGCCTAGGCTTCTTTTCTTCCCCTGCTGCTGGCGGTGGTTCCGGTGGAAATCCCTGTATGCCGCAGTCGATCCGCCCGTTCGGCATTTCCACGGACATGAACAGCAGGTTCTTGTAAACAGATACATCGCCCTGCCCGCCCGGGCATACCATCGACGTCAGCAAAGTCGTGTTTGCCGGATTGCTGATGTCAAAAATGCTCACGCCATAAAAATTTCCCTGGAACAGGTGATTGCCCTGGAACGCCAGGTCGGAGTTCGCAAAAGCGAGCTGTGCAATCACTAATTGAATCGGCTTGGGAATCTTCGCGACCATCCCGCCCATGCCCAATTGCCCCAGCGTCTTCTGCACTTTCGGATCGTCGGGATCGGCGGACCCCAGTTGGAACGCGTCCGGCTTTTTGAACAGAAGGAGGTGCTTCAAACCCATCGACGCTTCGCTTGCATCATACAGCCCCGGCGTCAGCTTCGCGCGCGGATCGTTCACGTCCGAGCCCGTCATTCCAGGCGGCAGCGGCGGCGCGGGTTTCAGGGAAAATGGATTGTCTTCCGGTTCCGCGTTTTCCTGCTTTGGTGGCTCCTGCTTTGGTGGAGTTTGGCCTGCGCCCTGCGCTTGCAGCCGGCTCGCGCCGGAACACAACAGAATCGCGGTCCCCATCACACCAAAAACAACACGGCGCACTCGGTTCATCGTTTCTCCTCTGCTGAACTTTTTTCCAACATGCCTTCCATAATCTTGATTTCTGCGCGTTGCCCGGTATCCACATCCGTCGCGAAGTCGAACAGTTCCGCGTCCTGCCCCGCGCCCCGGGTATCGAATAGGTCCTTCACCATAATCAAGGCGCCCGTATGGTGCTGAATCATCCCGCTCAAAAACAGGCGATCGAACTCCGCGCCCTTCGCCTTTCGCAAAGCCTCCATTTGCTCCGGCGTCAGCATGCCGGGCATCAGCGCCATGGCGTGGCCCGACTTATCCATATCCGGCATTCCCGGCATTGCCATGGAATCGGACTGGCCCCGCTCCGCCAGCCACCGCTTCATGAACTGGATTTCGTCCGACTGCGAGCGGCTGATGCGCGCTCCGAGCGCCTGCAACGCCTTATTATCCGTGTGCGACGGGATCAGCGCCGTCATCTCCACCGCTTGCCCATGATGCATGATCATGCCTTGCATGAACTCCACGTCCGCCTCTGACAATGGGGGCAGTGTCGCCCTCGTCGATGCTGGCAGCGTTTTGCTCGGCTCCCCCGGCGCCCCCGGTTGCACAACCACCGGTGCCGGCTCTTTCGATTGTGCGTGCCCTGGGCTGGCGAGAGCAGGAAAGAAACCCGGCATCGCGCTCGCGGCGAACAGCATTCCAATCAACTTCACGCCCTGCACAAAGACCTCCAGCCCGTCATTCGAACGGAGTCTGCGGAGGGACGAATCCTTCTTATCTTCGGCGTACACTCCGCTTTTTCCTTCGTAGTGGCGACCCTCTTACCGGTGCTTTTCTCTTTTGTCCCCTGAAGACAACTTAAAATCGCGGATAGGCATATCACGAAGAAACTCAAATCATTCCGCTTGCGCGTCTTCCCCTGACTCTCATGCCAGGGCGACAGAATAGACTAAATCGGCCACCCATAGCAACGCGACTCCACGATGCAACTTCCGAATCGGCGTCCCAGACTTTTCTGCAGTTAAAAGGCCTACCATCCTCCCTCTTCTAGCGGAGGGCGTCACACCCAAGCCCACCACACGCAGGCGGGTGTATAGTATCCAAAACCGGGTCACTCAAGCCCAGCGACCAACATGTTGGAAATCGTCAAGAGCATCTCAGCCACAGTCGCCACCTTTAGCGAATTCACAGCCGTTGTTGTCATTGTGATTGGTGCGCTTCAAGCGCTCGGCTCGATGGTGAAAACTCTGATCGAATGGAAAGTACCTGTTGCGCCCCTTGTGGTTTTCAGAAGCTTCGCGGGATGGTTGGTTCTGGCTCTGGAGTTTCTGTTGGCCGCAGACATCTTGCGCACAGCCATTAGTCCCACCTGGACCGACATTGGGCAACTCGCCGCAATCGCGGCCATAAGAACCTTCTTGAATTACTCTCTGAGCCACGACTTGCGCAAAACGCCCGAAGAGATGAGTGCAACCTGATTATTCCTTTCCACAGAAATACGCGAGTCCAGGGCTAATTACTGGACCTCGACCCGCCGTGAGTCTTCATCCGTCTCCCTCACGCATTTGCCGTGGTCTGTGTCGTGGCCTTCCGGATCATGTCGGCCAGCGCCGCCCCATCCGGCTTCAATAACTCGGCTACGCGCTGCTTGTCCACTTGCGCAACGATAATCTGCCCGACTTCCGCATCTACATGCGAGAAAATTCCCAGGCTCTTCATCCGCATCACATGCGATTCATTGTCTTCGCTCGGCGCAACATAGTGCACCACACCGGCTTTGTACCGGTGGATCAGGAACAGTTGCACCAGCGTCATCATTCTCTTCTTCCGCAGCGGTGGAACCGTATTCTGGTCGCGTACCGAGAGGAAATTCTTCCCGTGCCGGTCCTGCAGGCTCGAGAAAATAATGTTGGCCAGCTTCTCGCCGCTGGAATCGTCGATCACGCGAAGTTCAAGCAGTTCTGAGCCTGCCGTGTGCGGGCGCAGTTCGACACGTAGCCTCGCCGGATGGTCCCAATGCTTTCTCCATGTCGCCAGCCATTGCTCAAGCAGCCGCACGGGAACTTCGGTTTGAACCAGATGCTGGAACTGTGTCGAGCCCTTGCCCATCGCTTTGGTCGCGGCCGTCCGTCCCGACGACGCCATCAGCGCCCCGTCGAGCCTTGGTCCACCAACCAGCGTCTGCGGCGTCCGGTACGGCGAATCCACCAGCCGGAATTTCCGCTGCAATCGCGCCAGCCCCAGCATTCCGTCTTCCTTCAACGCCCTCGCGAACTCCTCGGCCGCCATGCCGTCGATCTGGTGCCCGCCGTACGTAATGAAGTTGAACACAAAGCCCAGTTTCCCCAACTCCTCCGGGAATCGCTTCATCTCTTCGTCGCTCATCCCGGTCGTGTCCCAGTTGAAGGAAGGCGAAAGGTTGTACGCCAGCATCTTGTCTGGATACTTCGCGTGAATTGCCTCAGCGAATTCCCGTGCGTCCTCCAGGTCCGCCGTCTTGGTCTCCATCCAAAGCAAGTCCGCAAACGGCGCCGCCGCGAGCGATTTGGCGATCGCATAGTCGATTCCGCCTTGAATCTGATAGAAGCCTTCCGGGGTCTTCGGCAGTTCGCAATCCCAAACCACCTGAATGCCCATCGACTTCGCTCGCTCGCGCACTTCATAGAACGAAGCGCTCTTCGTGAACCTCATCCACTCCTCGACGCTCATCTCATAACGCTCGCCCTCATCCGTACGCGACTTCATTATGTCGGCAATCGCTTGTCCGTACGTTTTCAGTCCGGCTTGCGACTGCCAAACTTCCATATACCTCGTGTCAATCTGCTCCAGCGCCGCTTCCACTTCCGACGCCTCTGCATGGGCGATGCGCTGAGCAGTCTCCGTGATCAGTGGCGTCAGCCCGGACTGGCTCAGCCAGTTGAATGTGGCCTTATATTCGGTTTCGGACACGGCAAACAACAAGTGTCCACGGACCTCTACGCCAAGCTCCGCCAGCATTTTCAGGATTGCCAGATAACCCATCCTGTAGCTGGGCAAATCCGTGAAGGTCGCGCCCAGAATGAACGGTTGATCCCGTTCGTCGCTGCGGCTTTCCAAAAATGTTGCTGCTTCCGCATCCGTACGCGCGACGATGATTCCCGGCACGCGCATGATGTCGAGCTGCAAACGAGCAGCGTTCAGCCGCCGGATCTGCTCATCCTCCGCGACCAGCACTTTTCCGCCCTGGTGTCCGCACTTCTTCGCCCCGGGCTTCTGGTCTTCGATGTGATAGCCCGGGATCCCCACTTCCACGAACCGTCGGATCAGATTCCGGACATGCGCGTCTCCGCCGTGGCCCGTGTCCGCATCAGCGATGATGAACGGCCGGTAATCCACCTCTGGAGTTGCCTTGCGCTGTTCCTCTGTCATTCGCGTACGCGTGAAGTGTTGGTTCTTGTCCGCCGCCAGCAGCGCTCGCACGAGTACGGCCGCTTCGTCCGGCACTTGGCTCAATGGATAGCTCGCCAGGTCCGGCCCCGGATCTTCCGAGAGCGAACCCTTTGCCGAGGTTGCCCATCCGCCTAGATAAATTCCTTCGATCCCCATCCGCTTCAGGGTCACTGCCTGACCTGGGGAATACGGCCCAAACGTTGTGATCTGCTTTCGCTGCTGGAACAACTCGCGGAGGCGCACATAAAACTCCTCCGCTGCTTCTCGTGCGACGGTGTAATCTCCAAAAATGGTCCCCTGTTGCTCTGCAATTTCACGCGGAGAGTACAGACGAACAATCCCCGCGAACCGTGGGCTGGCAAACCATTCCTTGGCCGCAGCCACCTGCTGGTCGAACGTGGTCATAGCGGCGCCTCCATTTAGCGTCGATCTCTCTCTTTTTCGAGAGCTCATCTATCGCCTTGTAATTCAATGAGCCGTTCCCGTCTATGACCCCAATCACCCTTCCGCGCCCTGTTGAACAGCCCCGTCACAGCCAATACGGAATCGCGAGCGCCAGGCGAGACACACCCGCTTGATTTTTTCTTTAGGGGATCGGAGCTTTAGCTCCAACAGTTCACAACAACCGCAAATGGCTTTAGCTCTGAGGAATTGCGCCTGCTCGCAAACCACTGTTGCGTGTCGGCTCTTGGCTCGCGCCTTTGCCTGTCGGGTCTTCAGCCCGTGCCCATCTCTGTGGGTTCTGACCCATCTCCGCGAACGTCACCTCTTCTCAATCCCCTCTGCCTTCGCCCTTGCCCCCACCGCCTTCTCATTCTTCCCCTGCGACTGATACAACTCAGCCAACACTCGCCACCGCGCCGCGTTCCCCGGTTCGAGTTCCACCGCCAAAGTCTGCTCCGTCACGGCGCGATCCAAATCATCCAATTGCCGGTACGCCCGCGCCCTTCCCTCTGCGATCTGCGCGCGAAACCGTTTCCCCTGATCCGCCGCGGCCCCGCCGTACGGACTCGCCGCTTCCGCCCGCGAAAAGCTCTCCAGCGCCGCCTTCGGCTGATTCATCAGCAGATACAACTGACCCAGCGAGCGCATCCGCTCATACGGTAATAGCGACACACTCTCCGCTTCCTTCAGCGCATGCTCCGCTTCTCCGTAGCGCTTTTGCCCTGCATATAGCCGAGCCAGCGCATACCAGCACTCATCGCACGGATCTTTCGCTACGATCTGCTGATACTCGTCCTCTGCCTCCTTTGTTTGATTCTCCGCCATTAGTAACTGTGCCTTCAGCAAATGTAGTGTCATCACCTGCGGAAAAAGCGCCTCCGCCTCCTTCAAATTCGCCCACGCTTCTGCGTCTCGTTCCAGCACAAAGAAAATCGAACTCGTATTCAACAGAAAATGAAATTGTTCGCCTTTTGCCCGCAGCGAATCTCCAACAGCCGCGCTCGGCCGCACGAAGCGCGCTGTCCTGCAATCCGCTCCAGACCGCGCAATCATCGCCGCATTCTCAAGCGTGTTCCGCACAAAAATGACGCTTACATCATCGATGTACACCACCTTCCAGCTCTGGCTCTGGCAATACTGCTGGAGCGGAAAGCTCCCTAATCCCACATACGGCGAGATCGAAAACAACATCGTCTGCAGATTCCAACGATCCGCGGCCTCCTTCAATTCCGCCGAGTCCGGCGCCAGCCCTTGAATCCGCATTTGCTCGTCCATGATTCCATCCGCAAACGGAATCACCCGCCCATCGCTGAAATCCGGATACTGCTCTCCGATGTGCCAGACCAGGTAGCCTCCCACATTGAAATCGTGGAACACGTTTCCCGGAAGCTGGTTCTCTAGCAGAAAAGAGGCGGCTCTTTCCGGGAACCACCACGAAAGCCCCGTGCCAAACAGCGCCATCGGCAGCCCGTTCACGTAGTAACGGTTGGAAACAAGATCGAACACGCGCACGCCCGTGAGCGCCACAAGCAAAGCAGCTGCTGCCAGCGCGGGTACAGAGGCCACGCGCGATTTCTCTCTCGCCCGTTCTTCATTTCCGCGCTTCAGGATTCGTGCACACGCGCGCGAAGCCGCCTCAGCCAAATCCGGTAACGCCCCGCCGCCTAATACCACCACCGTCACAGCATAGATCGCCCGAAAACGAACATGCTGGATCGAAACGAAGAGCATTGCCGTCACGAATATTGCGGGCCCGAACTTCCTCTTCCAGAGAAACGCCAGAATCGTCAGCACTCCCAACCCCATGAGCCACCACTCGCCGCTCACCGGATCGCGCGGACTCAATGCCTGATGCAGCGCTTGTCCGTTGAACTGTGCACCCGACCATTCCGTCACGAACGCCGTCTGGAACCCCGTCAGCTTGCCTTGCCGCAGTACTGCCTCATACAACCTCCAGCCCCAAGGATTAATCAGCGTCGCTGGAATCGACGCCACAATCCACGGCGCCGCCTTTCTCAGCCGTTCCAGTGCCGCCGCTCTTCGCTCCGGGAAGAACAAGTCGCAAACCTCAAACAGCACGTACCCGCCGAGCAGCCCAAATCCAAAAATAAATCCCGGATGCAAATTCGCCCACAACAACAAGCACACGGGCAAAAGCCACAGTCCGAACGGCTCGCCCGTGTAATATCGCCACAGCCCGCCAAGCAACGCCGCAAACAACACGACGCTGAACAAATCCGCTCGCAAATTTTCCCGGAACATAATCGCCGGAACGGCTAGAATGGCCAGCGCTGCGGTGGTCTTCCCCCCGCCCCTCACCAGCAACCCCACTGTACCCGCGCACGCAACCGCGCGGAACCACGACAGCGTCGCGTATCCTCCCACCAGATAAATCAGGTAGAACACAATCCCGGTAAACGCCGGGTAAAGAAACGTGTGTTCTGGCACCGTGTAGTTGAACAAAGTTGTCGATGGAAAATGATGGTGCTGCAGAATGTACCGCGCCGTGGCCATCTGCCAGCCCAGGTCCAGATCGTCCACGGTATGAAAACCGGCCAGGAACGCATACGCCAGCGCCACAACCACCAGCACAATCCTCAGCCAGTCGCGCTCTTTTCGGGACTCCCCCACCATATACAAGTCAGTATCGCGGAGTACCCTCACCTCCACAACGAACCACCTCTGCCGCTGCCATCATTCCGTCAACAATCCCTTCGCCGCCTGGTGACTTCACCATACAAGGCTATGAAGCCAGTGCGCCCGTCTGTGACCCTCCCATCGTTTTTTTTGAGGGTGGGCTCTTGGTTTTCCTGAGAAGGCCAACCTTACTGTTTTGGCGTGCGCGGCCTTATACCGCCGGGGTTCGCAACTCACGTAGAAGACATCCGAAATTCGGCCACACGCCGGCGCGCCACTCGCTTCTCCAACTCCCGCCAGCTCTTGCAGCCATATTTCTGCGCCACCATATACCGCGCGTCGGAGAGCCTCACGTGGAAGGATCCCGCCTCGGAATCAAGCGAATAATACTGCCGGACAGTACTGGCATCCCATCTCCGCAGTCCATGAAGCAGGCTCCGTGCTTCCTTCTTGAAGTCCTCGAGAGTTCGTTCCTGCGGCAATTTGCGAAACATTTTTCCCCGCCAGATTTTTCCGTTGTCATATTTCTTCAATAGTCCGAGGAGACGGCCGGGTCTGTGACTGGAGTCACGCTTCACACACAGTTGACGTGCCTGTCATGCTGCAAACACAGACAAGCGCTTAAGCGATCCTAGCCCGCGCCTATTCACCTTTACTTTGCACCCCTTTCCGACCCGCCTCACCCCTGCTATAGTTCCCATCCCTTGACCCAAATTCCTCACATCGCCACCCTCATTCCACTCGCCATCGGCGCACTTACCTCGGCCTGCACGATTCTGATCCATTCAATACCCCTGAACGGCACGGTCAGCGCAGTTCGCCGCGAGAGAAGGCTAGGCCGTTCGGGCGTTGGCTTCTGGAGCGATTTCGCTATTGTCGCCCTGTCGATCTCCTACGCTCTGCTGGCGCACCTGATCGAAATCGCGGTGTGGGCGGTAGTTTTCCTGCTCTGTGGGGAATTTCACGACTTCGGTATCGCCTACTATCACTCCGCCGTAAACTACACCACCCTCGGCTACGGCGACATCATCATGTCGCCCTCATGGGAATTACTCGGCCCGCTCGAAGCAGCCAGTGGAATCCTCATGTTCGGCGTTTCTACAGCGATGATCTTCGCCGTCATCGTGCGCTTGACCCAGGAACGATTCGCCGATCTCCGCGAATAACCTCCTGGATTGAGGGTCCCGCGACTCTCCTCTACTTCGAATCCGGCATCTCCCCCATCGCTTCCACAAACTCATCATGGGCCTGCACGTAATCCAATTGCGATTGCAACAGCAACGCCTTTGCTTCAATTTCATGCGCCGCCGCAACATCTGCCTGCGAACGCAACGCCGCGCCTTCCCGCAACTGCTGCACCGTCACACGATGCGACTCTGTGCGCAACGCCAGCAGCTCCTCCGAAACCTTCACCATCTGTTGCGTCCGTTCGAGCTTGTTATGCGCCGTCTGCACCCTCAACTCCACCTCTTCCGTCACGCGCGCCAGATTCTCTTTCGCCTGAGACAATTGCGCCTGGTGTTCCGCAATCGCCGCATTCCTTCGTCCGCCGTCAAACAGGTCATAGCCAAAATGCACACCGAACGTCCCGAAATTGCGGGCCAGAAAGGGAACATTGTCCTGGTAGCTGTAGCGCGCAAACGCCTCCACGTCCGGGATGTACTCCCGCTTGGCCAGCCGGATCGCGGAAGACGCCTTCTCTACTTCTGCGCGGGCCTTCGCGATCTCCGGATGCGTCTCGAGTGCCGCCTTCACGCATTCCTCAGTTGCGCACACGTCTTTAACTTCGTGCATGCCTGGTTCAAGTGTCAGCGGGGTGTTCAGAGGTAATCCCATCGCATCGTTCAACTGCATGGTCAGGTCGGACTGCTGAAGTTCCGTAGTCAGCAAATCCTGGCTCGCCTCCAGGGTTTGCGCCCGGCTCTCAATCGCCTGCTCCTGAAGCGAACTTCCCATCTGTACCTGGACGACTCTCTCGCTGTTCAAATCTTCCGCCGTCTTCAGCTTTGCCTGCGCCGCTTCGTGCTGAGCCTGCACGATCAGAATTCGGTAATAGATCTGGTGCACATGCAGCGCGATTTCATTTTCCGTCTGTTGTGCCTGGTTTTTCGTGGCGTGCAATTCGGCTGCTGCCACGTCGTTCGCCGCGCGGACCTTAAACAGTTCTGTGAGCGGTTGTGTCAGTTGCGTGCCGCTGGTGATTAGCGTCCGTCCCCCCTGGTTCAATATCGCGCTTTCCTGTGGAATCGGTGTTCCGGCAGCCACTCCCAGACTCCCTTGCGGGATGGCGATGAATTGGGTATCCGTCAACTGGGCTAGATTGCTGTCATTCCGCAAGAGAGGGAAGTAGCCGCTGCGCGCTATCTGCTTGGCTTGTTCTTTTTCCTCCACTCTGTATTGCGCAATACGCACCACGTGATTGTGCTTCAGGGCCATCTGCACCGCCTCGTCCAGCGTGATTCGCCGGGGCGCGGCTGGCTTGGCCTCCTGTCCGGCCACGGTCCCGGCCTGAAATAGCAAGAGCAAAAAGAGAAAGTAATGTCGGTTCATGGTTTTTGTCCTGTGGCTGGAGGAAGCTCTTCCGGAAAACTCAGTTCGTGATAATTCATGGGAGACTTTCGCATCATCGCGATCAACACCAGGGCGATCACACAAGCCCACGCCACTAGCCGGAACCCATCAATAAAGGTCAAGGCATAAGCCTGCAAGCGAACGCGTCCTGCGATGAGTCCGGCCGCTCGCGCTGTCGCCGCCGGCAGTCCCGACGATTTTGCGTACAGTCCCGCGGCCATCTGCCGAAGCGCGGCATCATCCAGCCAGTTTCCCTGCTGTACGTGGAGTCCCAGCAGATTTGAGTGCAACTGTTCTCGCACGGCAATGTAACGCACCATAACCGCCACGCCGATTTGGCCACCCAATAACCGCACGATGTGAAAGAACGCGGAAAAGGTCAGTGCATCTTGCGGCTTGGAAAGTCCCCCGGTAAAAACCGCTTGCAGCACAATCGTGGAAACCAGGCCGACGAACGCAAACGATTGCCCCACACCCATCAGCAATTCCGACCGGTAGTAGTCCGCCGCGGACCACGCCAGCGTATATTGGGCGTTCAGCAGCGACGCCGCGGCCATGCATGCAAACCCCGCGGCCAACAGCAATCGCGAATCGAGCCCGTAGAGCAGCAGCAGCGCCGCGATAATGGCTACGACCAATTGCGGTGCGGCCGTCCAGAAGAGTGCTGAAGCGTACTGGCTAGCCTCGAATCCGTGAATGGAAAGCGATTGGGGTATCAGGATGATCGTTGCCAGCAGGCAAAACCGGAATAGCATCAGCCCGATTCCCAGCAGCACCGTGTTCCACTGTCGCAGATAGGGAAGATCCACCAGAGGATTTGGCATCCGCAACCGTCGCACCAGCGCCGCAATCAGGAAACCCGCGCCTGCGAAGAACATCCCGTTGAACAGTCCCGAACGCCACCAGTCCAGACGCTGGCCCTGGTCCAACGCGGCAAACAGCAGCGCGAATCCAGCGCTCGCATAAAGAAAGCCCGTGAAGCTGGGGGCGGGCCCGCTCCTCTTCGGCGGAGCCGTCTTCGGAATTCCGAAATAGATGCAGAACATCATGAACGGCGTGAGCAGCGCCGAATTCCAGAACATCCACTCAAAAGAAAAATGATCGCGATACCATCCGTACATCGTCGGTGCGAAATTTACGGCTTGGTCCACGAACGTCGCATAGAGCGCCAGCGTGAAGACCAGATACCGAGGCGGAATATTACGCAGGGCGAACGTAAGCGTGAGCGGGTAAAACGTCCCGGAGGTCAGCCCAGCCAGCACCAGTCCTGTAATCAGCAAGCTGTAACTGTGGACGAAAGGAACCCCCAAACAAATCAGCGTGAACAGGGCTGCGGCCCCCAGCAGCACCCTCCTCGGCCCAAGCAGAGCCCCGAAGTACACCGTGAAGGGCCCGATGAACATCAGTGCGATGTTGAACGCGCTGCCGATCCACGCGCCTTCGTCGAAGCTGATCCCGATGCTTCCTTTCAGATCGGCCAGGCCCAGAGTCAACATACGGCCCATCAGCGTCACAATCGCCGCGCCCATCACAACTCCCAATATGCCCAGCAGGGGACTCTTCGAAAGCTCCGCCGGCACCCCGCCCGCAAGTGCTTTGGCGATTTGTTGTTTCGTTGGCGAACTTAGGACCGCCGCGTGCGCCGCCATCTAATTGCTCCTAGTGAGCGGTCCGAACGGTCGCAATCACAGAAAGTCCCGGCCGCAATTGGGCCGTGGCTTGAGAATCGTCCAATGCGATTTTCACCGGGACGCGTTGCACGACCTTGGTGTAATTTCCCGTGGCGTTATCGGGGGGAAGCAGCGCAAACTGCGAGCCACTGGCCGGGGCAATCTCCACCACTTTCCCGCGCAGGTGTCGCCCGGGATAAGCGTCGACCGCGATCTCCGCCGCATCGCCCACCTTCATGTTTGTCAACTGCGTCTCGCGGTAATTCGCCTGAATCCACTTCGTGTCCGGCACGAAAGTTACAACCTGTGTTCCCGGTGATACCAGCTGACCCTGCCGCACCTGTCTCTCCCCAACCGTTCCATCCGCCGGCGCGTGAATTTTCGTGTACGAAAGATTGACCTGCGTGGCCGTCAGCGCCGCCTCTTTCGCGTGCAGGTCGGCGAAAAGTTGCTGCTCCTGCGATTCCAGAACTTCCTTTGTCCTCCGCTCGGTCTCGACCGCTATTTCCGCGCTGCGCAAAGCTGTCTTTGCCTGTTCCAGATCTGCCTTCCGGCTGGCCTCTTGTGCCGCTAGCCGCTCCTGGTCTGCGACAGCCGCCTCCACGTGCTGCTTCGTGGTAGCTTGCGACGCCAGCAACGCCTCCTGCCGCGTCCTCTCCGAGCTCGTCCGAGTCACGTCCGCCTGCACCGCATCCAGTCCCGCCGTCGCCGCGGCAATCTGTGCTTTCGACAGGTCCACCCCGGCGAGTGCCCGCTCGATGCGCGAGTCCTGCAACTCGCGCTGCTTCTTATTGTTCTCGATGGCGGCCTTCGCCGCCGCCACGGCCGCTGTCGCTTGGGCTACCTGCGCCTGGTAGTCGTCATCCTGAAGTTCGACCAGCACATCCCCAGCATGAACGCGTTGATAATCGGACACCTTTACATCCCGGACCAGCCCTGCGACTTTCGTGCTCAGCGGCGTCAGATCCCCGCGCACGATCGCATCGTCCGTCACCTGTTCGGCTTTCCCTCCCTCCCAGGCGTTCCAGTTTCGGGTCACTGTAATGACAATCGCCGCCGCGAGCGCCAGAACCAGAAACGGCGTCAGACTCTTGAGCCACGGCCAGCGTGGTTTGGCCTGGGCGGGTGGATGCTCCGCTTGGGCCGCAGCGGGGGAAGATGCGCCTGCAATCGGACCTGGTGTTGCAGCACTTGCCATGTTCCGCCTCCTGTGAAGGGCACTAAATGCAAGATTCCAAACGAGGAAACCATTCCGGCACGCCGACCCGGGACTACCCGGCCTGTCTTAGATGCGCAAGAAAAAAAAATGACGATAGACTTTCTTTCATTTGAGCTCCCGCCCTCGGTTTTTGAGGAGTGGCTTTTTGAGTTTGCTTGGATTGTTTGTGGGGCCCACCTTCAGAAACGGCCTGCTCTTGGCCTATGTAGGGGCGAACTTCAGATCGGCCACTCCGGCGCGCTGTTTGCCGGAGGAATCTGCTTCTTCTTTAAAGTCTACGCCTCTGCTCTTCGATGGTTGGAGCGCTTCCACATCTCACTCCGTTCCGCCACTCGCAAAGCAAACGGCAGTCCGAAAGGGAAGTCACCGCCCTGAGTCGCTGCTCTTTCCACACATGTGACGAATCGTTGAATGACGGGCTCTTTGTTGGCAAGGAGATTAATCTCAGTCATTGCGCGCCCGTTTCCATCTTCCAGCCACACACGTCGCTCATCCGGCTGCTCGTATCCACAGTCGATCTCTGCAATCGCCGAATCCGAAACGCAGTATTCATGGATCGAGAACAGGTGCGAACCCAAATTATCCAGCGGCGGAAGCCCGATGTGATCCGGACGATTTACTTTTATGCGCCCTCCGAACCGCAGGCCGTTTCCTCCATTCCATTTCTGCCGCCAGCTTTCCACTTCCTGCATCAGGCAGTATTCGTAGTGAATAGCCAGGACCAATTTTCGATTCTTGGCCAGGAATTGTAATTGGTGCGTTTCCTCGGCGGTGCACATCCACGGCTTTTCAATGATCACGTGCAGCCCCGCTTCAATGGCGGCTTGTATCATCGGCGGGATGTGCTCACCCGGTGGCACGCACAGCCAGGCAATTTGTGCGCGGCCTCTCTTATAGGCGGACAAAAGACGATCGCGATAACTATCTGGATTCTCAGATATCGCGCGGCGGCTTTCTTCAATCAGTGCGACGCTGCGGTTCTCGCTGGCGAGAATACTCCGCATTCGCGAAGCCCAGCGGCCTCGGCCCACAATGACGTATCGGAAGGATTCAGCCACTGCTCACGATTCGGGCTGGGGAAAGACGTCTCGTGCCCGTTCGGAAGTGGCCAGCGTGAGCATGCCATCCTGCAGAGTGTAATCCACTCCACGCCAGCGGATCGTCTTTCTTGTGAAGCTGACTACCCAAATCAGAAAAGCGGTTGCGTCCCACACCGGGATCATCCACATTTTGGACCACAAACCAGACTGTCTCAGTCCATGCACGCCAACCAGCCAGGTCATCAACACGCGGAAGAAAGAATATCCGCCGAGGTAAATCAAAGCTGTCGCGAACGACGGAGCTACGGCATGAACAAGCAGCGCCCAAGGCAGGCCGAACGTAAAAATAAGCCCCAGATGCCCCCAGGGACGCATGTGGCGCATCACCGTCATCCACCGCACTCGCTTGATCAGCAGATCCTTCATCGAGCGAAAGTCCGGGGTCGTACGCACCACGTAGGGGAGCAATTCCACCTCGAAACCTTGTTCCGCAACCATCCGGCAGGTAAGGAGGTCATCGGCGGGCCGATTCTCGATCTCTTTGAAGCCGCCAAAACCCTGGACGCGTTCGCGTGTCGTCACTATCGTCTGGCCAAAGCCAAACTTCACACCGTCGAGGAGCCAGGCGACCAGGATTCCCGGGAAGAAATCGCACATCATCCCCAGTTCCTGCAGATTCTCCGTGAAGCCGGTGTCCTTCATCGCGCTGTAAAAACAGGTGACCGCCCCTGTTTTGGGATTCTGCAGCGGCGCAACCACTGAACGCAGGTAATCGGGCGCCACCCGAACGTCTCCGTCGGTGAGCACCCACACGTCGTATCGCGCTTCCTTCGAACAGCGGTCCAGGCGCGCAACCTTGTCGTTGATCGCGACATGGTCCGGACCATAGAGCAACCGGATTTGCCTGTTTGGGAACTCCTGCATCAGGCGTTTCAGAATAGGTATGACGGCATCGTCCTCGTCCACGCAGAACAGGATCTCGTACTCCGGATAGTCCTGACGGCAGAGACTCGCAAAATTTTCGTACGCGCCTTCATCCAGGCCGCGAATGGCCTTGAAGCAGCTCACGGGCGGGGTAAACGCGCGGTCTCTCGGGGAGACGAGTCGCGACTGCTTGAAGTACTTCCAGGTGCTGTAAATGGCGAGCAAATAGTAGACGAAGGGAATCGCCGCAACGCCTAGCAAAAAGTCGTACTCAATCCTCAATGTTCCCCAACCTCAAGTCTATGGCGAGTTCGCATTCGCCAGCAGGTTGCTCCGTCTTCGAATTGCCAGAGTTTATGTCACCCACAGGGGTACCGTTTCCCGTTCCCCCGCAACAAGCGTTGCAGCAGGCGAACGAAGCTTTCCAAAGCCTGGTTTGGAGCTGTTCCTTTCCTAGAGTAACATTAAATAAGAAACTAAAAAGAGAGGATTACTCGGACGCCCGGCCAAAACGGCACTTCCTTGGGCATACAAACGACTGCATGACATCCAGACCTGGACTCCATCTGAAGACTTATCTAGCGATTTTCGTCATCGTGATTTTTGCTCCCCTCGGAAGCGTTCTGCTCGGGAAGGGAATGAAGGGCGTTGGTTCGGCTGCCACGTGGACTCTCAACGATCTCCTGCCTGTGTTTCTTCGTATTCTCTCCAACGGTTACATTTGGCTGGGCATCGCTTCCTTGCTCACCTTTTTCGTTGCCTACATGATGATCTTGAGCTGGGCCGATTACAGCTACGTCCAGCCATCGACTTCGCTCTCCTACGCAACCGTCGCGATTCTCAGCCACTTCTTTCTGGGTGAGCTGATCACACCGCTGCGTTGGCTGGGTGTGGCTATCATCTGCACCGGCGTCTTCATCGTCGGCCGTACCTCACCCCGCGCGCATGGAGCGCTTTGACCATGCGCACTTTCATTTTCTTCTTTCTCATTATAGTCTCCGGAACGGGCGGTGAATTGTGCGTAAGCCGAGCCATGAGGGGCATGGGTGAGCTTCATGATTTCAGTCCCAAATCCATCGTAGCCTTCGTTATGCGTGCGCTTCGCCAGCCATGGATGTGGGTCGGTGTTGCCATGATGGCGGTGGGCTTTTTCTCACTGCTTGCCGTCTTGTCTTTTCGCGATGTGAGTTTCGTCGTGCCTGTCAGCGCCCTAAGTTATGCTGCGGGCGCCTTTGGAGCAAAAGCGTTCCTCGGTGAGCGCATCAGCCACAATCGCTGGCTGGGCATCGCGATCGTCTGCGTAGGTGTGACAATCGTCTGGTGGAGCGGCCGCTAACCGCCCTTTCAGTAGCATAGGCTTCAGCCTGTGTTCTTACGTTCTTCTTGTCTTTGTAGGGACAACCTTCTCAGGCTGTCCACTTTTCTCTCTACCGCCCGTGCCCGTCATGCGCTGGATGCGACTCATGCTCCGGCGGACGGTTCTCGTGGTTCTGCTGTGGTGGATGCGAAGAGCTGGGGTGGTTGTTGTTTGAATGCTGCGCGTTCGTCTGCTCGGGATTTGGACGGTTCTGATTCCCGTTGTTTGCGTTACCGTGAGCACTCTCGGCGTGCATCGCCTGCTGCGGCCTGTTTCCGTTTGAGTTGCCACCGTTGTTCGTCCGGGCGGTCGGCGGACGATCCGCTTGCATATTTCGGTTGGCATTAAAATTTGCGGCGTGCGCTCCCACGACGCCCGGACCTTTGAACACGCCCGGCTTGGAAGTCGCCGCCACCGCGGGCTGTCCGTGGTTGTTCGAAGCAAGCATGGAACGGTCATTGCGGGCCGTCTGCTCGTGCTGTGTTTGTGCCGTGGTTGCTTCAACGTGATGTTCGCGCATCGCGGCCTGTTCCGTGACTGTTGGTTGCGCCGTCGTTCCGCCCGTCCCGCCGTTGTAACTCACGTTGTTCACTACCGTCGTTTTGTTGATGACCGTATTGTTCACGTAGGTGTTGTGAATGACCGTGGTGTTCACGTTGGTCACGGCACTGTTGTAATGGAAAACTCCCCCGCGCCATTCGCCGCCGACAAACCCGACGCCGCCATAGCCAAAGCCATAGTTAATGCCGCCGTAGAAACCAACGTGCGGGCCCCAATATCCGGCGTGCCATATGTAGGCTCCACCGACCCAGCCCCAATATCCAGGAGTCCAGAGGAAGCCCGGTTGTGGGGCGATCACCCAAGTGCCAGGAACCCAGTAGTAACCCAGTGGCCCATAGGCCCAATAACCCGGCGTCCAGATGTAACCCGCCCCTGGGCATACAGGCTGCGGGTACACCGGCAATGCAGGTGGACCAATATGAATCGAGACACCAACCGCAATCTGTGCAGGCGCCGCCGAAGGCAGAGCCAAGCTCGTAAGAACCACAAAGAGGAGTAAAGCTGCTACTTTAGTCAGGCGGATCATGGTGAAATTCCCCTTAGAACCTCTCACTTTCCACGTAAGCATCTGTGCGTCACTGCCTAGCATGTGCGGCTTGGCTGGGTGCTGGCTAAGGAATGAAACACCAACGTGAGAAAGAAGTTGCGCGAGCCTCGCCGCCACACCGAACCAGAGTATCCGGCATTCTTCCGCTCTGCAGCCGGGCGCAGGGGCAGGTGCGGCGAAGAATTAACTCCCTGCACTCGCGGACAGGTTGTTGGTATACAGAAGGCTCTAAATCCCTCCACGCACGTCGCAATTTCGAACTTCACGAACACACTTCAGGTCCGGCTTCTTCGAGGTTAAGGTTTGTTAAATAGCGCCGCCGGAGGCCATCTAACCCGCGCCTTTTTACAACCTTATAAGACCCCGCCCGCACCGGCCAGGGATAATATTTAATGTTGTGGTAATCGGCTTTTGGATATATTACAGTCTCGCACCGTAGGCCCGAGTCGATTGGCAGTTCGGTTGAGATTGCGATGGTTTTGGAGAACCCCCCTCTCAGAGGAGCTCGACCATGTCCCCAGACCTGCAATTCCCGAGTCTCGGCGCTTTTCTTGCGCCCTTTTCTGCGAGCTTTCTGACGTTTGTCATCATTAGCGCGCTCGTTCTCCTTATTCTGTTTCAGCATCGTTGGCAGAACACGGTTCGCGTGCGTCAGGTGAGGCGGCATCTTCTGGGCAAGCGCATCTCCGAATTTGGCGAGCGTCTCGCCGCAAATCCCCTCGAACAAATCGATGCCACCATCATTGAGGGACTCAATTCCATCATCAAACTGGTCGATGCGGACCGCATCTGTTGGTATGAAGTCGAGGAAGCCACCGGCGATCTCATGCATATGTACACCGCCTGCGCAAGACAGGCTCCGCTTTCTCCGAAAGTGGTCGCGCCGTGCAAAATGCCTTTCCTGGCGCAGCAACTTTCCCGGCACGATGTAGCTGCTGTGGGCCGCTTGCAGGACTTCCCGCCTGAGGGTCGCCAGGACCAGCAGTTTCTTGCTGAACTTGGCGTGAAGTCCTTGCTTCTGATCCCGGCAAGCTACAGCGCGCGACGTAGGGGAGTCCTGGGTGTCTCTTCGTACACCAAGGAAGTGAGCTGGCCCGAGGACACCAGCGATCAACTGGCCATCGCCGCGAACATTATGGGAGCCGCGTTGGAGCGCAAGTATGCGCAGCTGGCCAGCCAGGAAAGCGAGGAACGCTTCCGCTCTCTTTTCGAACATGCCTCTATTGGTATCGCTCTGGAAACCATGGACGGCCGCATACTCGAGGTCAATCCCGCTTTTTGTGCCATGATCGGCTATACCGCCGAAGAACTCTTGACCTCGAGTTGTGCTCGCCTCAGCCATCCCGATGACGAGGCCGTCGAAATGGCTTTTTTTGAGGAGCTTCGCCAGGGCCTGCGCTCCAGCTACAGAATGGAGAAGCGTTTTTTCCGTAAGGACGGCTCGCAGATGTGGGCCCAGGTCAGTGTCTCGCTTCTCAGCCGGAACCAGGATGCGACACCGCTCGTCATCGGTATGATCAGCGACATTACGGCGCAAAAAACCGCCGAGTCCGCCCTTGTGCAAAGGGATCAGGAACTTCAACGCTTGGCCGGGCAGTTGATCGAGGCACAAGAGGAGGAGCGTCGCCGCATCAGCCGCGAACTCCATGACGACATCGGCCAGCGCCTCGCGCTGCTAGCCTCAGAACTCGATCACGAGACAGCCGTCCCGTCAAAATCTCCTCTGGGACGGGGAGGAGACTTGCTTCGCAAGGTGCGCTCAGAGTTGGATGGGATCGCCTCCGATATACATGAACTTTCTCACGAGCTTCACTCCGCAAGCCTGCAGTATTGTGGCCTTAGGGTCGCGCTCAAGGATCTTTGCTGGAAATTCTCCAACAACCATCACCTGGAAATCGAATTCGAAGCCGACAAGATCGATTCCAGTCTCTCGCCTGACGCAGGCCTCTGCCTCTTCCGTGTGGCCCAGGAGGCCCTCGCAAACGCGCTGAAGCACGGTCGCACAAAAAAGGTCCGCGTGCAGTTGGCTCAAGATTCTGAGAAGGTGCGCCTGACGGTCAGGGATTTCGGCGTCGGCTTTGACCCCCAGGCTCACTCCTGTGGGATTGGCCTTATGAGCATGCGAGAGCGCCTTCGATTCAGCGGTGGGGTGCTCACGGTGAACTCCGCCCCGAACGAGGGGACAGAGATTACTGCAGAAGTCGCCCCCGTCAAGAAGCTCGCCACCGCGAATGGCTGAGGCTCCACTCGCTCGGAATCCGGCGGCTCGCGTTTATGCGTAAGGAGGACGTTATGGAGACTCGTAATCGTAAAATCCTCAATTTGTTGGTTGCCGTTGCGGCGCTGGGCCTGAGCCTGAATGGTCCGGCGGACGCCCAGGAAACAGGGTCCACCAAACCTTCTGGTGCCAAGGCTCAGGTCACAGTCAAGGGTTATGTCATAGACTCGGCATGTACTTTCAGGAATGACCTAAAGAAACCGATAAGCCCAGAATGCGCGGTAAAGTGCGCCAAGGCTGGCTCGCCTTTGGTCATCCAAACCGAGGATGGAACCATTTATTGGCCCATTTCCGCAGACATGCCGGCCACCAGCCAGAACGACCGTCTCATGCCCTATGCTGGAAAGATGGTGACGGTTCGCGGCCAGCTCTATACAAAAGGTGGCTCAAAAGCCATCGTCATCGAAAAAATCGACTCCCCCGCTGTTCCCGAATAGCATTCCGGCTGAAGGAACCGATGCAAGCCTGTGCGGTGTGATGCGAGTCATTGCAACGCATGAGGACACGTGCAGTAATCGCCTTGCCTGCCCTAGCGCAGTTGGGGCTTGTTGCGCCTGGGACCTCAGGTTCAAAGTGGAATCCCAGGCAGGAGTGTGCGTCATGGGTCCGATTTCAGTTCTGTTTCCCAACCCCGCGGTGAAAATCCTCGAAGAGCGTCTTTGGGAAGATGCCCGAAGGCGCTATTTGGCCGAACATCCTTCTGATCCAAGGGACGACGCCGACGCCATCATGCGAAGAGTCAGAAAGGTCTATCGAGATACGGTCAGTGCAACACTGAAAGAAGCGGACCACAAAGTCAGGGCGAGGTGGGGAGAGTTCAAGCACACAATGGCTGCAGAGGTGCGGAAGGCTCTTGCCACGATGTTCCGCATGTCAGAACTCGATTGGTATTCCGTGGAAGCGGGGCAGAAGGACTCTCCGGAAGCCATCGCTGTTCCTTACGAACTGTTGAAGCACATGACGGCATCCCTGCTCGCGCGCGTTCTCAGGAAGGGAATTGACTTTGAGAATCTGGACAATGAGACCCTGGAAGCGTTGGCTACTTACGCCGTGGGGGAAAAGTTCCACGAAGTCTTGGATGATGTGCGTCACAAGCATGAACCCGTTGTGATCGGCGACCATCACGCCCCTTTCGTCGTCGCCGAGGTGATCAAAGGGGATGCCTACTTCTTGGACGAAGAAAACCATCACTCTTTGCTGGATATGGTGATACTCAGCAACGCGGCGCCAGGCGCTTCCAATGGCCACAAGAACAATCCAAAGCTCGCGGCCAAGAGATGGTTTCACGAGGACCGAAAACACCGGAAGGACGACAGGCGCTTTACCGGTGATGGCTGGGAAGTCGATCTCGACCAGCTAAGGTCATGGGCGATTAAGGCCTAAAGTCGCACGGCGATATCTTCTTGGGCCGAGTCTACAAGGAAACCGATTCCAAGTGCCCTCAGGTACGCGGCCGCAGCTGAATTTGTTTACACCCCTCCGCTGTATTTCCGACGTCTCCTTTCCACAGCCCATTTTGTGATGAAATCACAATCGTTTGTGACCACGTCCATTTACTCTTTGGCGCCCAAGAGAATAGCGTCGCAAACATAGTTGGGCGAACCGAGGAGTGTGAGATGAGCCGCCGGTTCGAGTATCTGTTTCTCTCTGAGCCCAGGGAACCGCCCCCTTGCGTTTTGCAATCGGTTCGACAGCGAACCCTTTCCCACCCCATGACGCACTGTGGAAACCCGGGCTGTGAACAGGAAAAACCAGAGATCGGATAGAGAAGTACAAACTGTCAGCTCGCGGCTGGGTCTTGCATCAACCTGTAGACTCTCTAAACGCGCTCGACGTGTAGAGAATCGGGGAGCCCGGAAAGTTGTGTTTGCGTGGGCGTGGGCTTTGTATCTCCGGACCAGGCCACTTATGGGTTGATTCCGGGATGGTTGTTTTTTCTCTCCATCCACGTCCTGGGCCTCACCTGCTTCGCGTACATCGTGAGTAAGCGCCTCACCCCGCTCCTTCATGCGGCGCCTGATTTTCGTTTTGACCGTCCCTGGCTCCGTTCGAAGAAGGTTTTGCAGTTCTGGTTCGGCCAGTGGAAACATCCGCGATACCCAGGCGCCGGAGTTCTTCATATTCTGATTTTTGCCGGCTTCATCACCCTGGCCATCCCGGCTTTCGCTGTCCTTATTTTCGGCGCTGGCCAGGACTTCGATGTTTCTCCTTCCCAGGGAAGTGTCCGGCAACTTTACGAAATCATCACGGATTACGCCGCGACCATCGTATTCCTTTGCATGATTGTGGCCGCCGTTCGTCGGATTGTGTTCAAGCCTGCGCGTTATGCTGTTCCACCGCAATACGGTAAAGGTCACCCAGCGGATGCCATTTTCCTCCTTGGATTAATCGCCGTCTTAATGGTGGCAGACAGCCTCCACGAAGCCAGTAAAGCGGCCAACCTGTTGCAACAAGGCGCCGTATTCGAATTTCCCGCAGTGTTTTCGCTGCCCTGGTTCATGGCAAGGGCTCTTGCATCAGCGCCTTATTCGACGCTTTGGAGTCTCCACCGCGGCGCATACCTCTTGCACCAACTCACGTTTTACTTCTTGCTTTGCTACCGGCCTTTTGGAATTCAGTTCCATGTCGAGACTTCTCTTTTCAACGTCTTCTTCGTAAAGCTGGATCGCGGCACGGTAAAGCCCGTGAAATGGGGGCTGTCCGAAGCGCAACTGGACCAGTTGAAATCTTTCGGCGTGAAGAAGTTCGAGGACTTCACCTGGAAGCACATGCTCGATTTTTACTCCTGCGCCGATTGCGGGCGTTGCTCGGACAATTGCCCCGCCAACGCTGTCGGCAGGCCGTTGTCTCCTCGATTCGTTACGGTCAAAGCCAGGGAGTACTGCTTCGAGCATTACCCGGTGTTCGCGCCTTCTGACGGGAACCAACCTCTCGTCGGCGGCCTCTATTCCGAGGATCAGATCTGGTCCTGCACGACGTGCGGCGCCTGCGAGGAAGAATGTCCGTTGCTCATCGAATACATCGACAAGATTGTCGACCTGCGCCGGGGCCTGATCGATAACGGCAACGTTCCGCAATCTCTTCAGAAACCATTGAAAGCCCTGGAGACGCGTGGCAATCCCTACGGCAAGCTGGAAAAGAAAAGAGCCGAATGGACCAAGGCCCAGGAGTTCCGCGACCACTGCGAGGTCAAGATACTCGACGGCCACGAAACTGCCGACACTTTGTATTTTGTCGACAGCATCACCTCCTACGATGACCGCATGCAATCAATCGGGCGAGCGACGGCAAAGATCCTCAGCCGCTGCGGACGCAATTTCGGAATCCTGGGGCCAAGGGAAAAGGACAGTGGCCACGAGGCGCGTCGCTTCGGGGAGGAAACGCTATTCCGAATGTTGCGCGATGAAAATGCCGCCGCAATTAACTCAGCCGGTGCGTCGAAAATTGTCACTGCGGACCCGCACGCGTTCAATGCACTCAAACATGACTACAAGAACCTGCCCCCAGTCGAGCACATCAGCCAGGTTATAGCCCGCGAAATAAAGAGCGGCCGTTTCGAGCTGAATAAAGTCGAAAACGAGAACGATGTCTACACCTACCACGACCCTTGCTACCTGGGGCGCCACAATCAGGTCTACGAAGATCCACGCGATGTTCTGGACGCCATACCCGGTTTGAAGAGGGTAGAGATGAAGCGCTCGCGGGATCGCTCCTTCTGCTGTGGTGGTGGCGGACTGATGCTGTTCTACGAACCCAAAGAAGAACAAAGGATGGGCGTTCTGCGGGTCAAGATGGCGGAAGAAGCAGGCGCCAATGTGATCGTGACTGCCTGCCCCTATTGCATGGTGAACATGGAGGATGCAATTAAGGTCGCAGGGCTGGAAGGGAAGATGCGCGCCATTGATCTCGCGGAACTGGTCGAAAAACACATGAAGGAGCAAGGACCGGAAACCGGGCAACCCGACGAACTGGTCGCAGCAGCGGATCGCTGATTTTGGACAACAAAGGTTTGCGGAGTTACCCAGGACAAGGATGGGAGGTTCAACGTGGAAATTCTAGTTTGCGCAAGAAGGGTGCCCGACACCTCGGAAAACGAAATTGAGCTGAATAGCGCAGGAAACGACATCGAGCGCGATGACCTGGTCTACTCGGTGAATGAGGCTGACAACTACGCCGTCGAAGAAGCGCTCCAGATCGTCGCCAAGCAGGGCGGAAACGTTACGGTCGTGACCGTCGGCAATGAAGACGATGAGGAGATTCTGCGGCGCGAAATGGCCATGGGCGCAAACCAAGCCGCCCTCATCTCCGACGAAGCCTTTTGCGGTTCCGACGGTAAGGGCATCGCAACCATCCTGAAAGCCTACGTTGAGAAGAATCACTACGACCTGATTCTCACCGGTGTGCAGGCGGAAGATGGCGGGGCGCAGGTCGGCGGAATGCTCGCGGCCATGCTCGACTATCCCTTCGCTTCGCTCGTGAACTCCATCCAGGTTGTCGATGCGAAAAAATTGAAGATCAGCCGAGAAATCGAGGGTGGCAACAAAGAGGTGAACGAAATCGACTTGCCCTGCGTGCTCTCGATTCAAACCGGCATCAATGAACCGCGCTATGTCGGTATGAAAGGCATCCGCCAGGTAGTTTCCATCGATATCCCCACGTTTGGCCTTTCGGAGCTGGGCGTGGATGCCGCCTCCGTCGGGGAAGTCGGAGCAAAAGTGAAGCGCACGGACTATTTCGTGCCCGCCGCCGGCAAAGGCGCGGAAATCCTGCAAGGCAAGCGGGAAGTGATTGTAGACAAACTCATGGAATTGTTAAGGGCGAAAGGGGGATTGAAATAATGTCTCGAATCTTTGCGTATATCCCACAGAAAAACGGCGTGCCGGACGACGCTGCCCCCGAACTAGTGGCCGCCGCAAAAAAGATCGATTCCGCTGCGTCTCCAACCGCCATCCTCATCGGTTTCGGCCCGCAGCTTGACGCAGCCTGCAGCAGCCTCCGCGATTCCTACGCCGAAATCTGGCGAGTCGCAAACCAAGCCCTTGCCTATCCCAATGCGGAACTGGTGCGCAAAGCCTTGGTCGACGTTTTGCCGGCTGGTTGCATTTTGTTGGTGCCGCACAATCACTTCGGAATCGATCTCTCGCCCGGGCTCTCTATAAAAATGAACTCCGCCTACGCCTCCGACGTCGTGAACATCGAGGGGACGGATGGAACGTTCCTCAAGCTCGTGCGTCAGGAGTTTGGCGGTCAGATTAGCGCGCATGTGCGTTGCGATATTTCCTCCGGAGCTGTTCTGAATATTCGCTCTGGCGCGTTCAAGCCACAGGAAATCCCCGCGTTGAATGGACAGATGGTGGACAAATCCGCCGCTGTTGGTGGTCTGCCTTCAATGCGGCGTTTTGTCGAAACCATCGTTGCGGACGCGGGTGACGTCGACATCAGCAAAGAGCCTGTTCTCATTTCCATCGGCCGTGGCATTCAGGAAAAGGACAACGTGGCCTTCGCTCAGGAGTTGGCGGACGCCATGGGAGCGGTGGTCAGTTGCTCCAGGCCGGTTGTGGACGCCAAGTGGTTGGAGAAGTCCCGTCAAGTCGGCTCATCTGGCAAGACCGTCAAGCCCAAGGTCTACATGGCCTGCGGGATCAGCGGCTCGTTCCAGCATCTTGCTGGCATCAAAGGCAGCCCATTCCTGGTAGCTATCAACAAGAATCCGAAGGCTCCGATTTTTCAGGTTGCCGACATCGGAATCATTGACGACATCCTGGAATTTCTGCCCGAACTGACAAACCGTATCCGCGAAAGCGTTCCTTCCCATCGGTGAAAGCGAGGCATTGGCAATGATCGCGAAAAAAACGTTGAAGCTGAGCTTGAAATCACTCCACGACTTCGCAAAGAAACGCTTGCCGGATGAAGTTCTTCGCGACCTGGATGACCGCGACGAATGCCCGTTGGAAATCGTCCGCCACATGTGCAGTCCGGACAAACTGGGCATCCAGCTCCTGTTCATTCCCGAAGA